>Ga0118677_10010668_pt1 | contig 13987 bp, 11 predicted proteins | sample AliMusrvi5mmetaG_FD_86154 | JGI IMG/M metagenome (GOLD analysis project Ga0118677, IMG submission 86154) | reverse complement strand
GCCTTTCTCGGTGTAACGGAAGACCGTGACTCCATCCTTCTCGAAAGTGGGCAGCGGGCTGAGGTTCTTGAGGATATCCTGCCATTTTGCCTGCCTCCCGGCATCCAGCTTCAACTCGCGGCTCATATCCAGAGCGGTTTCAAACAAATTGCGCACCAGGCCGAGCGACATGATGGAATTGACGTCGGCACCGGAATTCTCTTGGATGGAATCGTTCTTAATCACATAACGACCGTCTTCGAAGACCAGAAAATCCTCCCAGAAATTGGCGACCTCCAGCACAAATGGATAGACCTTGGTCGCGTAGGCTTGATCGTAGGTATGGTACCAGCGCATCGACATGTTGACCACGCAGTACACGGCGTTGCATTTCTGGCCGAGGAAGGTGCCCGGGGCGCTGGTTTGAATGCCCTTGGCTCCGATGCCAACCGGATAGTACACGCCTCGGATCTTCATCATGTCCTTGGCAGCCGCACGGCCACGCTCCATGAAGGCGAGCACTGGCGCTTCAAAAGTGTCGGCCTGTGTGAGATGGTTCGATTTGTAGAGGCCGTAAAACTGCGACTGGTAATCGAAATTGAGATGGTAATCGCCTGCCCACCTAGGATCGTCATCAGTGACCGGCAGCCCGAACAGACCCGTGGGAAATTCGGGATCGCGCAAGGCACAGCCGAGCTCGTAATTCGCAGCGTAATATTGCAACTCCAAGAACGGGTCGCTGATCTCCACCAGCGATTGCGCCCAAAACTCACGCCACCACTGGCGGTGATTGTCCAACAATCTAGCAACACCGGCGGCATTGAGGCCGGCGGCCTTCGCCTGAGCGGCGGCCAATGGGTCCTTCGCATCCATTGAACTTTGCAGCGCCAATGCCAACGTCACTTTCTGCCCAGGTTGCAGCGTGAACTTCGGCCCCGGCTGCGACTTGGCCTTCAACGGCGGCGGCCGCTTGGGCGGTGGATTGAGCTGCACCGGCTCCTCCACCGGTTCCAGCCCGGGCAGCGCAGCAGTGCCGCCTATGACACTCAAAACGCTAGCCGCCGCTGTGGGAATTTTCTCGTCGGCAAATGCCTTGGTCGCCCACAACAACCCGTCCTTGTGACCCAATTCCTCCTTGGATCCGCGCCCTGGCGCTGCCCACAACCGGGTTTCCACCTCGACTGGCTTGCCCTCGACAAGCAACTCGACGATGAGAAAATCATCGGTGGCGGCCACCCACGAGCGCATCGTCACGGTGCTTTCACTCTTGCTGAATCGCTCCGTGGTGATCGCCGAATACAACTCCTGCTCCAACAGATACTCAGCTCCAGTCAGCGCCGCTATATTGACTTCCAACCCGCCAAAAAGCCGCGGGCCACCTTGCCGATGACCGTCGCGCAAACGCCAAAAATTGTTTTTGCCAAGCCAGAAGCGTTGGGCTTCGGGCTTGCCGCTGATGACAACGCCGAGGTCTCCGTTACCTAACAATGCGCCATCGACGGTGTCGCGCGAAGGGACGCGCCCCGGCGGTTTGTTCATGACTGTCTTATATTTCGAGACAATCCGCTGGGCCTCGGCTTGGAGGGTGGTCTCCGCTGCGGAGGCCCACGTATAGCCCAACAGGATCTGACTGAGCGCCACCCCGAGTGCCACCGACTTGGTTGATAGTTTTCTACGCATGATTTTGTGGGGATTGTACGCAGCCAGTAGCACAACCTTTCACCCCATGCCCTTCCCTCCGGTGGCGGGCAGTTTCGGCGTCCCTCTGCCATTCGCCCATACGCAGAACAAGGGCAGCCGCTTTGCGACCTGCCCTTGTTCAATTTCCACAGTCAGGGGTGAGATGCCCCTGTGGTTAGCGTGACTATTTGGCTGGTGCCGGTGGCGCATTCAACTGCGCTTTGGCAATCTGTTCAGCGCTCAGACCGAAGCCTTTGAGCACGCCAGTGGCCATCATCACATTGCCAGCTGGATTCATGTGGACACCATCGCCGGTTAGAAGATTGCCCTTCTTATCGGGGCCGGCCTTGGCGATGGCGGCCTGCATATCCGCATTAAGATCTGCGAGCAGGCATTTCTTATCCTTGGCGAGAGTCCGCAAAAACTCATTGTAAGCCATGAGCTTCTGATTGTTCGGATTGGGCTGGTCCTCACCGATCATCGTAGAAGTGAGAATCATCACCTTGACCCCGGCACTCTGGCACTGCTCGACGATCTTGGTGATATTTTCCTTGTACTTATCCAAGGGCACGCCGGTGGCTCCATGCCAGACGTCATTGACGCCGCAGCTCAAGGTCATCCAGTCCGGCTTCTTGCTCAGGACATCCTTTTCCAGCCGACCCAACATATCATTGGACTTGTGGCCGCTGATGCCTGCGGGAATCATGGTGGCCTTCACACCGTTAGCCTCAAGGCCGCGGATGACCAAGGTGACATACCCTTGGGGGCCGACCCCACCTTCGGTGATGGAATCCCCGAGGAAGGCGATTTTCTGCCCGCTGGTGACTGCGATTCCCGCTTGCGCGGCAGTAGCTCCGATCATGCCGATGGCCAAAGCCGCGGCCATCCAATTAACACATTTTTTATTGCTCATCGTTTGTATGGTTTGTTGTTTGGGAGATTGGGGTTAGTCAGGTTTTTTTTGTTAGTTCCTGCATGGCCTCGGCGAACGCCTTGCCTAGCAGGATAAAGAAACGCCCTTCACCATAATAGTGGAAGCCGAGGTTGGAGGTGGCGCGTCCGAGCATTGCCTGTTCATCCGGGGTGATCGGGTCTTTTTTCAAGTCGCGGTCCTTGTTGAGCCAGCCGGCTGTTTTGAGGGCGACCACATCCGGGTGCAGCAAGTGAGCGCTCTCTACGGCTTTGACGTTGCCTTTAAACTCGGCAACCGAATTCATTGAGCGCATCTGATTGCGGATGTCGCCCTGCTTGCCGACCTCATTTTTCGGGCCGTTGACGCCCATGACGCCGACCACCACTTTCATGTCCGGCGCTTTGAATTCCTTGCGCATATCCTTGATCAGACAGGTGAGGTTTTTGCCATACTCGGCCACCGGTTGGCCGCCGTCAATCATATCATTAAATCCTTGAAACCAAACAAAACCGACGATCTCATAGTCGGCCTTTTCATCGTAGGCCGGGAAGCGCGTTTTTAGATTCTTCAAAACGTCGTGGACGCAACCAACCAAGCCGCGATACTGGCCACCGAAATCCTCAGCGACACAAGGCACCTTGGTTTTATTAGGACCGGCCTTCGTCGGCATCGGATCGGGCAGCCCGGCGCTGGGAGGCCGAAAATCCTTGTAGAGGCTCTGGCCGCCCGGGGCATACTTGATGAGCAACACTTGGTTGGCAGTGGCCTCGCCAATGTAATAGCCGAATGCATATTCCGGCCCGATGCAGTGGCCGAGTTTCGAGTAGTCCTTGCGGCCGCCGTAGCCGGGCCCGAGGTCGCCTGAAACGTCGTCGCTGGTGACCCAGACGTCCTTGCGGGTGACCAAGTTTTTGCCGTCAGGCTTGAAGGTTTTGATCAGGGCGGCACGTGCCGGATCCTTGTCCTCCCCTAGAAAATCAATGGTCCGCATGTCAGCCTGGCCATCCATGTTCGATTGACCGGCCAAAATGTAAACCTGAAGCGGTCCCTTGCCCACGGCCTGGGCTGCAGCGGCATCTTGCGCAAAGCCGACTGAGCCGAGCATGGACACACATGCACCAGTGGCGACTGCTATCTTGAAAATGGAATTTTTCATCATTGCGGAGGGGGCTGGGTTGAGCAAAGCCCTACTACTCGCTATTGGGACAGGCTCTTGCAGCCAGCAGCGAAAAAAATATCTTAGTTTGAGGGTGGGGTCGCCATGGCCTGGGCCACCACCCGTCGCTGCGGCCGGTTGATATAGTCCGGCCAAAGCGGGCAATTGAGGTCGATCCAAGTTTTCACGCGCAACGACTCCTCTTGGGTAAGCTGCACCTGGTAATGGCCGGCTTGGAGCACTTGGAAGAGCCGGCTTTTGAGGGTGCCGAACGTGAGAGGCTCGGCCAGGTGATGGCGCTGCGCATACCCCCAATCGAAGTAATGCACCCAGCCCCGCTCGATGATTGTCCGATAGGATGCCGGGACTCCGTCTCGATCCGGAGTGCCGGCAAGGTTCATCCGGTCCTTGTCCTTCGCGTCATGGCAACTAACGCACTTGGCATCCCAAACCGGCTGAACCACCTTTTCGTAGGCGAAGGGCCCGGCACCCCAGGGCGGCGCCTGGAGTTGGCTGGGCGGGCGTTGCATGGCTAGCGGAACCGCCTTCGAAAGCGGTGGCGCGCTCAGGCGATCCTCATGACAGCCGATGCAGCCGCGAGTTTCGCCGTCATGCAGTTGGACCACGCTCCGCATCCTCTGGAGTTCGTTGAAATTCTCGTCAAGCACTTGGAAATAGAGCACTTTGCCCGCCGGCGCAAAGAAGTTGGCCGAACCATCAGTCTCAACCGGTGCCACGCCTAACACGCCTTTGGCCACATAACTGGGCCATCCCTGCGGACCGCTGACTTTGTCAACCGGAGTGGCGTACCAATCCACAAACGCCTCATGATCCTGCTGGTAGGCACCGCCAGCCACTTGAAGGAGGTCGGCACGCAGCTCCTGACAGACCCGGATGAATTTCACCTGACCGCGTTGCACCAGCGGTTCAAGCCCCCGATAGACATCGGCGACGACAAACTGGCCTTGTCCGGCAGGCAGCCATTTTGCGGCAGGCATCGGGCTCAATACCGGAGGCGCAGCAACTGGCAGCATGGGCATGGGGGCCATGCTGCCCATCCCAGGATCCAGATAGAGCAACTCACGGTTGCCCCGGCGGTCGATCACATACAAACCGAACTTGTCATCGGGGGCATGACTGCACAGGAACAAATCGCGGCTGATTGGATAGGGGTCGCGGAAACAATTCTGGCGCGACCAGTTCATGTCGTACTGTGCTGGCACATCGGGAGTGATGCTGGTGACCGCCTTGGGATTGGAGCGGCCCTGTTGGGGATCGATCAAGGCGATGGGCCCGTTCAAATCCCCACCGTGCGAAATGAGTGTGCAAACGATCTCGCTGGTGCCGGGCACTTCATGACCATTGACGTAACAGTTGCTCGTGTTATTGCCGAAAATGAGTTGCGGATGCGACCCATCCGGGCGGATGGCCCACAGGGTGTGACCAAAGTTTGCGCCTTTGTCGAGGTACTCGGAGCGCGTCCACAGCAGCCGTCCGTCGCGCATGAGCGTCGGGGCCCACTCGCTCACATTCGCATACGAGAGCGGCTGGATATCGCTGCCATCCGCCGCCATGCGGAACAGCACGAACGCCTGCGGCCGCCAACACAAAAAGCGCGCCTTACAACGAGTGCTCATGAAGGCCAACCCGCCATCCGGCAGCGGGCACGGATAATCATCGTGAAACGGGCCATCCGTCATTTGGCGGGCGTCGCTGCCGTCCGCATTCATCCGCCACAGGTGATAATAGTCCTGCTTGCTAGTGCGGTAGGCGAACCAGATCGTGCGGGCGTCGCTGGTGAGGACCGGATCGCGTACCACGCCGTTGCGAGCATCAAACCATGTAGTGAGTTGCGCCCGGCCCGGCTCGAGACGGCCATTTTCGCTAGGGATCTTGAGCACGCACACGCCGCCGCCGGGCGCTCCTTGCGGATCGAACAGATCGCTGTAGTTGTGCGTTGGCTCGTAGGCTTGGCGCTTGGCGAAAAGGATGTGCTCCAAAGCTGCCAAATCCGGATCTCGCAGAAACAGCCGACGCTTGGCGGAGCGAGCCTCAAAGCGGAGAGCTGCCAAGGCATCGGCATCCTTGGCGGGCAAGGCGGCGCGCCGCTGCAACTCCTCGAGTTCCGCTCGTTCCGGGCGGGTGTCGAGCCCGCGTTCGCCGAGCCTAACAATCAGCTCGTCCATCTGCTGCAGCACTCGCAAACAGGGCTCGCTCGCATCCACTTTCCTCATACTCGCGTCCTCCTTGGCAAAGGCATAATGCAACAAATCCGGCTCAGTCAGCGGACCATCCGGGAGCAGACTGCCATCGTCGAGTTTGGCGACGCTTCGCCAATTCTGCGCATCGTCGGAAAGCCGCACCTCGATCGCACCTGCCATGCGGTCAGAAAATCGGCCCTCGCGATCCCTCGATAACACAACCTTGGAAACCACTTGCGGCCCGGGCAATTCGATCTGCGCCCACTCATTGCGCGAACCCGCCGCAATCCAACTATGCCCATTGCCGTAAAGCCCATCATTGAGGTGGGCGATCTGATGCATCGCATACCCAGCCAGCAGCGACGACGCCGTGGCTTTGCCACCGTTGCTGGCTAGAGCCAAATTGATTCCGCCGTCAGGCCCATACACCTCCAACTCGTCAAGGCATGGCTCGCCCTGCGAACGCAGCAGCAGCACCCGCACAAACTTGGCGGATTGCTGGGTAAAACTAATCTCGTTAGGCAACGAGGGACTCAGGGGCAAACTGGCCGCACCGCCATGCGCTGCAGTCAAGACAAGCGCCAGCCCACCAGCAAGGCATCGCCACAGCACCAGATCCGCGGCGGCTCCCTTGCGGCTCCAGCATCCTTGATGAGGACGCAGGTAAGAAATCAATTGAGACGTTATGGGTTCCTTGATGTTCATCCTGCCAAGCAGTTTGAACTTTCAACCCACGCCGTCAATCATCATTCCGCCCGCTGACTGATGTCACCAGGCAATGAGGCCACTCAATCGGCAAGATTATCCACGCGCTGCGCCAATTCGATATCGAGGTTGGTCACCCCGCCCTCGTCATCGGTCGTCAGACGCAATGTCACCTTGGTGTGGCGTATCCGTATGTCCGGATAGTGCTGCGCCTCGTCAGCAATCTCCGCCAAATCATTGACGAAGTCGATGGCGTCCATGAACTCCTCGAACTCCACAGTCCGGGTGATGGCTTTTTTCTCGTACTCCCACTCGGGACATTTTTTCAATGCGGCGGTGAGATCATCTTCATCAAGCAGTTCTGACATGTTGTATTTCGGGGCGGCGGTTCGCGACAAGAATGAGCCCGGCTTTCTCCACTTGGCAAGCGCCCGTTTCAATTTCTTTTGCAAAAATATTTCATCCCGCGTTGCATTGGCTGGGGGGCTTGCTTAAAATCGCCCCATGAAGAAAATTCTGCTGATGTTCATGGTTGCCTTGGTGGCCTCGTCGTGTGTGCCGATCACGCCGCAGACAAGGATCAATCAACATCCGGAAATCTTCGCCGCCCTCCCCCAAAAAGAACGCGACTTGGTCCAGCGCGGTGAACTTGCCAAGGGCATGTCACCGGACGCCGTCATGCTGGCTTGGGGCCCTCCCAGCATGCGGTTTGAAGGCTACCACCAAGGACGGGCGTCGATGCGTTGGGATTACACCGGGGCAACCGCAGTATATTCCGAGCCATTCTATGGGATCTACGGTGGCTACGGCATCCACGGCGGCCACGGGTATTACGGGCACTACCCCCACCCGTACTCCGCCTACGCCTTCGGCTTCGCACCTGAGCTCACTTACGTGCCATACCGCAGGGCCAGCGTCTGGTTCGTCAACAACCAGGTGGACGGCTGGGAACGGCTGCACTGATGCGCCAGCCGCGCGGGGTCACTGGACGGCGAAGGCCTCGCGAATGGAGGTGCATAGATATTCGAGATTTCCTTCGGTAATGCCGGCCACGTTGATGCGCCCGCCTCCGACGATGTAGATGCTCTTGGCTTCCCGCAAAAACTTTACCTGCCCATCGCTCAAGCCGCTGAACGAAAACATCCCCTTCTGCCGAGCGATAAACGAAAAATCCCCTTCCACCCCATGCCCGGCAAGCCCGGCAACAAACCGCACACGCGTGGCGGCAATGTGCTCGCGCATTGCCGTGAGCTCACCCAACCACTGCCCGCGCAAAGCCGGATCAGTTAGAATCCGGCTCACAATCAAGCCGCCGTGAGCTGGCGGATTGGAGTAATTGACGCGGATGACAATCTCCACATTGCTAAAGGCACTGCTTGCCACCTGCGAAGTGCCGGCCACCAGGGTGAGCGCACCAGTGCGGTCCTGATAGAGCCCGAAGTTTTTGGAGAACGAACTCGCCACCAGAAATTCGGGACAAGCGGCAGCCAGCGCCAGCACGCCGGCACGGTCGTCCTCGAGTCCATCGCCATACCCTTGATAGGCAAAGTCAAGGAACGGCAACCATCCCCGCCGGGCCGCGATCGCCGAGACGCTTTGCCACTGCGCAGCGCTGAGGTCCACGCCGCTGGGATTGTGACAGCAGGCATGCAGCAAGACAATGTCACCCGCAGGAATTTGCTCGAGCGCCTCCTGCATGCGGGAAAAATCCAGACCGCGGCTGGCAGCATCATAATACGGGTAATCCGCCGTCGGGATTCCAGCTGCACCAAACACGCCCTTGTGATTGGCCCAAGTTGGCGAACTCACCCAGACCTTGGCGTTAGGCAAAACCTTCTTCAAAAAGTCCGCTCCTGAGCGCAGCGCCGCGGTTCCACCCGGAGTGTGCGCGGTGCGAGCCCGGCCGCTGCTGAAAATTTCATGCGTGCCTCCAAATATCATCTCCTGCACGCAGCGACCATACTCTGGCGCGCCGCTGATAGGCATGTACGACTTGGTGGTGGCCGTTTGCAAGATCAACGCCTCGGCGGCTTTCACCGCTGCGAGGATCGGCGTGTTGCCAGAGGCGTCCTTATACACACCCACTCCCAAATTCACCTTGAGTGGATTCGGGTCGCTTTTCCAAGCATCAGTTAGGCCGAGAATCGAGTCGGGTGGCGCGGGCAGGATGGTATCGAACATGGTGAGCGGTTCTTCGGCGCGGCCGCCGCCAAAGTAAAGCGCAAAATCCAACAGTCATCCCCCGCCACAAAAAAAATGGACGGGAGGCCCGGGGGCCTCCCGCCAATCACGAAACACTGTGGCAACTTGTAAACACGCAGCAGCGCGTCCTCCCGTTGCCCCGTGTCTGGATTATCACTTCTTCGCAGCCTTCTTGGCGGCCTTCTTTGCCACCTTCTTCGCCGGGGCTTTCTTCACCGCCGATTTTGCCACCTTCTTCGCCGGGGCCTTCTTGGCTGCTACCTTCTTGGCAGCGGCCTTTTTGGCTGGCGCGGCTTTCTTCACGGCAGCAGCCTTCTTCGCTGGCGCAGCCTTCTTCGCTACTGTCTTCTTGGCGACTTTCTTGGCTGGTGCCTTCTTGGCACTGTTAGCCACTTTCTTCGCCGCTTTCTTCGCAGCCTTCTTGGCCGGGACTTTCTTCACAGCAGCCTTCTTGGCCGGGGCTTTCTTCACCGCAGCCTTCTTGGCCGGGGCCTTTGTCGCCACTACTTTCTTGGCAGCTGCCTTTTTGGCCGGGGCCTTCTTCGCAACTTGTTTCACCGCTTTCTTCGCAGTCTTAGCTGCGACCTTCTTTGCTGTTTTTTTTGCAGCCATGGTTGTGTGTTGTTCGAGTTTTAGTTCGATGTTTGTTTTCTCGTCCGGCGTCAACATGCCGGTGGAGAGGATTGCGAGAACCGCCTCTTCAAGGCGCCCTCCAAAAGTGTTAGTAACAAACCCGACTGTGGCTTGCCGGATCACCTGATCACGCGGACATGCCGGTTCGTACACATGAGCACGGCCCACTGGCGTGCGCTTGACGAGTTTCTTATGCTCCAGGTTTTGCATCACGGTGAGCACCGTGGTGTAGGCTCGCACCTTGCCATCCGGCATCTGCTCATGGATCTGCGCTACGGTCGAAGGTCCGAGATGCCACAGCACCGCCAGGGCTTGCAGTTCAAGATTCGTGGGGTGTGCTATGTTCGCCATGCTCAATGTCTCTCGTTGCTTGCGCAAAGATCAACATTGTTTAAGAAAGCCGTCAAGTAATAATGTCCAGAATTGAAAGAAAAATTTAAATTCTATTTTTTAAAATTATTCAATTACTATGCGGGTCGTACTTGAGGCGTTAGTGCTTGTTTGTGCTGGTGGCGAGAGGGGGTCGGTGGATGGCTGGGTTGACTTTGATCAGGGCCTGCCAGAGAGCATCATCAGAGGGGGAACCGTTAAAAAGCACGCGTCCGTCGTTGGCAACGAGAACCATAGTGGGCAGATCCAGGACGCGCAATTCGCGGCTAACCGGATGGCTTGCATGATCGGTGAGCCAAGCACCCGGGGGCTTTTCGCCGAGCACCTTGAGTGAGCTGCGGGCGTCGCTGAGAAGTTTGGCAGAGGCTGGCGGCAGGATTGACGCGACCGCAATATTGTTAGCCAAAAGAGCCTTTGCAGTGACGCCGAACCCGGGCATGGAAGCCTCGCACTCCTCACTCCATGGTGACCAGAAATGCAGCAGCAGCGCCTGGTTGTCACCGAGGATATTTTTTAGAGTTTTGGGTGGGTCTGAGTTGATTGTTATAAACTGCGCGGCGAAGTCGATTTTGATAGAGCGCATGGCCTCATCCAGATGCACTCGTTCAATGTGCGGGGCGAAGGCAGCGGCCTGGCGAGGGCTGAGCCAGAACGCCTCGGTGATGTGTTGTTTGAAGGCGGGTTTATCACCCTGGTTGAGGGCGGCGATGGCCTCTACGTATTCGTTGACGGCGAGCCAATCCTCTTTGCAGGCGAAGGTCTTGGACTCATCGATATTGAAGCTGGCACGGCGCTTGGTGAACTCAGGCAGCAGCGCGCCGATGGCCGCATCATCGTGCCGATCCACCAGAAAGAGGAAGCGGGCCTCAAGGATCACTTGTTCGCTCACTCCTTGTTTGCGTGCCTCATCAATGGCTCCTTGCAGGGCTGCGGGAGACTTGCGCTCGGCGAGCAGATGCTCAAGCGCTGCTTCGCGTGGTGCCGGAGTGGCGACTCTTGGCGCAGCAGGCCGCGGCTTCTTTTCTGCGGCATCCAGCGAACCGGCACCACAGACGATGATCAGGAAAGCCGCGACGGAACCACGCATGATGAGACGGGAACGCGCCGATAGCACGCAAGCTACCGGCGCGGTTGAAAAACCATTCAATGAGCAGGGATGATCATCTTCTTGCCAAGCACCACGGTGTCATTGTTCATGTTGTTGGCTTTCTTGATGGCGGCAATGGAAACCTTGAATTTGTTAGCGATTCGCGTGAGGTTGTCATTGGCGACCACGGTATAGACGGTTGCGCCGTGGCCGGGCTCCGCAATAGTCGCGGCAGGCCGCCCCGATGGGGTTAGAGCCGGCGGTGCCATCGCATCGGGATTGGCTGGTGGGGTGCTGCTCTCCTGATAAGCTGGAGGCGTGTCGTATGTCGGATTGGCTGGCTGGCCGGGAACATTGACGGCGGTGGGTGGCTCGGTGGTAACGGGACGCTGAGTGTCGTAATCGTTTTTCTGATTGGCACAGGAAACGAGGGCAACGGCAAGCGACGAGGCGAGGAATATACGGGCGGACTTCATGATGATAATGGGATGGGCAGGTTGATTGGCAACTTGAAAAAGGAGGCCGCTCATGGAGTTGCACTTCGCCTCTCTCACGCTGCCAACTTTCGGTGACGCGTGCAGCTTAATCAAATCAGCTCAGAAGGAAATCGAAAAAATTCGTTGGCGGCCAGATTCGTGTGTGCAGCGAGGGCGGCGAGTGACTCATTGCGCAGCGTGGCGATACACTCTGCGGTGTGACGCATCATCGCCGGTTCGTTGCGTTGGCCACGATGCGGCTCGGGTGCCAGATAGGGTGAATCCGTTTCTAGCAAGAATGTTCCAGCGGGGCATTGAGCGATGGTGTGGCGGATATCGCGGGCATTTTTGAACGTGCTCACCCCGCCAAATGCCAGCAGGCCGCCGCACTCGAGCACTCGTTGGGCGTTGGACCAAGAGCCGATGAAACAATGGAAGATGGCGTGCACCGCGTGATGAAACTCGGCGTAGATGGCCAATGCGTCTTCAAACGAATCGGTGCCGCTTCGGTCGCGGGTATGGATGACCACGTTGAGTTTGGCGGCAGTGGCGAGCTCGAAGTGTTGGCGCAGGAGGCTGCGCTGACGTTCGCGGAAGGCGGCTTCCTCCCAGCCGTCTGGTGGGGCATGAAAGTAGTCGAGGCCGGTCTCACCAATCGCACACACTCGCGGATCACTGACGAAGGTGGCGAGTTGTGTGGTGGCATCGTCCGGGGCGTGGTGGACGTCGCAGGGATGAATACCGATGCAAGCATGAATGCCCGGCCGATTCGCGAGAGTTAGATTGGCCTGCAGGTCTTCGAGCGAGGTCGCCAAAGTCACCATGCGGGTGACTCCTGCGGCATGCGCCCGGTCAATGATCTCGGGAATTTCATCAACGGCAAAACGATGCGACGCAAGATGGCAGTGGGTGTCGGTAAGCATGGGGGAAGACTCAAGACTCCAAAACGCATGACGGCAAGACAGAAGATCGCTAGGCTGCAAGACAACAGCCGATCCAACCATAAACACCAAGCGCATGCGCATCTAGCAAAGAAGCCGCAGCTCCGTAGCTGCCTCGCACGCATGAAACCAGTCCTTCAAAATTGCAATATCGAAGGACTGACGCCGACCCCGGCGAGGCCGGGGACTTCGCCGCTGCTCAGACCGCCGCCCGCTTCCAAGCCATTGGCATCGAGTGCCACCGCATCAGATTTCCCCGGGGCATGAACGCCAACGCATTCGCCATGGAGCGGGGCGGGGACGCCCTCCGCCACACCGGCTAAAGCGCCGAATGGTTGGGCGGGCATGGCGGCGGGGCGTCCCTTCAAGGAGTGTAGGCGTCCCCGCCCACTCGAAATCCCCAAGTTCAAACCACCCATGTTGTGGCCCCGCCGACAGTTGCCCTAGCGAAATACGATGGACCCGTGCTCAACGTCCGCCTGGATGACGTCGCCGTCACGGAACCTGCCGTCCAGCACGGCGAGACTCAGCGGATCGAGCAGGTGGTGCTGGATGGCGCGTTTGAGGGGGCGTGCGCCGTAAACCGGGTCGTAGCCTTGGTTGCCGAGGAATTCCTTCGCGGCCGGGGTCAGGGCGAGAGCCAGGCCCTGCTTGGCAAGGCGTTTTCTAACACGGTTAAGTTGAAGATCTGCGATGGTGGTGAGGTCGGCACGGGTGAGGCGGTCGAAGATGATAATTTCGTCGATTCGGTTGAGGAATTCCGGGCGGAACGCGCTGCGCAGGGCATCGGTGACGAGCGCCTCACGCTGCTCGGCATTGGACTCGTGGAGGATGTACTGGGAACCGATATTGGACGTCATGATGAGCACGGTGTTTCGAAAATCCACGGTGCGGCCCTGGCCGTCGGTGATGCGGCCGTCGTCAATGACTTGCAGCAAAACATTGAAAACATCGGCATGAGCTTTTTCAATTTCATCGAAGAGCACCACCGAGTACGGGCGGCGGCGCACCTGCTCACTGAGCTGGCCACCTTGGTCGTAACCGACGTAGCCGGGCGGCGCGCCGATGAGCCGCGACACGCTGTGCTTTTCCATGTATTCGGACATGTCGATGCGGACCATCGCCGCTTCGTCATCGAAGAGGAACTCGGCGAGCGCCTTGGAAAGCTCGGTCTTGCCGACGCCGGTGGGGCCCAGAAACAAGAACGAGCCGATGGGCCGGTTCTCATCCTGGAGGCCGGCACGGGCGCGGCGTACCGCGTTGGCCACTGCGACGATCGCCTTTTTTTGGCCGACGACCCGTTCGCCGAGGCGTGGTTCCATGCTAACGAGTTTTTGTTTTTCGCCTTCCTGCAGTCGAGTGACCGGGATGCCTGTCCAAGCTGAGACCACCCGGGCAATATCTTCCTCGGTGACCTCTTCCTTGAGCATGGCTCCGTTTTTTTGCAACATGCTGAGTTGCTGCTTGGCGACCTCCAGCGCCTTGTTGGCAGCGGGCAGATCCCCATAGGTAATTTGCGAGGCACGGGTCAGATCCCCGATTCGTTGGGCCAACTCGGCCTCACCCTTGAGCGTCTCAATTTTTTCCTGAGCCGCTCTCACATCATCGATGACGGCCTTTTCGT
>Ga0118677_10010666_pt1 | contig 13989 bp, 9 predicted proteins | sample AliMusrvi5mmetaG_FD_86154 | JGI IMG/M metagenome (GOLD analysis project Ga0118677, IMG submission 86154) | reverse complement strand
CCTTGGCAAGTGAATATTGAAATAACGTTTTCATTCTAAAAACCAAAATAATTGCGAAAATAGCTCAGTTGGTAGAGCACGACCTTGCCCCAAAAGATGGACACGTTCCGACCTTGGCAAGGAATCAATGAAAAAACGTTTTCATTCTAAAAACCAAAACAAATGCGAAAATAGCTCAGTTGGTAGAGCACGACCTTGCCAAGGTCGGGGTCGCGGGTTCGAGTCCCGTTTTTCGCTCAGAAAAATAACTTAAAGCGAAACGTGCGTGTTTCGTTTTTTTTTTCTCTAATAATAAATTTATTAATTGCCCAAATGGTGGAATTGGTAGACACGCTAGTTTCAGGGACTAGTGGTCGTAAGGCTGTGCAGGTTCGAGTCCTGTTTTGGGCACCACAGATTGTTTTCCCTCAATAACATTTTGCGCAGGTGGTGGAATTGGTAGACATGCTACTTTGAGGGGGTAGTGCCGGTTACGGCGTGTGAGTTCGAGTCTCATCCTGCGTACCAATCAACAAAAAAGAGTTTCTTCTGTAATGGAAGAAACTCTTTTTTGTTGTATTCTTCTTTTTTTTTTCGACTGATAATACCGATTGAACATGAAGAACCAAGTAGGCATCCCATTTTACTGGATGTGACTTTCGAAAAAACGGAATTTCGAAATACTCGATAAGCATCAACAAGTGCTATATCGGATAATCAGATTTTGTTATTTAAACCATTTTTTCACCTCCACATCGTATCCAGCACCTTGCATATAGTTGTAGGTGGCCAGCTTTAGCCCTTTACCATAATATTCAAGGTCAATTTCGTGAGGTGTGGTGAATGGAATTTCATTGTTAGCAAAAGGGTTTGGTTGTTGCTGCAATGCCTGCGCACCCACACTTTCGGGATGTTGTCCTGATGGGCTGTGAATAGTCATAGCATAGCGATGCCAGAATGCCGATTGTATATATCCATCTTCGAATAAACCACGCACAACTTCCAGCGAATCAATAGTTTCCTTTGACGTTTCAGTAGGGAAACCGTACATCAAGTATGCGTGGGTCATAATGCTGGCTTCAGCAAAATTTTTCATGGTTTCGCGGGCAGTTTCTATCGTTATTCCTTTGTTTATGAGCTTCAGAATGCGTGGCGAAGCAACTTCCAATCCACCCGAAATGGCAATGCAACCGGATTGTGCCATCAGATAACACAGTTCGGGTGTAAAGGATTTCTCGAAACGTACATTTGTCCAGTAGCTTACCGTGAGTTTGCGGCGGATAATTTCTTCAGACAATTTGCGGAGTAGGGCGGGAGGGGCGGCTTCGTCAATAACGTGAAAGCCCGATTGTCCGGTTTGTTGCATAATGGTTTCCATTCTGTCCACAATCAGTTCGATGGAAGCTGTCTCGTAGCGTTGTATATAATCCAATGTTCCGTCGCAAAATGTACATTTTCCCCAGTAGCAACCATGTGCCAGCATCATTTTATTCCAACGTCCGTTACTCCACAGTGCGTGCATGGGGTTGGTAAGTTCTATCAGGTTGATGTAGTCGTTTTTCAATAGTCCATCGTAATCCGGTGTTCCGGTTTCAGCAAATTTTATGTTTTCTTTGCTGTCGAAGTTCATACGGACAATTTCGCCAAGTTCGTTACGGTAAAGTGTACGGATAAGTTCACCACCAGAAATCAATCGTAAAAGTGGTAATTCACCATCGTCGAACGTCAGGTAGTCGATGTAATTGAAAATTGTAGGATCGGTAATGCTCCGTAGTTCGGTATTCACGTATCCGCCGCCCATAGCGACTTTTGTTTCGGGGGAATGTTGTTTCAACCATTGGGCACAGCGTAAGGAACTGTATAAATTTCCCGGAAAAGGAACACTGAAACCTACTATTTCAGGCCTTGTTTCAGCAATTTTTTTGGCAAAAATATCCAACATTAATTTATCAATCAGCGAAAGCGGTTTTTCAAGTTCAACTTGCAATGGCTCAAACTCCGGCAACCGCAGGCAAAGCGATTCGGCATAACGGATCAGTTCAAAGTGCGGATCGATGGTTTGGTTGATGAACTCGCATAGGTCTTTCAAAAACAAGGTACACAGATGTGTGGCGCGATCGTGATTGCCAATCATGCCAAAACCCCATTCCAAATCATCGTCGCTCGGCAGTCGTTTGCTTGTCGGCCAGAAATCGCGGTTGCTAAACCGTTGCGCCAACGAACTGTCTTTGCCACTTAGAAAACGCATTACCGATTCAATGGTTCGCGTATAAAAATCAACTTGTTGAAGAATTATTTTGTTTTGTTTACTGAGTTTTGGAAGTGAAGCTGCTATCCGAAAAATTTCAGCCAGTTTTTCCGCTTTGAAAAGTGCCTGGATGAGTTCAATGCTCAGATCCATTTGGTCTGCTTCAATGCCTTGCGAGCGTAAAAATCCCAACAAATGGCAGGTGGCAGGATAGGGCGTATTGAGTTGTGTTAGTGGCGGTATAACGAGCAGAACTTTCATTGATTGTATTTTTTTGCAAACTTACAGAATTAATTTTGCAAAGCCGAAAAAATAAGATTTTTTCCAACAAAATTCCTGCTATGCCGTTAATATATTGTATTTTTGCAGACTTTGAAAATACTGATTCATTGTTTCCTTATTTAAGCATTATCACCAACGTTTTATTATTTGAATGGCCATGAACCCAAAAGTAAAAAAAAGACTTACCATTGGTTTGTCGGTTTTTGTTGTAATTTTTGTTGTATTATTGATTTTGCCTTTTGCTTTTAGCGGGAAAATCACCACTGTTGCCAAAGATAAAATCAATGGCATGCTGAATGCAAAGGTGGATTTTGAAAATGTAAATGTGAGCTTTATTCGCAGTTTCCCCAATGTGTCTGTAAAGTTGGAAAAATTCCATATTATTGGCAAAGGTGAGTTTGTTAAAGATACCTTGCTGGCATGTGAAGATATTGATCTGGTAGTGAATCTGAAGAGTTTATTTTCAGATAAAGGGTATGAAATTCGTAAGTTGCAATTCAATAATTCAAAAGTGTTTGCGCATGTGCTGCCCAACGGAAAGGCAAACTGGAGCATTATGAAAGAAGACTCTACGCAGATGCCTGATACTTCGGCCATGACTTTTAACCTGAAACTGAAGGATTTTGTGATTGATAATGCCGATGTAATTTACCTGGACGAAGAGAGCAAAAGGAAAGCTGTATTACGCAACCTCAATCATCATACCTCGGGCGATCTGACGGCTGATAGTTCTATGTTGGTTACCAAAACAACGCTCGATACATTGAATTTCTGGATGAACGATGTTCAATATATTTCCAAAGCCGATGCCGAACTGAATGCCAATATCGATGCCAATCTGAATAAAATGATTTTCAAATTCAACGAGAATTCTTCACGCATTAATGCTATTCCGTTTTCGTTAAACGGTTGGTTTCAAATGCTTGACGAAGGCTATGATATGGATTTAACGTTGAATGCCGAAAAAGTTGATTTTAAGGCTATTTTGTCTATGATTCCTGTTATTTATGCCAACAAATTTGAAGGAATGAAAGCCGGTGGAAAAGTGGATATGAGCGGTTTTATCAAAGGCAAAATGGTCGGCGATTATTATCCAGCTTTTGATTTCAAACTTACGGCTGTGAATGGTTGGTTCCAATATCCGAGTTTGCCTAAATCGCTGGAAAAAATTAATGTCGATGCACATATTACCAATCCCGGAAAAACTCTTGACGAAACCGTTATTGATATTTCCAAATTTGCATTCGTGCTGGGTGGAAATCCTTTTTCTGCACAAATGCGTATTGCCTACCCTATGTCCAATCCGGAATTGTTGATGAAGGCTATCGGGAAAATTGATTTGGGAATGATTAAGGAAATTTACCCGCTCGACGCCACTACCAGTCTTAACGGCATCTTAGACATGAATCTGGATTTGGGTGGACGGATATCCTACTATGATAATAATCAGTACGAGAAATTCAAGTTTGGCGGCATGATGAATATAAGTAATATGTTGGTGAAAATGAGTTCGCTGCCACAAGATGTTTCCATTGCCAAAGCCAATATGGTTTTCAATAACCGTTATATGGATTTATCGACTCTGCAAATGAAAATTGGTCGGAATGATCTGACTGCCAGTGGAAAACTCGAGAACTTTGTAGCTTATGCTTTGCATGGCAAAACGCTGAAAGGAATATTGAACCTGCAGTCGAATTATTTCAACGTGAGTGATTTCATGTCTGCCGACAAAACGAAACCGGACAAAAAAGCAGTGGCTGATACCTCGAAGCTAACCGTGATTGCCATTCCGAAGAATATTGATTTCACTATGCAGGCCGATTTCAAAAAACTTGTTTATGAAAAAATGAATTTTACCAATGCCAAAGGTGTATTAAATGTAACCAATGGCGATATGAAAATTCAAAATATGAGTGTACAGGCGTTTGGCGGAAACATGGTTGTAAACGGTTTGTACGGAACCAGTGATCCTAAAAAGCCATTGGTGAATTTCGATATGGCTATCAACGAAGTGGTTTTTACCGAAGTATTCAAACAGGTCGGAACTTTGCAAAAGCTTACACCGATATTTGCAAAAGCAACGGGAAAATTCTCTACTAAATTGTCGTTCAACTCATTGCTGAAAAATGATATGATGCCCGATTTGGCTTCGCTGATAGGAAATGGTTCCTTCTCCACCAAGTCTGTCGGGCTATCAAATGTTCCTGCACTGAATGCTTTGGTTGCCGGTCTGAAACGTGCTGATCTCAACCCTATGTCAATAAAAGATCTGGGTTTATTGTTCGAAATAAAAGAGGGTAAAGTGAATACTAAGCCTTTTAATTTCAAGGTAGGCGATGTAAAAATGACATTTGGAGGAAGCACCGGTTTAGACAAAACGATAGCGTATGCCGGAAAAGTGCAACTGCCCGACAAGCTCAATTTAGGTAATTTTTCTACCGTCAATGTGAAAATTGGAGGTACGTTTACAAAACCCAAAGTGGAAATTGACTGGAAAAATATGTTGAACACATTGGTGACCGATACCAAAGCAAAAGCGGTTACTGAAGTTAATAAGCAAATTGATGCTGCCAAACCGCAAGCTATTAAAGCCGCTCAGGAGCAGGCCGATAAATTGCGTGCAGATGCAAAAGCAGTTGGTGATAAACTGTTGGCTGAAGCGAAAGCTCAAGGCGACCAATTGATAAATAAAGCGACTAATCCGATAACCAAAATGCTGGCTCAAAAGACTGCACAAAAATTGCTGGAAGAAGCTCATAAAAAGGTCAACGATTTAAATGCAAAAGCAGATACACAAGCTAAACAACTGATTCAAAAAGCGGCTGATAATGCCAAACTTCAGTAAGAAATTTTAAATAGGGAGTGTGTAGTTTAAAAACCGGTGCAGGCAAATAATAATTAAAATATTACGGATGAAATTTAAGTTGATTCTTTTTTTTCTTTTTCTGACAATCTCGTTAAGTGCTCGAAAAGCTGACGATGGTGAAGTGTTTTTCAATAATAAACAATATGCAAAGGCTCGCACGGTTTATGAAGCTTTATTAAAACAAAAACCCAATGATGCGCTTTACAATTATCGGTATGCCCGTTGTTGTTTCGAGTTGAAAGATCCTGAAAATGCCATCGTTCATTTTGAAATGTCCGGAAATAAGTTTCCCCTGCGCGATTTATATCTTGGCGAACTGTATTTCAATACCTACCAGTTCGACGAGTCGATTATGGCTTATCAAACTTATATATCCACATTAAAACCAGATGATATAAAGCTTCCGGAGTATCAGCGGAAAATAAAACTAGCCGAAAACGGTGCACGTTTGTTGTCCAAAGTGGATGATATTGCTATTGTTGATAGTGTATTGGTGAATAAGTCGGATTTTTTGCGTTTTTATAAATTCAGTTCCGAATTGGGAACACTCAAACAGGAGCAAATTAAAATATCAGGGCGCAAGACAGCAGACAAAATAACCTATACTACTCAACGCCAGGACCGGGTTTATTATTCCGATTCTATTCATGGGCAAATGAATATTCTTACGTCTTATAAATTGCTCGATACTTGGTCTGAACCTGCTTCTATTTCAGATGTTATCAATACACCGGCCAACGAAAACTATCCGTTTTTGTTATTGGATGGCATTACGGTTTATTTTGCGTCGGATGGCGAAAAATCACTTGGGGGTTACGACTTGTTTATCACCCGTTTTACGCCCTCTTCCAATACTTATCTGGCTCCCGAAAATATCGGTTTTCCCTTTAATTCTCCCGCCAACGACTACATGATGGTGATTGACGAACAACGCAAGTTGGGTTGGTTTGCTACCGATCGTAACCAGACAATCGGAAAAGTGATGATTTATACTTTCGTGCCAAACGAGGTTAAATCTATTGTCCGTTCCGAAGATAAGGATTATATTCGACGGGTTGCTCAATTGAAAACATACCGGAGAGCGGTTTCAGCTAATTCAGAAAACGAAGCTTCTGTTCAGAATCAAGTACCGGAATCAGATAAACAAATTGAATTTATCATTAATGACTCGGTGGTTTATACACATGTAAATCAATTTAAAAGCCAAGAGGCAATTAAATTCTGGACGGATATGCATAAACTGTCTACTGATTTAAAAAAAATATCAGTAGAATTAGCTGCATTGAGGACACGATATGCTGCTTTAGAAAATGCTGCAGTCCGGAAATCCATAGCACAATCAATAATCGACATGGAAAAACAATCGGTAAACTTAAAAAAGCAGCTAATTTCCAAAACCATTCAGATTCGTAATGAGGAAAATAAATTTATTAAACAATTGAAATAGAGGGTTTTTCTCATTTCCAAAAAATATTCAGCTGAAGTAGTATGCAATTTTATAATGTTTTTTGTGTTCTAAATGCGCTACGGATAGATTAAATTATAAAACTCTGTTGAATATCACTGAATTCTTTGGAATAATTTCTGAAAGCTAAAAATTTACTATATCTTAATCATATGATTTAAAAAGCGTTTAGAGATTTAAAAAATCACCAAAAAAATGCTCTTCTAATCAAAATAGCGCAGGTTTTTATGTAAGTTTGGTGTGTAGAAACAAGAGTAAGGTTAATAATATGGGATAGAGTGCATGTTTACCATGATATAAATAAATAAATGTACTTTATTATCGTTAAACAAACAGATAGAATTAATTTCTATCTGTTTGTTTTTTAGATGTTTGGTGAATTGATTATAATCACTTAACGTTATTTCGGATTATTTGTAGTCTTACTTTCGTTTTTAGTGTTAATTTTGTAGTCAATATATAAAACTAAATGGATAAATTGCGTTTTCAGAGTTTCGGGAGTGGTAGCAGCGGGAATTGTTATTATATCGGCAATGCGTCGAATGGTTTATTGATAGATGCAGGGTTGGGAGTTCGGACCATTAGGAAGTGTTTGCGAAACCTCGGATTAGATTTTGAAAATATCTGGGGTGTATTTGTTACACACGACCATGCCGACCATATCAAAGCGGTTGGTCCGATTGGCGAAAAGCACCGCGTACCTGTTTATTCAACCCGAAAAGTTCATGAAGGTATCCAACGAAGTTACTGTGTAACCGAAAAATTATATTCCAGTCGGAAATTTATAGAAAAAGGTGAAACAGTTCAGGTTGGTGATTTTAAGGTAACTGCTTTTCATGTGTCGCACGATGCCACTGATAATGTGGGTTATACCATTGAATATAAAGAAAAAAGATTTACCTTTGCCACCGATTTGGGATTTGTGAGCGAAGATGTTGCAATACACTTAACCCAAGCTGATTATCTGGTTCTTGAAGCTAATTATGATGAGCAAATGATGAGACAAGGATCTTATCCCATACATTTACAAAACAGAATTACAGCTGCAACAGGACATCTCAGTAATGATCAGGCCGGACTCTTTCTGGCTGAAAATTACAACGAGCGTATGCAACATATTTTCCTTTGTCATTTAAGCCGTGAAAATAATTTACCCGAATTAGCATATACCACCATTCAAAATCATTTAGACGAAAAGCAGATAATTGTGGGGAAAGATGTTCAACTGGTTACGCTGAACAGACTGAACCCATCTGAATTGTATATTTTCTAATCAAAATAAAAGCCTTATTGTTAAATATTTACTATAAAATACGAACTTCTAACTAAAAAAGTATGGCAGCCAATCTGGTTATTATTCCGACGTATAACGAAAAGGAAAATATAGAAAACATCATTCGTGCAGTATTTAGTCAACCGATTTCTTACCATATTTTAATAATTGAAGATGGTTCTCCCGATGGAACAGCCAATATTGTAAAAACATTGCAAGTTGAGTTCCCAACAAACTTGTTTATGGTCGAGCGTGAACGAAAACTAGGCTTAGGTACTGCTTATATTGCCGGATTTAAATGGGCATTGGAACATAACTATGAATATATTTTTGAAATGGATGCTGACTTTTCACATAATCCTATTGATTTGAACCGCTTGTACGAAGCATGTGCCAATCAGGGAGCCGATGTGGCTATTGGTTCACGTTATGTAAGCGGAGTTAATGTAGTAAACTGGCCTATCGGGCGTGTTTTGATGTCGTATTTTGCATCTAAATACGTACGTTTTGTGCTTGGAGTGAAAATTGCAGATACTACTGCCGGATTTAAATGTTATCGTCGTGAAGTGCTAGAAACCATAGAATTAGATAAGATACGTTTTAAAGGGTACGCGTTTCAAGTAGAAATGAAATATACTGCTTTCGAATGTGGATTCACACTGAAAGAAGTTCCGGTTATTTTTATTAATCGAGTGCTGGGAACATCTAAAATGAATGGAAGCATTTTTGGTGAAGCTTTCTTTGGAGTTATCCAATTAAAAATCAGCAGTTGGTTTCGCAAATTTCCACAAAAGAGGAAAAACTAATGTGCTATCATGCCCATGAGTTAATTTGCTAATAACTAATTAACTAATTAACTAATTAACCCATAAATAAATTTCAGATATTATGCAGCTTATAAAAAATGCAACAATTGTAAATGAAGGTAGAACTTTTATTGGTTCTGTATTGATTGATGGAGAGCAAATTAAAGCTGTTTACGAAGGAAATCAGCCGATAGAAGTTAAAGAACCATTTATCGAAATTGATGCTGCCGGTTTACTGCTTTTGCCTGGTGTTATTGATGATCAGGTTCATTTTCGTGATCCGGGATTGACACACAAAGGCGATATTTATACCGAAAGTAAGGCTGCTGTTGCCGGTGGAGTGACTTCCTATTTTGAAATGCCGAATACAAAGCCACAAGCTACAACTATCGATTTGCTGGAAGATAAATACAACCTTGCTTCGGGAAAATCATTCGCTAACTATTCCTTTTTAATGGGTGTGACGAATGATAATATTGAAGAACTGAAAAAAATAAATACCCGTAATGTAGCCGGTGTTAAAATGTTTATGGGCTCTTCTACCGGAAATATGTTGGTTGATAATCAAAATACATTGAACCGTGTTTTTTCGGAAATACCATTACTCATTGTTACTCATTGTGAAGATGAAGCTACCATTCAATCGAACATTCAGCATTACAAGGCTTTGTTGGGCGAAGATATTCCGGTTAAGTATCACCCGTTGATTCGTACTGCTGAAGCATGTTATAAATCATCGTCTTTCGCAGTGGAACTGGCCAAAAAATATAATTCCCGTTTGCATGTTTTTCATTTGTCGTCAGCGTTGGAAATGTCTTTATTTTCATCAGATAAACCATTGAGAGAAAAAAGAATAACCGCTGAGGTCTGTGTACATCATTTGTGGTTTTCGGATACCGATTACGCAAAATATGGTAATCGTATAAAGTGGAATCCGGCTATCAAATCCGAGTCTGATAGGTTGGCATTGATTGAGGCTGTAAATTCAAATATAATTGATGTGGTGGCTACCGATCATGCACCGCATTTATTGACGGAGAAAGAAGGTTCATGCTTAGTAGCAGCTTCGGGCGGACCATTGGTTCAGCATTCGCTGGTTGCCATGTTACAACTGGCGAAACGAGGAATTTTTACGTTGGAAAAAGTGGTAGAAAAAATGTGCCATGCACCGGCTGATTTGTTCAGGATAGAAAAACGCGGATTTATTCGCCCTGGATATTTCGCTGATTTGGTGTTGGTTGACCCAAATAAACCGTGGACAGTGACACCCGAAAATATATTGTACAAATGTGGTTGGTCACCATTTGAAGGCACCACTTTTGATAGTGCCGTTTTAAAAACATGGGTGAATGGAAACCTGGTTTTCGATAATGGAAAATTTGATGAAGCAGTTCGCGGTCAAAGATTACTGTTTGAAGTTTAATTTCGAATAATGCAGATTCTATGAAAAAGAGTGGGTTAATTTCATTAATTATTGGAGTTCTTATCATTGTAGTTGCTTCGGTGTCTTTTTTTATAGTTTTTGATAAAAAGGAAGTTGCGACTAAAATTCAATATATTCACAACCACGGTGAAACTCAGGGGACAACTTATTCAATTGCATACCAGCAACCGGAAGGTGTAGATTTGCAACCGAAAATTGAAGAGCGTTTACATCAGTTTGATATGTCTCTTTCCACTTACATACCAAATTCTATTATTTCACGTATTAATAGAAATGATACAACTGTAAGAACTGATTCGCTTTTTGAAACTATGTTTTATGCGGCTCAAGATGCATCAAAACGTACTAATGGAGCACTTGACATTACTGTCGGACCATTGGTGAAAGCGTGGGGATTTGCTTTTGGAAACAAAGATCATAGTAAATTGCCTAATGTGGCGGAGTTTTTGCCCTATATCGGGTATCAAAAAGTTCGAATAAAAGACCATAAACTGATTAAAGATGACCCGCGAATTTTAATTGATGCAAATTCTATTGCACAAGGATATTCTGCAGATGTAATTGCTAAATTGCTGGAAGACAATAAATGTAAGAATTATATGGTCGAAATTGGTGGTGAAGTTGTTTGTAAAGGGCTGAATGATAAAGGTGAAAAATGGAGAATAGGAATTGATAAAGCCATTGATGATTCTACAAGCACCATCAACGATTTACAAACTATTCTTTCTTTAACAGATTGTGCTGTCACTACAGCAGGTGGTTATCGCAAGTTTTATGTTAAAAACGGTAAGAAATATGCACATATAATAAATCCGCATACAGGCTATCCGGCGAGTAACAATTTGTTGAGTGTGACTATAATAGCTCCTACGGCAATAATGGCGGATGCCTATGATACGCCTTTTATGGTGTTGGGTGTTGATAGTTGTTTGAAAGTTTGTAAAAGTATTCCCGGAATGGAATGTTATTTGATATATGTTGATAAAAATGGCAAAAATCAGGTTGTCTATACAGAAGGTTTTAAAAAATACATAACTCAATAAGTTTCAACAAAAAACTAAAAGTCTCTACTTTCGTTAAATACAAACAATTTATTTTTTTATTCCTGATTAAATAACTATTTTTGTAGTCCAAATTAAAATATGAAAAAGTACCCATTTTTTCTTTTAATAGTAGTTTTAACCCTCGTTTCGTGTAGTGATTATCAAAAATTACTGAAGTCCAATGATGCTGAGTTGAAATATACCAAAGCCGTTGAATATTTCGACAAAGGTGATTTTATGCGTGCTTCAACGCTTTTCGATGCAATAGCAAGCTATTTCAAAGGCACCGACCGTTCCGAGACTGTTTTAAATTACATGGCAAAGTCATATATGGGGCAGAAGGATTATTATTCGGCGTGCGAGTATTATAAAACATATATAAAGACTTATCCTAAAGGCAAATATGTGGTTGAGGCAAAGTATATGATTGGGTATTGTTATTATCTCGATTCACCGGATGCTCGCCTTGATCAATCGGCAACATATAATGCAATTACTGCCTTGCAGGAATTTATTGATATTTACCCTGAAAGCGAACGGGTTAAGGATGCTAATAAATTGCTCGAAGAATTGACTAATAAGTTGGCATACAAAGCGTATATGAACGCAAAATTGTATTATAACCTGGGAAATTATATGGGGAATAATTACGAGTCAGCAGTCATTACGGCACAAAATGCACTGAAAAAGTATCCGACCACCTCTTATCGCGAAGAATTTGCCTTACTGATTCTCGAATCGAAATACCAACAGGCAGTTCAAAGCGTTATTGAAAAGAAAATTGATCGTTATCGGAATACGATAGAAGAATATTATAATTTTATTAATGAGTTTCCGGATGGAAAACACCGTAAACAAGCTGATAAAATATTCAATGAATCAAAAAAAAATGTGAAAGAATAAAATAAAGTAACTATGGACTACAAGAAAGTAAATGCACCGACAAACACGATTTCACGTGATATGAACTCGATGAGTGCTAATATCGGAAATGTGTACGAAACTGTAAAAATTATTGGTAAACGTGCAAATCAAATTAGTGTAGAGATTAAATCGGAACTAGATAAGAAATTGCAGGAATTTGCTTCATTTAACGAAAATATCGAAGAGGTTTTTGAAAACCGCGAACAGATAGAAATTTCTCGTTATTACGAAAAACTTCCAAAACCGGTACTCATTGCAACACAAGAGTTTTTGGAAGACAAAGTGTACTATCGTAACCCGATTAAAGATAAATTGAAATAAGAAGATATTTCATTTCGTTTCTTTACAGATAAAAGAATATTGTGCTCCTTGCGATACAATATTCTTTTATCTTTTTTTGTTTGTGGGAAGTTCAATTCATTTTTGTATTTTTGTAAATCAGATTTATGATTCAAGAACCAGATTAAAGATTAAAAATTCAAGACTGAGAATGTATATAATCAATTGTAAATGAACAAATTGCAAATCAAAAATATGGCATTAAAAGGTAAAAAAATAATATTGGGTGTTACAGGCAGTATCGCTGCTTATAAATCGGCTCAACTCATTCGTCTGTTGGTGAAAGAAGGTGCAGATGTAAAGGTTATTATGACGCCTCTTGCTAAAGAATTTATTACACCGCTGACGTTGGCAACTTTGGCCAAAAATCCTATTCTGGTTGATTTTTTTGACCCTACAAATGGTAACTGGAACAGCCATGTTGATTTGGGACTTTGGGCGGATGCTTATCTTATTGCACCAACTACTGCCAATACTATTGGGAAAATGGCCAACGGTGTTGCCGATAATTTGCTTCTGACCACTTATTTATCTGCAAAATGTCCTGTTTTTATTGCACCTGCAATGGATCTTGACATGTTTGCTCATCCGGCTAATCAACATAACCTGGAAACGCTAAAATCAATAGGAAACCATATTATTGAACCTTCAAGTGGTGAATTGGCCAGCGGACTTGAAGGTAAGGGAAGAATGGAAGAACCGGAAAATATCGTTCGTTTTCTCGACGATTTTTTTACTCCAAAACCACTTTTAGGGAAAAAGATTTTGATTACTGCCGGTCCTACATACGAAAAGATTGATCCTGTTCGTTTTATAGGTAATTATTCTACCGGCAAAATGGGTTTTGCATTAGCTGAAGTTTGTGCTCTTCAGGGAGCCGATGTTTGTCTTGTAACTGGACCGGTTCAGTTGAATACAATACACCCCAACATAGAACGAATTAATGTACAGTCGGCTGCGCAGATGTTTGAAGAAGTAATAAATCGCTTTAATGCTGTTGATGGAGCTATTCTTTGTGCTGCCGTGGCAGATTTCACTCCGAAACAAGCCGCAGAGACGAAAATTAAACGCGAGAAAGAGGATCTGATTCTGGAATTGAAACCTACGCAGGATATTGCTGCATTTATTGGTGAAATGAAATCAGGAAGACAGTTTGTTGTTGGATTTGCACTCGAAACAAACAACGAAGAAGTTAACGCGTTGAGTAAGTTAGAACGTAAGAATTTTGATTTTATCGTTCTGAATTCATTGCAGGATGACAAAGCCGGATTTGGTTTTGATACCAATAAAATCAGTATCATTTACCGCTCGGGTGATAAG
>Ga0118677_10010662_pt1 | contig 13992 bp, 10 predicted proteins | sample AliMusrvi5mmetaG_FD_86154 | JGI IMG/M metagenome (GOLD analysis project Ga0118677, IMG submission 86154) | reverse complement strand
CAATATAAGAATATATGATGATTGTAGCACCGCTTTCAATATGGATTATCTGAAAACAAAATTCCCCACAGCCAAGCAGATAATTAGACGTAATCAAAATATGGGCTCCGATTATAATATAAGGCAAATGTTTGTCGATTTCCTACAGACCGACGATGATTATTTAATTGCGGCAGACTCCGATTTGATCTTTCATCCCAAGTTTCTTGAAAAAGCTTAAGATAAAGGAAATATCTGTTTCATTAGTTATTGGAACCAATATACTTTGCATAATAAATTTAGTTAGTAATACACAAAATTACTAAATAATTTTCACTTCTAAGGTCATCATTCAGAAATAATCTTATGTAAAGTGCTTTATTGAAAAAAACATTTAAATTTGCAATATCTAAATAAATAAAGCGTTTCTAAAAAGTTATTATCAAATAAATAGTTGTGAAGTTTAAAACTGCTGCTTTAATATTTTTTATTTTCTTTTCTTTTTTGAGTTTATCATCTCAAGCTCAGTCGGGTGGCTTAGGCACCTATAGTTTTCTCAACCTGTCGAACTCTGCGCGTATGGCTTCTTTGGGGTCTACAACTTTGTCGGTATGGGACAATGATATCAGTCTGGCCCTTTTCAACCCTTCACTGATAACCCCTAAAATGGATAACAGCATGGCCTTGAGCTTTGTTAAATATTTTGCGGGAATTAATTATGGTGTAGCAGCCTATTCAAAGACCTTTGAGAAATATGGCAGCTTTACAGCAGGCATGCAGTATATCAACTACGGACGTTTTACCAGTGCCGATGCCACAGGCGAAACCAATGGCACTTTCACAGCCGGTGATTATGCCCTTATTTTAGGCTGGGGCAGACAATTAGACTCATCTTTCAGTATTGGGGCTAATTTGAAAAATATCTATTCTGACCTTTCTGAGTATCATTCTTATGGTATTGCTGTAGATGTCAGCGGCACGTATCACAGTAAAAAAAACTTCTGCACCTCTCTCATTTTTAAGAACATTGGCAGGCAAATAGTAAAATACAGGGATGGTGAAAGTGAAAACCTACCTTTTGAAATCCAGCTGTCACTATCTAAAAAGTTAGAAAAAGCGCCTATCCGTTTTTTTGTTGTAGGAGAAAATCTTCAGAAATACGATCTTACCTACACCGAACCTCAATATGCACAGCCCACAACAGACCAATTAACCGGAGCGGTTCTGCCTCAACATAAAGGGCTTAAACAACTTGATAAATTCTTCAGACACGTTGTGGCAGGTGCTGAGTTTTCTCCTTCAAAAAATATTTGTTTAAGCCTGGGCTACAACTATCGGCGTAGCAGAGAGATGCGTGTACCCTCAAAAGTTTCTACAGTTGGCTTCTCATGGGGTTTATCTGTAAGGGTATCTAAATTTAAATTTGGTTATGCCCGCTCAGCCTATCATCTGGCAGGTTCTCCTAACAATATAACTATCACGACAAACCTGTCTGATTTTATTAAAAAATAACCCCCCGTGAAAGTAGTTATTGACCCCAATTCCGGATTTTGCTTTGGTGTTGTTTATGCCATTCAGGCAGCTGAAAATGAATTAAATAAAAGTAAAACACTCTTTTGCCTGGGAGATATTGTTCACAACAATATGGAAGTAGAAAGGCTTAAAGAAAAGGGACTAAAAATAATAAGTCATGAAGAGTTCGAGAAACTCACCGATGCCGTTGTTTTAATAAGAGCCCATGGAGAGCCTCCCGAAACGTATCAAACCGCTATCAGAAACAACATCAGACTTATCGATGCATCATGTCCTGTTGTTCTTCGTCTTCAAAACAAGATTAGATTAGGTTATGATGAAGCCCTTAAAAAAAATGCTCAGATAGTCATTTACGGTAAAGAGGGGCATGCCGAAGTAAATGGACTTGTGGGCCAAACTAATAATGATGCTATCATTATAAACTCTATAAATGATGTTGATAAAATTGATTTTAATAAATCAATAATATTATTTTCCCAGACCACTCAGAGCAAATACGGATTCGATGAGTTGGTTTTATTGCTCAAAAAGAAGGTTAAAGAAAAAGGTTCAAATCTTTTTATTGAAGCTAACGATACCATATGCCGTCAGGTTTCTAACAGAGAACCCCAGATATCAGAATTTGCTACATCACATGATGTTATTGTCTTTGTAGGAGGTAAAAAAAGTTCTAATGGCATTTTTCTTTTCAGTGTATGCCTCAAAAACAATAAAAGATCTTATTTTATTTCAACCTTAGAAGAACTGAACCCCGGTTGGTTTGTCAACTGTAATTCTGTAGGTGTTTGTGGTGCCACTTCTACTCCTATGTGGCTGATGAAAGAGGTAGCCTTGAAGATCTCTTCTTTTTAAATATAACCTTTGCTTTAGTCGGCAATTATGATAGTCAGTAATCGGCAAATAGTAAAACTGGCAAATGAAAACTGATGATTGTACTTCTGATTGTGGACTGTGGACTGTTTTTCTATTTTATTTATCAATAAGCCCTCTCCCAATCTTTCTTATCTTATCTGTTTTCTTTAAATCTTCTACTATTTTATCAAGGACACCATTTATAAAAATGCTGCTTTTAGGGGTGCTGAAAATCTTGACAATTTCAATATATTCGTTAAGGGTAACTTTTACAGGAATGGATGGAAATTCAAATAATTCACAAATGGCCATCTTCATAATGATACTATCTATCATGGCAACCCTTTCTATTTCCCAGTTTTTAGTATAACTGGCTATCAGCTCATTATATTCATCATGTTTATGAACAGTTTTCTCGAAGAGGCTCTTGGCAAAAAAAATCTCTTCCTGAAGATCATTGTCATTACTGTCTATAAACCGGTATTTAGCAGCCATTTCTTCTGTAAATGACTGTAATATTTTAATAAGCACAAAAGTGACCTGCTCAAAATCATTAACCCAGTAAATGCTGCTTTCTTCATAATAATCGAACAAAGGACGATGTGTATAAATAAACTTTTTAAGAAGGCTTAATATAATGCTCTTATCCTGCTCAAAAGTATTTTCTTTATCATCGAGATAACTATTATAAGCTGCACCAGACTTAAATTTTTTAAAGATTCGTTTTGGAATTTCCTGATTATTTGTCCAGTTAATCCTGCGATGTTCTGTAATTTTTTTAAGAGAAGGGTTTTCAGATAACCTGGCTATAAGGATATTGTTTACAAATTTCAGATAGGGATTCAGGTCTTCTTTAGTGGGAACCATTTTAAGCTTTGCTTCATCTATTTGCTTCTGAGCAACATCTTTAATTTCTGATAGCAAAGAAATCTGATAATAAAATAAATCGAAAAACTTTTCTATACTGTGGAGCAATTCTTTCTCTCCCAGATTGGGATTGTTATTCCCTGATTGCTGATAAGCATATAGTGCCTGAAGGACTTTTATCCTGACTTGTCTGCGACTGAGCATAATAATAAAATGTGAATGAACAAACGCTGCAAAGATATTACTTTTAAAGTAATTGCAGCAGCGTTTTTTTAATATTCATTCAATATGAGATACTCAATGTTAAAACAATAATCAACTCCGTTTATATTAGGACAGAAAAGTAATCAGATAATAATAAAATTGTCCTGAATAATAAAAACTATTTCAGATTAATGATTAACGCTTGTTGTTTTTGATTGAGCAGGTTCTAAAATAATAGTATTTTTGAAGAAATATTTAAATAAATTATACAATGAATTCAGTTTGTGTATTCTGTGGGTCCCGACCAGGCAATAATGAAGATTTTGCAAAAAAAGCTTATATTTTTGGCAAATTGCTGGCTCTTAAAAAACTCACCTTGATTTATGGAGGAGCTAAAGTAGGTATCATGGGTGCTTTAGCTAATGGCGTACTTGACAACGGAGGTAAGGCTATTGGTGTATTGCCTGTTTTTTTTCAGGAAAAAGAAATTGTACATGAAAATCTGGATGAGCTTATTCTGGTTAATTCAATGCACGAGAGAAAAGTTAAGCTGATTGATATGTCGGATGCTTTTGTAGCCCTCCCCGGAGGGTTCGGAACTTTGGATGAAATTTCGGAAGTGCTGACATTATCTCAGTTGGGAAAATACAAAAAGCCCATGGGCTTCCTTAATATTGATGGTTTTTTTGACCACCTGTTGCAATTTTTCGACACAATGTTTGCTCATGAATATATCAAAAACGAACATCTACAGCTTTATTATGCCTCTCCTGATGCCACTAAATTAATTGAATGGCTTAAGAATTATGAGGCCCCGGTTGTGAAACAGTGGATTAAATAGTGTTTTATAGATAATTAAAATGATATAAAATAGCAAATAGTAAATATTAAATAGAAAATATTAAAATGTCAGTAAAAAAACAAATTCTGGTGATTTTATTAATTTTCTTTTCATACTTGCTTCTTGGTCAGACTAAAGAAGTAATTAAAGCCTCTTTATTTAAATCAGATTCTTTAAATAACATAACAATTTTTACTGTTGTGGAAGAAATGCCCGAATTCCCGGGAGGTCAGGATTCTTTGATGAAATTTCTCTTAAATAATTTAAAATGGCCCAATGAAGCTGACTGTATGGGGAGCGTTTATATTTCTTTTATTGTAGAAGCCGATGGTACCCTTTCACACAAAGGTATTCTCAGGGGAATTTGCGACCCGTTTGATAAAGAAGCGCTGAGAGTAATTAACCTGATGCCCCGATGGAAACCCGGAAAACAAAATGGCATAGCCGTTCCGGTGAAGTTTGTTATGCCCATAAAATTTGCTTTGAAATAAAATGGCTTTTTATAAAACAGTTGGAAGAAGTGAATTTTAACATTAACACTTATTAAAACAGCCGTCAGGTCTTTCAACTCTAAGTGCTCCAGGCACTTGAAAAAACCTCTTCTTAATAACAAAACTTTCCGTACCTTTGCCCAGGCTTGGTTTGTTCTATCGCTTATTCGCTTTTTGCGGATAGGAGGAAAGTCCGGGCAACACAGAGCGCCATACTTCCTAACGGGAAGCCTTCGCAGCGATGCGGAGAGAGAAAGTGCCACAGAAAATAACCGTCCTGACGTTTACCGTCAGGATAAGGGTGAAAACGCGAGGTAAGAGCTCACGACCAGGCAGGGCGACCTGCAAGGGGGGTAAACCTTATGGGTTGAAAGGCCAAATAAACCGGGGCTTGAGGGTGGCTCGCCCAAACCCGGAGGGTAGGCTGATTAAGTCCGTTTGCGAAAACGGAACAAGATAAATGATAGAACACGACAGAACCCGGCTTACAGAACCAAGCCTGAAACGGCATTAGACATCTTCGATGGATAATGCCGTTTTTTATTATTTCTTTTTGTAATATATAATGTTCTTATCTGTTACTAAATAATCACCTTTTTCATTATACGTAAAGCTTTTTATTTCATGTAAAGGTATCACCTCATTCAATTGCAATATATTGTATTGACAAACAGCTTCAATAGTTTTACTTGATGAAAACTTATGGCTCTGATCTTCAGATGAATTGTCGACAGTTACCGAAAATTTATCACCGTTTTCTTTAACTTCAATAGAGCTGGTAACATGAGAACGCTCATCCTGATGGACCCAGATGCCGATATATTTACTACCATCTGATTTTGTACTGCACGAAAAAAATATGAAGGATGCTAAAAATATAACAGATATTCGCATTGTAATTTTTTCAGATTTCATGTTTGTAAATTTAAGGAGTTAGTATTATTTTATTAAATGCTTGAATTCCTGGGGGTACAACACTTGCTTTATCTAGTCTGGCAAAAGCTTTTGATATATCTTCAATGGGTGGAAAAAGAATGCCAGGTCCTTTTTCAGTTTTAAAATATAGATAAATACCATGAGCCAAACGCATAAGTATTTCTTTTTCCTTTAGCCGTAGTAATGCTTTCTTAACGCTTTCTGGGGTGCCATAATCCAAGAAGTCATCAACAAAAAGAACACTTCCCTCTGGTAATGATTTTAGTGCATTGGCAATTTTATTTTCAATAATAGATCTTCCCATATAAATAGTTTCGTTCCAAATTTAGTGAATATTGGGTACGAAAAAGATATATTTTTGAAAAAAAGTTAAAATTTTATTGAAAATACAATCTATAATTTGATATAGTTTGCTGGTTTTTGAAAATTAATTTCGGTGTTTTTTTTATACTTTAAAAAAAAAGTATGGCCTTAATAATTTTAAAAAGGATACCCAATAGCAACATTTAATATCAGGTTCTCCTTTCTCCATGAAGGGTTTCCAAGACTGATTTGATTAGTTACCCATTTGTTGTTTTGTTCCAGCCAGGGTTTTCTTAAGGGGGTAGCAAGGTCGAAGCGCAAGATAAAAAATGAAACATCTACCCTTAACCCTAAGCCAGTTCCAACAGCAAGCTCATCAATACATTTTGAAAATATAAAGGGACTGCCGGTATGTGCAGGATTTGATTTGGACAACCATACATTACCGGCATCAGCAAATAAAGCCCCTTTAAAAAAGCTGAAAATGTTAAAGCGATATTCTGCATTGGCTTCTAATTTTACATCGCCTCCTAATTGTAAAAAACCATTACTATTAGAAGCCTGATGGTATGTTCCCGGTCCAACAGAATTAATGGAGAAGGCGCGAATGCTGTTAGGCCCCCCACTGAAAAATTGCTTGCTGTAAGGTAACGAAGAAGAGTTTCCATAGGTCATGGCATCACCCATAAAAATTCGTAAGGCCAACTTGTTTTTATCTCTGAAATTGTAATAAGCGCGTCCATCAATACTTAATTTGGTGTATTGCGAATAGATAGAACCTGCAACTTTTAATGGGTTATCTGATGATATTTTTTCTCCTGCCATTGATTTTGCTAAAGAAAATATATTTCCCGCAGCTTCTGTTGAAAAATGCAAGAAATATTGCATCTTTTTCTCCTGAATTACTTGTTCATTGTAGGTATAGGCGTAACTTCCTCCGGCTATAAATTGCTCTTCATAACTTTTCTTAAGAAAGGGGTTTGAGGCTAACAGATCAGTAAATGTCACAGACTTATTGGTGATAGATGTATAACTAATATTTATTGGGTTTAATTCATGTTCTTTTCTGATATCTTCTTTCCACTTAAACCCATAAATGAACTGTAACGTGCGCATATCGAAATAGTTGACCATTTTTAAAAAGTTATAAGACAATGAGAAACGTGTTTTAGGAACATACAAACTACTCGTTTTGACTTTAAAAGGTACCAGAAATCGGGGAATGAATAATTCAACCTGTGGATTCAGGGAATATGAAAATAAGTTTTTGTTTTTTCCACTTAATTGGGCCTCAAATGAGCCGGCCATATTCACATTTAGCAGTTCTGCACCATTAAAAGTATTTTTATTCTGATAGCTTAAATTAATTCGGGGGCCTGTGTAATTATTCGACTTTGAAACGATATCTGTTTCTACTCTGAATGTATGTTTAGGCATTGGGGTCATTAAAAGTACTGCATCCAGAAATCCCGAAGCTAAGGTGTCGCTGTCGGTAAATTTTATACTCACAAATTTAAAATTGCCCATTGTCATTAAACGGTTTAGGGTAATGTTATGATTCTGTCGTGAATAGATTTCATTTTTTCTTAAATAAACCGACCGTAAAATAACTTTTGGCCGTATGCTCATTTCTGATTCTTTTCCAAGGAATCGGTAGTTTTGGAATTTCAGGGTGTCTTTAGATATTTTATCAGCTTCACCATTTAATGAATATTCCTCGTCAATAAGCACATTGTTAATACGATAAACAGTAAAAGCGTTTGAAGGGACATCTTCTGCCAAAGTAAGTATGAGAGACACATTATGATTAACTTCAGACGTATCTGCTTTGAAACTCAAATAATCGGAGCTGAAGTAGAAGTAACCACTATCTTTAAGCAGCGCATCTATTCGTAATCTCTCGTTTTTTAAAATGTCAAGGTTATAATCATCTCCGGCTTTAATTAAAGAATTTTCTTTATCGGCGAGGATCATATTTTTTAAGCCATCATCGGAAACTGAATAGATAATGTTTTTAATAGTATATGGTTTATGAATATGACTTATATAAGTAACTTTTGCAAGATGCTTCTTCTCAACTATTTCATATTCAGTAAGGCTTTTAAAAATGCCACTATTGAAAAACTTAGCATCAATGGTTGCTGACGTAATTCCCGGTTTGACACTACTTATAAATACAGGCGCTTCTCCTTTTTTGCTGAGCCATTTTTTAAATTTGCTTTTAGGCGCTTCACCAGCTCTCATATACATCCATAATTTTGGGCGCATACCTAAAATACGCTTGTTAGGTTTTGGGCGTACTGCATTTTCAGCAATAGTTTTAAAGTATTTATTCTTTTTTTTACTTATAACATCTTTTGACTCTAATCGTATCTCTGCTCCGGTATAAAGCTTTTCACCAGGAGGTAAATGTTTTGTGCCACTACATGCTGCCATAAACAGACATGCAAAGAGGATAAATTGTTTATAAGAAAATTTAAAAATATATGTTTTCATCTATACATGCATTTTTATGCTAAAACCCTATTAATTATTTCGTGTTTTTCAATGAGTCGCTACTGCTTTTAAATGAGTCGCTACTGCTTCTCAATGGGTTGCTACTGTTTTTTAATGATTTGAAAATATCTTTCCATTTATTAAAATCTTTTACAAACAAAATACCGGCACCGGTTTCAACCAACTGCCCTTCAATAGCGCCCTCATATTGATTGTGTCTGAACCCTTTCAGTCTGTAGCGACCATCATCAGTAATTTTGTATTCTACTGTCACATCGCTTGTAATGTCACTTGCAGAATTCTGTTTTGCTTTCTCTCCTTCTACATCTACAGTTCCACCTACCTGAATAGTAAACCTCTCGTTGAAAATTTGTTTTTTAATCCCTATTTCCACCTGTGTTCTTCCTTCAGCTTGTCCTGTCTGGTAATCGTCATAAGACTGGACATCGAAATTCAGTTCAACACCGGGTACTATCTTAGAGCTTAACTGGTTTAATTGTGCGGAAAGGAATTTGCCCACAGAAGTACGTACTGCTGTTGATATGCCTCCGCTGGATTCACTTTGCAATGGGTTTTCCTGAATAAATCTTCCCAGTACCAGTAAAGCAAATACCTGTTTGTTTAGTGCTGAGGGGTTCTCATTTAACATCGTTAACTTGGCATTGACGGCTCCCCCTAATATCCCTTTATCCTCAGGGAGTAATTGTATTTCAAAGCTTATTTCAGGATGCAAAATCGCTCCTCTTAGTTTCAGTAATACCAGAAATGGATAGCGTTGCTTATACTGATTTTTATCTGCATCACTGAGTCCTGTCATCTGATCAGCCACAAGGTCAAATGGGGAGGTGCGCACCGAATAGATAGCATTAATAGTTATATCCGCATCTAAAGGATCCCCATTCCACGTGATTGTACTTCCGGGGTCAATATCAAATTTTCTTTTAACAACAGTTTCTAATGAAACGAGATAACTGCCTTCATTTAAATTGTATGTGCCTGTGAGACTTGTTTTTCCGCTCCTGTCCATGGTAAAACTTAATGCCGCCTCGCCCTTCACCACTAATGAGTCATTTGAAGAAGGATCTAATAGTAATTTAAATGTAGCCTGTTTGTCTATTTCAATTGTAGAAGATAAATCAAATCCTTTTAATCCGGATTCCTGATTTGACTGGCCGGTTTTTTTCTCATCTCTGAAAAGAATTGGATTAAGTTTCAAGGAGTCATTAAATACCACCACATCTTCTCCTTTGTCGGCACTGAGTTTCTCTTCAGGAACGGCAAAAGTGAAGTTTGAACCTTTTTTCATTTTTATTTTTGCATTGATAACAGGAAGTGTCAGAGGGCCATTAATATCTATTTTACTGTCTATAATCATCCGGCCATAGTATTCTTTATTATCCTTTGCCGTTGTGTTAAACAACAAAAAATCATTAGTATTTACATTTAATGCGAAAATAAAGTCCTGGAAATGCGTCATCCGAACGTTGCCATCTATAATAGCTGTATGATTGTCTGCATCTGAAATGGTAAAAGTTTTAAAATAAATACCTTCTTTTTTTAACAGGATGGTCTCATTTTTAAAATGCAGGGGATTATTTAATAGGGCAGGAGTGATGGAAACGTTGTTGAAAACCAGTTCGCCGGTCACATCAGGATCATCAGCTTTACCTCCTATTAAGAAATTTCCGGTAAGATTTCCTGATGCATCTGTAACAGCACCCATTGAGAAAGCCTTAACAGTTTTCAGAGAGAGAGATTGTATTGCGGCCTTTATATTTACAGAATTATCGCCACCTGCGGGGATATAAAAACCATTAGCAGTCAGATTATTGTCAGCTCCTGATAAGTTTACATCTATATTAAATTTCTCTGTTGTTGGATTATCTGCTTTTACTGATAAATTTCCGATGGGCACCCCGGTAACAAACAAGTTGCTGATTTTTGCATCGGCAATTAAACCATAGGTATTTTTAACCCTCTTGAGTAATACATTCCCATCAACATCTCCTTTTACTAAGCTGGAATCTTTTTCAAAAATCCCGGAAATGTCGTTGAGGTTAAATTTTTTTATGCCCATATTTAAGTCATCATTAAACAGATCATGTACTGAGGCTATATTAATCTGACTTTCTCCTTTATTCATAAAAAGATGATGGATTAAAAACCCTTGTTTCCCAAATTCAATATAGTTGTCTGCTGCAATATCCCAACGGTTATTCATCAGGTAGAAACCAACGGGGATGAGGCTGAGCTTGTAGTTGTCGTCCTCTTTAACAAGCCGGGAACGAATTAAAAGTTTTTTGTTTTGCAAATTATCTGTAGAAGAAAGCCCTGCAAATAGTGTTTGGTCTGCAAGTTTTCCATCAATCAATAAATTATCTAATTTGAACTGAGAATTTGAAATAGTACTGGAGGAAATTTTGTAATTCAAGGTATTTACATCCGAATTAAGACTTATGGCAATGTCATTAATTTCAGTAGCACCATAAACTATTTTTTTCGAAGAGGCATTGAGCTTCAGCTCGTTTTTCCGGCTATCAAAAGAACCCTGAATCAACAGGGGTTCAAATTCTTTTAATTGCGGAAGGAGAACTTCTGACAGCATGGGATGATTGTGAAGTTGCATTTCAAAATTAAAATTCAACGGTAGGTTATCATCTTTTTGTTGAGCTGAATCAGAAAATGGGAAGTAATTATTAATGAAGCTACTAAGCTCATTGGGAAGGTTAACAGGAGATAAATTTCCGGTATATTTTATATTTATTAATGCACTTTTAAGGTCTAGCTCACTTTTGCCGGGTTCATTTACAGAAGCCAATAGCACAGAGTCAAGGATATATTTTTTTTCTTCATGAGCAATAATAATATTTGTGAAAGCGGCCTTTCCATTTATTTTGTCTATAGTGCCACCTTTTAAATCTGCTGTTGCCATCAGGCCTATCCTCATATCATCCTTGGTAAAATTAAGTTTTTGAAGGTCTGCACCCTGTAGATTCAGATTGAACTTATAGTGTTCCTGACTGGGGTTTAAGTTGACGAGTCCATCAAATTCAAATGAGGCATTTTCATCTTTCAGATTTATTTTTCCTTCGAAGGCCTCTCCAGTAATATTGCCATCTACGGTAAGCTTGTGATAGGTGTATTTGTTCAGGCTAATCTGTGAAATGTCAACAATAAGACTTGCCATGATAGTGTTTTTGTCTAAACCATGTCCATTGGCTTCAGCAGTTAATGATACAGGGCCAAACATTGCTTTATTTCTTAACAAACTACCCAGATCAAAATTTGTAATATTTACTTTGCTTTTAAAATTTTCTTTTTTGTCAATTGAAGCAAAAATATAAGCATTACCAAAGCTGCTACTCATAGCTAATTTTGCGTCAAAAGATTTTATCTGCCCTTTAAAAGAAATCTGAGTTCTTATGTTTTCGGGAAGCTCAATACTATCCGGGATTATAGACCCAACCATCATCTTAATATCTTTCTTTCCTATATTTATTTCAAGGTCTGGGAAATTAAAGTATGCTGTTTCAACAGCCGGCAGGCCAACAATGAGAAAATCAGTTTTTAAAAAGGTATTAATCCCCGTGCGAATTATCAGATTTTTTCCCTTGAGATTATTGACCGACCCCGTTATAATTCCTGAAACGGTTGTAGTGTTCATCGCATTTTTAAAGAACGTTTGCCTTGTAAGTTGTGGCATAAAATAAATAATGTCTGAATTTCTAATGCTCACTTTTTTAATATCAGCATTAACAATAAGAAAGGGCAAAGAATCCTGCAATGCTTTTAATGAACTGTATTTTATGTTTAAATAAGCCTCAACAGAGGAGTTATTGGTTTTGACCTTTAGATTTTTTGCAGTTATTGAATGGACATCCATGTAAAAATCTGTTTCAAGTTGTAGGACAGAAAAATTGTTTTTGTCAACAGCCAGAAATTTTTTTATTGATATTTCTGTTTTAGCTGATGAATAATAAAACCCCTTAGCCGCAAGTGATAAATGATTATAATTCAGATGATTGGCGTCAAATGAGTTTTTAAGTTCAGGTTTATCAAGTACAGTATATGTTAGTGAATTATCATCCAGATTGATGTTGTTAAGTGTAATTTTCCAATCGTTACTGGTTGTCACTGCAACTGTATCCGTTGGAAATTGAGTGTCACCTGAGTTAAAATGGATATTGCTTTTAGATAAGGATAAGTTATCCAGGGCTACAGATTGCTTTTGTAAATCAACGGATGCGTCTTTTAAGCCAAGCTGGATTATTCCGGCTGTAAGAGATAGCTTGCTTACCGAATCGCCATAGCTTATGATAGTATTGTTGATATGTATCTTTTTTGCTGTTATTTCAGGCAAAACACCTTCCGACTTTTTTTCCTGAGGGGCATTAGATTTTTTTATCAATACACTGGCCGTTAAGGTTTCAACAAACAAGTCATCAATAGCGTAAATAGAATTAGCTATATCCAGCTTGTCCATCCTTAATTTAAGTTCTTTGAGATTTACACCCGCATTAATACCGCCATAATCATCATAAAAGTGAAACTTAATATTTTTCATACTGACATTATCTACGCTGATAGCCCATTGAGACTTTTTTTCAGGTGTGGCTTGTATCTGCTTGGTCGTATCGCTGAAGGCTGTCAGAAGGAAATTAAAGTTGAATAAGGAATCTGTTTCGGTACGGCTCAGACAGAGATTTGCATCTTGTAATGCGACAGACGTAATATGTATCTCATGATGGAATAAATCACTGAATGCTATATTTGCTTTTAGCTGTCCGGCATATAGTAATGTGTCTTTTTGAGTATCTTCGAGAAAAAGGCCTTCAATAACCACAGATTTAGGAAGGGAAATGCTGATATTTTTTATTTCAACTTTTGTGTGGGTTTTATTGCTGATATAAGAAGTGGCCAGGTGAACTATCTTTGTCTGAATTGCTGGAACCTGAATAAGCAGGGCAATGATAATAAACAGCATTATAAGGCTCATGACAAACCATAAAAAAACTTTTGAGATTTTTTTAAGAAAATAAACTATTTTATCCATTTTCTAAAATTGCATGCTTACTTAAAATATTCTCTTACAAAATCGTGCATTTTATTAGCCGACATTTTGTCAGAATGTAATACTTCAATTTTGATATTTTTAAAAAGATGGTCATCTTTTACTAAGTTCAGCAACTCATTTTTGGCGTCTGTAGGGCCGAATAGAATTACCTCCTGATAATTTCTAATGGCATCGCTCAATTTTTTATAATAGCTTAATTGAAAGTTTTGCTCTTTGTTATGCAAATATTTTTCATTTTTGCTCAAACTTATTTCTTTTTCTTCCTGCGTTAATTCGGACACAATGATATTTTCTACAATTGTATCATTTGTTAACTCCATTAAGAATGCATTTGAATGATCCATCCAAATACCCAACTGTTTATTTTTTTTCATTTTTAAATTTTTTAGTTATTGATTTTAATAAAATATCTATAC
>Ga0118677_10010660_pt1 | contig 13993 bp, 19 predicted proteins | sample AliMusrvi5mmetaG_FD_86154 | JGI IMG/M metagenome (GOLD analysis project Ga0118677, IMG submission 86154) | reverse complement strand
CTCGACGGCCTATTCGCTGGCCGCGGGCGGGGCCATCGTGAACCTCACATCGATCCACGCGTTTCAGGGCTACGTGGAGCACGCGGTGTACGCGGGCACCAAGGGGGCGATCGTGGCGCAGACGCGGCAGCTGGCCGTGGAACTGGCCCCGCGCGGCGTGCGGGTGAACGCCATCAGCCCCGGCGAGATCGCCACCGCCAAGCCGATTGTGGTGACGCAGCAGAACGAGAACGACGCCGTCATTGCCAGCGGGATTGCGCCGACCGACCGCGTGGTGACGACCGGATTTGCCAATCTCTCCGACGGCGCCAAGGTCTTCATTGGCAAGGACGATGCGAATCCGAGCGTCGATCTTGCGCCGCGCAAGCGCACCCGTGCACCTGACGCCAAGGGGGATGCCAAGGGGCGCTGGGCCATCCTGAAGTCGCAGACCCACAAGCACAAGATTGTCCTGGCCGATGATCTGATTGCTTCCAAGAATAATCCGCAAGCTGGCCTTGGCCGACTGCTCTATGACCCGAAGCGGATCTGGACGGGCGCCGAGATGGAGCAGCTCCTTCAGGCAGCCTTCGATGAAACGATCAGGGCCGAGCGCAAGGCAGACGAGAAGGATGACCTGCGAGTCTTTCTCAGCGACTGGGATGCAGCCTTCGACAACATCATCCCCAACACCGATGAGGTGGAGCGGATGACGAATCTGGCGCTGCTCTACGTCGACAACCTTCGCTATGTGCCGGCTGAATGGCGCGAAGCCGCGAGGGACAAGAAGAACCTCAGGGAAGTCTGCGGGTTGGACAAGTAACCGGACGGGTGCCAGGGCATTGCTTTGGTACCTAACCGAACTAACAGTAAGGTGGCAACATGGGAACGTTCAATGTGTTTTCGTATCTTGACCCTGCATTGGTCAAGGAAGAGATGGGAGATCCCTATGCTTCCAAGTCGCCGGCTGTATGGCCGTCGGAGGCTTCGGCCGAGCGTGTGGACAAGACTCTCTTCAATATCGTCGGGAAGTGCCATCGCGCATCCTTCATGCGAATGATGGGCTTCTCAGTCACCAACCCTGCCGATGCCACCGGAGCCTGGAAGTGGCTCATGGGCCGCGCGATTGAGTCGGGCCTGACCGACCAGGCCAAGCTGGCGGGAATCTATGCAGCCAACGGTGTGAAGCACTTCATCCGGGACATCACCTTGTCTCTGGAGTTCGATGTGATCGCCGTCGATCCGGTGGACAAGCGTGGTTGGATTCTGGAGTGCAAGTCGTACTCCGGCTACTACGCGAAGAAGGAAATCGAGACGATGAACAGGCCCAAGCTTGAGAATCTGATCCAGATTTGCCTTTATATTCTTGAAGCCCGCACCGGCAAGCGCCTGAAGGCCATGATCCAGAAGTCGCTCGACGAGCGCAAGGTTCTGGACAAGAAGGTCCGTGACTTCAAGAAGAACGGCGAAGTGTTCGAGCATCGCAACCGCTCCGAGGCCGACAAGAAGATGGTCAAGAGCATGAGCGATGGTCCGATCGGCGGCAAGCTGCTGTACGTGGACCGCGACTCGGCAAGCCGCAAGGAATTCACCATCGAGATCTACCAGGACTTCGACGGCTTCCACTATCCGCAGGTGGATGGTGTGCCGTTCAAGATCTTCACGATGGAGTCGGTTTACTCCCGGTACAAGACCCAGCAGGGCTACTGGTTCCGCGCGCGGGCTCAAGGCGCTCAGAACCTGGCACAGAAGGGCATCCTTCCACCGCCGTCTCTGAAGCTGGTTTTGTGTGCTCAGGATGTGGTTGACGGTGACGGCTTCGTTCAGAAGACGCGGGAAGACCTGATCGCTGAAAGCAACTACCTGACGCTGCTGGAAGATGAAGTCCGTCTTCTGCCTTCCTCGTTCTGGCCGCCGGCCGAATACGAATGGTCCTATTCGCCGGTTCGTGTCGAGTTGCTGTTCGAGCATGGCGCCATCGGCAAGACCAAGTACAACGATTACAAGAAGGACAAGATCAAGCGCCTCGGTGACTGGCAATGCAGCTACTGTTCGGTTGCTGGTCATTGCCTTAAAGAAGCGCGCCCTGAGTTGCAGTATCTGATCACCGATCTGCAGGGCCTTCTGTCGGACACCAGCGCGGAGGTGGAGATTGGCTAACGCTGAGTTTCCCAAACCAACCGTCATGCCCGTCAGTCGGGTCCAGCAGATTCTGGCTCTCACCAAAGAGTCCGAGCTGATGGCGGAGATGGCCAAGTTTGAGGATGCGATCTATGAGGCAGGAGATCCGCTGTTGCGGCTCCTGCGTCTGGATGTCCGGTCCAATGATGTGGCCAACCTGCTGGACCACATGACTTCGGTGGAACGCTGGAGGGAACGGACCACACGCTGGTTTGGCTTGGCCACCTGCTTCGTCTCGCACTGCAAGAGCGATCACTTCATTGTCAAGCGCGAGAAGGGCATCTCTGATTTCGACCGCGAAGCCTATCAGAAGCGGCTCCTGGCTGGTTTCCTCGGCCTGGAGACATGGCTCGAAGGCTTGGTCAAGTCTGTGGACAGCCGGGTCAACCTCTGCAAGAAACTCCTCGGGCTCGAGGAAGGAACCAACAACTAGGAGCACTATGCCACCACGGAAGAAGAAGGAAAAAAAGGAGCCCGTCGGCATCAATGATGCGTTCGAGGCCCAGCTTGCCACGCTGGGTCTTGGCGACGCCTTGAAGCTGGCGGACGAATACGACAACGACGTCGTGTGTGTCACGACCGGATTTCCCGGCCTGGATCATGCGATCGACGATCGTGGCATCAACTGTGGGCTTCCCAAATGCCGCCATTCGGAGATCTATTCGAAGAAGGAGCATGCCGGCAAGACCAGTCTCGCTCTGGCCATCGGTGTGACCTGGCAGTTGCTGGGTCTTCGCGTGGGAATTCTCGACATCGAAGGCAGCATGACCGCTGCGTATCTGAAGCAGCTGGGATTCATCACCGACAAGGCCGAAGCCGAAGCCAAGGGCCTTTATGCTGTTCGTCTGGTGCAGGTGAAAGTCAAGGCGGAAGACTGCGAGACCGAGATGGTCTATGTGGAAGCTGTGCTTGATCTCATTGCCAAAGCAGCCAACGTGTTCGATCTCTTGATTGTCGATTCGGTGGATGCATTGGTCTCTGAAGCCGATGCAGCCAAGACGACAAGCGATAACGATCTGGTCGGCGGCATCTCGAAGAAGATGAGGGGCTTTTTCCGCAAGAACACCACCCGCCGTTCACATGTCTGCTGGCTGAATCATGCAAACAAATCCATCGGCGGAACGATGGTGAGCTACTCGACATCTGGCGGTAAGTCAGTGCCTCGATACAGCTCATTGCGCTTCGAATTGGAAGTGATCGGCAAGCTGGCCGATGGCGACAAAGATCCATACGGATTCATCACTCGTGTGAAGCTGGTTAAGGACCGGCTCGGCGCCAACTGGCGCTACACCGACCTCTATTACATCTTCGGTGAAGGGTTTTCCAAGGAGTATGACTACTTCAAGCAGGCGCTTCGTGTCGGCATCATCACCAAGTTCGGCGGATGGTTCTACATCCTCGGCGAGGGCAAGAATGTCGATGAGCGGAAGAAGAGCGCCCCTTGGAAATGTCAGGGCGAACTGGGTTCCTATCGCGATTTGATTGGTGAGCACCGTTCCATCTTCGACGGAATCAAGCAACTGATCGATGGCGAGGATGTAATACCTGAAGTCGGTGTCGAGCACGGAGACGAGGCGGCGGCTGCAGTAGCTGAGGCTGAGGAGTTCCAAGAAGCTGAGGCGGCCTAGTCAATGTCCGTTGCTGAGTCGTGTGAGTTTGGCGCCAACCGGTGCAAGAACTCGGATACCCTTGTTGGGCCGGTACGAGGCAAATGCTGCCTCTGCCGGCTCGCTCCGGGTAATGAGGACTTGGGATTGGAACGCTGCTATTGGATTGCCCTTACCGGCAGCAAGCAGCGCACCCATCCTGTGCTGGAACACGAGAGGGCGCTCGCCCGAATGCAGAAGTCTTGGGATGCACAGCAGACCCGGCTAAAGAAGGACCGCGGCAAGAAGAAGGTCCTGCAACGGGCTGAGGCTGCTGAGCAAGTAACCGGGAAGCATCTCAACGTTACCGCCACCAAGAACTCTGGCCGCTCGAATAAGGACGGCGATCATGTCGCGGCCGGCTTCATCACCCTCGATACCAAGTTTCAGTCCCAAAGAGAAAACCCAGTCGTGCTGCTGTCTGAACTGACGAAGGTCAGGCAGGATGCGACTCGGGCCAAGATGTCCATTGGCGGATTGGTGCTGAGAAATCAGCATGGCGTCGGGGTAGTGGTTTTCGATGAGACGGATTTCGCTCGCGTACTCGGCTATCTCACGGAGAAAGACTCATGACCAGTAGTAGACAGACCCTCGATCAGGTAATCGCGCAGATCAAAGAGCCGATGTACATTACGGAATACCTGACTGCTTGCGGTTACGACACCGGCAAGAGATTCTCTTGCCCCAACCCGGACCATCCGGATAAGCACCCTTCAGCAGGTCTCATCCGGTCCAGCAACCGGGGCTACTGCTTCTCGTGTCAGACTTCCTTCGACATCTTCGATCTCTGTGTCTGGTTGGAGGGTCGTCCTTCGTCTGGCCCGGGCTGGGTGACCGAGACGGTCAAGTACCTGGCCGATCGATTCAACATTCCGTTTGAGGCGCCCGATCTGACGACGGAAGAGCTGCGGGAGATGGAAGTCATCACCGCCTACTCGCACGCCTACCAAATCGTTCGGCATGTCAAGGACAATGAGCTTCCTCCCATCGTCCTGAACAAAGTCCACGAGTTGCGTTGGGATCAAGGCCTTCGCTACAAGATGGGCATTGGCACCGTGAAGTCCTACGATGACTATCTGCACAGGATGACGGTGCAGTACAAGCACTCGCTGGATCTGCTGCAAAGTTGCGACCTTGCCGACAGCCGGGAGCACCACAATGCAAGCCGAATCTTCAGCCCGGAATCCCTGATCTACACCATCCGGGATGTCAATGGCTCGCCCATCGGTTTCTCGGCGCGCGACCTGCTGTTCATTGAACACCAGGCCGACTTCGATGCCGGCAAGACCAAACGGGAGGCCAAGAAGTACGTCCACACCCGTGAGGAAGGCACGCTGTTCAATAAGCGGAATCTGCTCTACAACCTGGATCTGGCCAAGAAGTTCGATGGCCCAATCACGGTGGTAGAGGGAAACCCTGATTGTGTGACCCTGTATGCCGGTGGTGAACTGGGGACAGTGGCCACCTGCGGCACGGCCTTCACCCGCGAGCATCTGGAGCTTCTGCTGTCGCTTGGCAAGCGCCACATCATTGTCGGGATGGACAACGACAAGGCCGGCAAGAAGGGTGTGGAGCGGGTCGTCAAGCTGGTCGAAGAGGTCAGTGGCAGTGTGGGCACCCGGTTGGAGGTCATAACGACTCCCGATGGCGTCAAAGATCCGGATGAGTACATTCGCCGATTCGAGACCCTGGAGAAAGGAACTGACGCCTGGCGCAAACTGGAACGTCTGGACATGTTTACCTGGAGCCTGAAATGCAGACGGGAAGCCGGAGAAGATCCGTTTACCATCTGCGAGTCGACGATCCCTCTGATTATCAACGAGCCGTCGAACATCCTGAGGATGCGTCAGGCCCGGCAATTGGCCCACTGGACCAACACCAACGAAGACTTCGTGATGAAGGAAGTCCTCCGTCTGATGGACAAGGAGGATGCCAGACTGGACGAGGAGCGGTCTCTGATCGGCGACACCGTTGCCAAGAAGCTCCGTCAGGACCCGGCCCACATTGAGGCCCACCTCGCTGCCGCCACGGCGCAGCTTGAAACCCTCAGCAAGAAGAAGATCGGCTACAACCCGGAATCGGTGCTGAAAACCATCGACATCCTCTTCGATCAGAAGGAGCGAAACGTCACCGAGTTCGAATTGCGGACGGGATACCCGATCTTCGACAAGATGTTCGGTGGCATCCCGCGGTATGGCTCGATGCTTTGCTATCCGGGCAAGCCTCACCATGGCAAGTCGATTGTCCTCGACAACCAGATCATCGGGCTGCTGGAGAACAACGAAGACCTGATCATGCTACTGCACACGGTCGATGACTCGATGAATGATCGCATCAACCGCCTGCTGGGTGCCTATACAGGGATGCCAAGCGACTGTTTCCGCCGGCCTGGTTACTACATGAACCACCCGGAGGGTCAGGAGATCGCACCTGAGGATTTCCACGAACGCTATCACGCCGCCAAGGCCTGGTATCGCAAGATGCATGAGGATGAGCGCCTGATCGTTGTCGATCCCTCGATCTTGCCTTCTGATCTGGGCTGTCTGAAGTCGTGGGTTCAGGATCTGCGGAAGAAGTTTCCCGATCACGCACTGTTGGTGGTCGGAGACAACTTCCACCTGTACAGCCTGGTCACCAATGAGACAGGCGAGGGTTATATCCGTGCCATGTCTCGCTTCATCAACGAGGAGATCGTTGCAGCCAATCGCACGACTGCCTTGTTCACGATGGAGATTCCGAAGGAGCAGTTGCGCCCGGGTTCTCGCCCGACGTATCTGAACCTGAAAGGATCGGCTGGCCTCTCTTTCGATGCCAAGGCCAACTGCGGAGTCTACAACCAGCTTCAGGACTGGTGTGACGTTCCCAGCAACGTTGACGTCTGGTGGGAGTCTTCCGAATGGATGGAAACGGTCACGAACCCTGATGGGGTTCAAGCTCGGGTCGCCATCAGGAAGCCGATCATCGAAGTCATCATCGACAAGAACAAGATCACCGGCACGAAGGGAACGATCTTCTACCGGCTGGAGGACAAGTCTGGCCAGATGGTCGAATGTTCCGACCGGGAACAGCAGCAATACCGTACAAGGCTGGTCGAAGCAGCGGCTACCAGGGATAAGGCCGACAAGTCGGCACGAGGCACTCTGGCAGGCTCCAGGGCTGCGTACAGGTCCAAGCTGTGAGTCTACTAACCGTTAGGCAGGTCCGGCCTGGCCTGCCTGGCACAACGAAGTGAAGAGGAGCATCAATGAGCACACGGAACTACAAGGTTGAGTTCGATCCCACCTTCTTCGGTGGGACCTATACGGGACACGGTAACCATGCCCTTATTCCCGAACAGTTGGTCGAGGAAGTCGGCATGTCCGCGGCGTTCCTAAAGACCACCGGGCACAACCCGGCCAATATCGTTCACTTTGCTGAAGACCTTCGGTTCGATTCCAAGGGCTTGCTTTGCACTGATGAACCCGCGATCGACACCTCAACGGATTCGACAGTTGAGCTGGCGGCCGAGGGGACTGTTCAGATCCCGGCGGATGAACCAATCCAATTCCCGGAGCCAACCGTGATCGAGATTGGTGACCAGCCGGTTCAGATCGAGACCGAGAGCCAGGACGTGCCAAGGCTGTCCAGGCGCAAACAGGCGGCCTAACTCAGTTCAACAGAAGGAGCTGCATGAAACACGGACGCGACTTTCTCGTCTACCTTGCCGGCCCTATTTCCGGCATGACCTACGACGAGGCGCAAGCCTGGCGTGCTTATGCGAGCCAGAACCTGCCACAGGAAATCCGGGCAATTTCGCCGCTTCGGGCAAAGTCCCAGCGGCTTGCCCGCCTGGGCAAGATCTGGAACAGCTATGAGGACCATCCTCTCTGCTGTGAAAGCGGAATCACAGCCCGCGATCGCAACGATTGCACGCGCGCGGATGCCTTGATCGTCAACTTGCTGGGCGCCACATTTGTTTCGCCCGGAACCTGCATCGAGCTTGGCTGGGCGGATGTGTACCGCATCCCAGTCATCCTCGTCATGGAGAAGACAGGGAATCCCTATGACCATCCGATGGTCCGGCGCACGGCCGGCTTCCGTGTGGAAACCCTCGACGAGGCGCTCGCAGTCTGCGAAGCCGTCCTCATGCCCGAAGGAGTCGGAACCGCGCGGGAACTTCCGCTCGAACCGATCCAGGACTGGCGAGTCCCCGTGCTGGACCCTGGCCAGAGGATAGCGGCCTGACATGCTGTTGACCGAGCGCCAAATCGATTTGCGGCTGAAGTGCCCGATGTTCGATATGGAGGATCGGCATGGTCCTTCCTCCTACGAATGTGCCCAGAAGCTGTTGCGCTGGGCCGTCCTGGATGCTTTCAAGGGCAGGCTTGTGCCTGTAACCACCTTGCGTGGCAAGTTTGAAAGCATCTGGAACGGGCACACGGCAGGATGGGCTCCCGATCATCAGCAGGCTTACTATGCGGGGCTTCGTGCCGGCAATACGGCTGCCAGGAAGACTTATTTATTCCTTCAGCATTACGAAGTCCTGAAACCGGTCGAGGCGTACAGTGTCGAATGTGCCGGCGACAGCATTGAAGGCGAGTACGCTGTAGTGCTCCGGCGCCATGACCGGCGCACAGACGAGCGACCGATGATCCTGCAGGCCCACGAATGGCGGCCGGCTTATTGTCAGCAGCCAAGCGCGATCGAGCTGATCCGATACGTGCATCTGATGGCCTCGACCGATTACACAGTTCCGGGGGTTTATCACCTGCCGTTGTTCCGTGGCGAACCCTGGAAGATGAAGAACTTCGACCTGCCTTTGGTACGCAAGGCAGTCACTTCCATACTGGACGCTGTTCGGAATACCGGCCATCCGGTGCCTGGTTCTCATTGCGAGGACTGCGCCACCAAGCCCTGCAGGAGTCTCGCTCATGCCTGAAACGCTGCCCGTGTTTATGAAGGGCGAACGCAAGCCGATCAACTGCTTTCGGGATGCCGAAGGCTTTCTCGTCATCGACGCGGTAATTGGAGATGACGATCTTACTGTGGTCAGTCCTGACTCCGGTGAGGAACGGTTCCGCATCACAGACGGTGAAGTGACCGACCTTCGTCCACATGAGCATGAGTGGGCCATCGATCACAGCCATTGCACGGTCTGCAACAAGAGCACACAACAGATCAACGAGGAACAAGATGAACAGACCCACCCAACCGCAGTCCAGTAGGCTGCGTGTTCAAGCTGCGACCAGTGCGGTCAATGCTCCCATCGAATGCCCTTCCTGCGGATCGATCTTCTTTATCGAGGCGCAGGCCGGCATGTACACCACTTCCGGCGCCGGCTATCGCAATGTGAATCAGGCGCCTCAAAAGGTGTATCTGTGCCCGTGCGGCGAGATCATGATTCCGTCCAATTACAGCTCCGGCGTTCCGGCAGGTTCCGAACGTGACCTGTTTGTCCAGTCTCTGAAGCTGGCGATCGCGCGCAGGAACAGCACTACTCTCGATCAGATCGCGCAAGGCACAGTCAGTCTGGCCGAGCACAACAGGTTGAAGGCCCAGTTCGAAGAGCTGGCTACGCGCTTCAATACCTGGGCGGCCGGTGGCGAAGTGCCCGAACCTGTCGAGCTGGCGACCAATGGCGACGAGGAAACTCCCGAAGAGGAGCAGTCCCCTGAGCCTGCGGCACGCATTACGATGCGCGAACTCGGCGCGGCCCCTCTGATTGCCACAGGCACACGCGGCCGGTCGGCTGCGGCGGCGGTGCAGTCCACGGGCGATCACAAGGAGATCACGTCCACACCCGCCACCATCTACACCGGGGGCGCCAGAGAGCGCATGAAGCGTCAAGGGGTCCAGTAACGTGCCCAAACGCCAACTTGCTTCCCGGTCAGTGAATGTTGAGTTCCTGACCGGACTGGAACTTGTCAGTACGAAGATCTTTCCATTGCCGGGTGGTGTTGGCCGTCGTCAGAACCCGACTGCCTACGATCCTCGTCTGACCCATTTGTCGGGCCTGACTCCCGTGGGTGATGAGGTCGTCTACTACGAGCACATCGCAACCGTGCGACACAAAGCGACCAACAAGTTCTTCGTGGCCTTCAAGGAAACGATGGATGCGTTTCTCGCGCGCTCGACTGACCTTCAGAAGTATCCCGAGTGGCTGATGAAGCAACCCAACAAGCAGGCTGAGCGGGAGATCCATATCTATCTGGTCACGCGTACTCCCCAGAGCGTGTCGATCATGAGGAGCCATGAAGATTGGCTGGCTCATATCGCGGATGTCGGAACCTTCGACACCCTGGCCTACTTCCTGGCTCAGAACAATGTCATCGATGAGAAGGCCCTGGCCACTCTTCGATAGCAAGGGGAAGCATGGCCGGACCAGTCAGTATCGAACGCCGTTCAGCGGCCATGAAGATGGTGCTCACGCACCTTCGGATGCCCACCAGCGATGTTGCACGATTCGAAGTCACTTTCACGGGCAACAGCGATTGCTTTGTTGCACGTATTGATTTTCCCGCGCACTACGGCGGCGGCTACCAGATCTTTGAGGGCATTCTGGGATACAAGGTGTCACCCAGCTCCTCGGTAATGGGTAAGAACCGGGTGACACCGAGGTTCCCACTGCGCTCAACCATCCCACCGCAGACGGCAGAAGACCTCAGGGAAGAAGAGAGGCAGCTTCGGATGCGTCTCGACTATGGCGAAACCTTCAACAACGACAGGGTGAGCTGATGCCTCCAACAGAAGATTTGAACCTGTCAGTTGGAACGGAGATCACAGCCACAGACGTTCCCTACGGAAGCTCGTACACCAATGGGCACCTTTATGGTGCTCATGCCATGGGAAATATCCTTTCGGGCGACCTTCAGAATCCTGACAGTGCTCCCTTGGCCGAGGCCTTCGATCCGCGAACTGGAACAACCTACCATGGCTTTCGCTTTCCGGGAAACGTAGTTCAAGATTCACGCATTCCGGTTGGCACCATCGCCATGCTCAACAGCAACTGCCACATGGTGCTCATGGCGCCTGACGGTCGAACCGTGGAATGCGATGTCAGAGATGTGATGCTCAACGTCGATCCAGCCCGTGCCATGAGTGAGCGGGTAGCTCTCAAGGCAGGGGAATTTGGCAGTGGCACGATCCGAGGAACGATGCAGATGTCTCCGGAATCGCACAAGGGGCTGATGTGGGCATTCGGATTTACTGATGAGCCGAAGCCGGTGATCGTACCGGAAGAGGATCTATTCGAAGACAGGACTTGGTAATGAAAGGAATCATCCTCCAATGGCCAAAACGACTCGCAAGACGTCGGGCTCCTCGAAAGCCCGTTTTCCGGTGCCCCCTATTAAGGCACCTGCACGCAATGTCAAAGGGATTGGAAAGCTCGGTCTCTTCGAAGGCGGTCTGACCCCCACGGTTATCAACCCCAAGTATGGTCCGAACAGCGGAAAGCTTGACGGCCAGATCCTTGGCAGACAGAGGTAGCTCTCATGGCAGGCCTGTGGTTCAAACCCGTTTGTGACGATTTGCTGGGAAAGATCCACCGCTGGTGGGTCAACTACGAGCGCGGGGAAATCTTCTCTACACGCGAGTGGCTTGACCGAGAGGGCAACAAAGTCGACAAGCCCACCCGCTATGCCTACAGGATTCCCTTTCGGCCTTTGGAGATCCAGCACCTGGTTTCAATTCTCGAAGCCCTGGCGCCGACGAATTCTCTGACCAAGGATATGAAGGAACTTCACGAAAGTATGAAGCACCGCTTCATCAATCTGAACCTGAAGAACCGGCCACGCCTGCTGCCCACCGGTGAGTGGATGGTCACCTTGGCCTGGTACAAGGCAGACATCGAAGAGGTTTTGGAGATACTACTCAGAGCGCGTGATAATAGGCCATCTTTTGAAGACACCAGAAAGGAGCAGGAACGAAGTGGAAAAGAACTCTTCGAACTCTAATCGCAGTCCTGATCTTACAGGAAAACGCTTTGGCCGCTTGATTGTACTTCGACGGAACGGTTTTCAAAAGAAGGGAGATTCAACACACCAGCAACAAGCCATGTGGCTTTGCAAATGCGATTGTGGTACTGAAAAGACTATTCGTGCTGCTTCTCTAAAAGCAGGTGAAAGTCTTAGTTGTGGATGTCTCCGTAACGAACGGTATTTGGCAAGTCGAAAGCAGAGACAGGAGTCGTCTGTTCCAGGAGAGGCTGCTTGTTTGCATCTTATGCATAGTTATAAGTCAGGTGCAAGGAGAAGAGGTCTCGGCTTCACATTGAGCTTTGAAGAAACTCGTCATCTGTTTCAATCAGCTTGTTCTTATTGTGGTGATCCTCCGTCTTTGATTCAGAAGGGCCGTCCTGGCTATGGCGACTTTGTTTACAACGGAATTGATCGAATCGATTCTCAACAAGGATATGTTCCAGGCAATGTCGTATCGTCATGCCAAATCTGTAACTTTGCCAAGGGAACAAAGACTGATCTGGAATTCAGAACCTATTTGCGAAGAGTGGCAGCCTTTCATAAGGGGAAGGAACTCTTTGAGGTGTAGCCATGGCAAGCAAACGCTGTATACGGCGCCGGCGGGAACGTGTGAGCCACACCGTATGTCGATCGCAGCGGCTCCAGATTGAAAGGTGTTGCCTGAACAAGCAGCCCTTCGACACATTCGATCAGGCGGAAGGCGAAATGCTGAGCCTGATGGGAGCCTCCTACTACGACGGTGAAGAACTGAATGTCTACCGTTGTCCAGTCACCGGAAACCACTACCACTTCGGCCATGTGCCGAGCCAGCTCCGCAGGTAAATCATGACTCTCAATGCACCCAAAGTGAAAGTGCCGAAGTTGAAGATCCCGAAGATCGCCGGACTGCCCAAGCCGGCCAGCACAGCTCTGACCGAAACACGCCTGACCGCTCCGGACTACATCCTGGGCCTCGACATGTCTCTCGAACACACCGGATGGTGTCTGTACAACGTCAAGACTGGAGTCCGTCAGGAGCGAGTCTTGGAGCCCAATCCGACCAAGTCCAAGAAGGTGACCCCGGTCCTGGGCATGCGCCGGCTGGTCTGGCTGCGGGAACGGGTGACCAACCTGGCCATGTGGGGCGCGCCTGAGCGGCCGACAGAAGGTGAACGGATCTCGTGCCTGGTGATGATCGAGGGCTATGCCTTCGGCGCCAAGGGGTCGAGCGGCATCAGCCTGGGCGAGCTGGGCGGGGTTACCCGCGTGGCGCTGTATGACTTGAATGTTCCGTTCATCGAGATCCCGCCAACGCAGGCAAAGAAGTTTGTCACGGGCCGCGGCAATGCCAAGAAGGAGCATATGCTCATGGAGACTCTTGATCGGTGGGGAGTCAAGTTTCTCGATGACAACATTTGTGATGCGTTCGGTCTTGTTCAGCTTGGCCGTGCTATCACGAATACCTACGACAAACCGCTTTTGGTCTTCCAGAAAGAAGTGGTATCAGATGTCGTGAAGACTTGGATGAAGGAGCATTCTGATGGCACACGTACGAGCGCGTGATCTGGTAGGGCAAAGGTATTTCCGTCTCGTTATAGCCGAAAGGTTTCCCAATCATGGTCATTCGACCAAATGGAAGGCCATTTGTGATTGCGGGACAGAGATAGAAATACTTGGCTGTAATTGGGGCAAGAAGATCAAGAGCTGCGGCTGTCTTCAGAAGGAAACGAAGAATGATCCTAAGCCTGATACGGCTCTTCCTTCTGGTGAAGCTGCCAGACGACAGATCGTGAACTCTTATGTTGGTAATGCACGATCCCGTGCTATTGAGTTCAATCTGACTTACGAGCAGGTTACGATTCTCTTTCAAGGAAACTGTCACTATTGCGGCAGTGCTCCTTCATCGGTTCGTAAAGGCCGATTTGGATATGGAGACTACATTTACAACGGCATTGATCGTATAGATAGCTCGCTTTCATACAACTGGAACAATGTGGTTTCTTGTTGTTGGAGGTGTAATCGGGCTAAGTCCGATAGTTCTTACGAACAGTTCATGACATGGATAGCAGGATTGACTGCTTACCGAGTCCAACATCACCCGGCTGCAGCAGAATAAGCTAATTGGCGCACAGTGCAATCAGCTTGTCTTCGCACGGCCCCAACCGAAACCGGAGGCACCATGAAGTACCACGTCTCTTACATCGAAGACCCGTCGCAGGACGTTGACATTGAAGCCGACGACCTGAACCT
>Ga0118677_10010659_pt1 | contig 13993 bp, 8 predicted proteins | sample AliMusrvi5mmetaG_FD_86154 | JGI IMG/M metagenome (GOLD analysis project Ga0118677, IMG submission 86154) | reverse complement strand
GCCACGTAGTGGGCAATGTGGTGGCCCGGGGGATTTGCGGCAGCGGGCTGGTAGATGCGGTAGCGGCGGGGCTGGAGCTGGGCTGGATTTCATCTAAAGGCCGGCTGCCCAACGGGGAGCCGCTGGCGCTGGCGGGGCCCGTATCTCTCAATCAATGGGATGTGCGCGAGCTGCAATTGGCGAAAGGGGCGATCGCCGCCGGCCTGCGGATCCTGCTGGAGAAATGGGGCACTACGAAGGAAGACCTGGAGCAAGTCTTCCTGGCCGGCGCCTTCGGCAATTACATCGATCATACGAGCGCGCGGCGCATCGGTCTGCTGGATTTCCCGGTGGGAAAGGTCCGGCCGTCAGGCAACACTGCATTGCTGGGCGCGAAGATCGCGCTGTTCAGCTTGCCCGAGCACGACGGCGCTTTTCCCGAGATTCTTGATAGAGTAAAGCACGTCTCGCTGGACGAAGATGCACGGTTCCAGGAGACGTTCGTGGAGGAGATGGTATTCCCGGAGCCGTAGGGTTCGTCAGGCGACCAGCCGGTCGTATTCAGATCATTTCGAGGCCGAGAAGTCCCCTGCCCTGCCCCGCTCCGACATCCTCGCTTGTTTCGCGGGTCGCTCTGGTTTATTGCTTAGCGCATGGACATCTCCCGAGACGCTCGGATTTATGTGGCTGGCCATCGCGGCCTGGTGGGCAGCGCGATCTGGCGCGAGCTGCTGCGGCGTGGCTTCACCCGCCTGATCGGCCGCACCCGCGCCGAGCTGGACTTACAGGACGCTGTGGCCGTCGGAGAATTCTACGCCCAGGAAAAGCCCGAATACGTTCTGGATGCAGCGGCCAAAGTGGGGGGCATCCAGGCGAACAACCAGCAGCCGGCCGAGTTTTTGTTTCAGAACCTGCAAATCCAGAACAACCTGATCCATGGGGCATATCAGTCCGGCGTGCGCAAGCTGCTGTTTCTTGGCAGCTCCTGTGTTTATCCGAGACTCGCCCCGCAGCCGCTCAAGGAGGAATACCTGCTGACCGGATTGCTGGAGCCGACCAACGAATGGTACGCCGTAGCGAAGATCGCCGGCATCCGGATGTGCCAGGCTTATCGCCGCCAGTATAGCTGTGATTTCATCAGCGCCATGCCGGCCAGCATGTACGGGCCGAATGACCACTATGACTTGCAGCACTCGCACGTCCTGCCCGCGCTCATCCGGAAGTTCCACGAGGCCAAGGCGGCTCACACCCCGACGGTCATGTGCTGGGGCACCGGTTCGCCTTTGCGTGAGTTCCTCTACGCCGATGACCTGGCCCGAGCCTGCGTTTTCCTGCTGGAGAACTACAGCGAGGAGCAGTTCATCAACGTTGGTTCCGGTAGCGAAGTGACGGTGCGTGATTTAACTGAGCAAGTGAGGCAGATCATCGGGTTTGAGGGCGACATCGTTTGGGACTCGACCAAGCCGGACGGCATGCCGCGCAAGTTGTTGGACAGCTCGCGCCTTTTCGCCTTGGGCTGGCGGCCGCAAGTGGACCTGGCGGCCGGCATTCGCCTCGCCTACGAGGATTTCCTCAAACGATTCGGCTGAGACCGACACGTAGTTACATGGATTACGTGAGCGGCGAGCGCGACCGCTGTATGTAACGATGTAACCCATGCAATCCATGTAACCCATTTAACCACCCAGCACATCATGTCATCCAAACGTGTCATCATCATCGGCGGCGGCCTCGTCGGCCTGGCCACCGCGCACAAATTGCAGCGGCGCTGTTCTTCGGCGCACGTGACGGTGCTGGAGAAGGAAACGAAGGTCTGCGCTCACCAAAGCGGGCACAACAGCGGCGTCCTGCACTCGGGGCTCTACTATAAACCAGGTTCGCTCAAGGCGCAGTTGGCCGTGTCCGGTATTCGGGAGATGCTGGCATTCTGCCAGGAACATGGAGTGCCGCACGAGGTTTGCGGCAAACTGGTTGTCGCCGCAGACGAATCTGAAGTGCCCCGGTTGCGAGACCTCCACGAACGAGGAGTGCAGAACGGCCTGGAAGGGTTGCGCATCCTGAATCGCGAGCAGATGCGCGAGATCGAGCCGCACGTGGGCGGCGTGCTCGGCCTGCGCGTGCCGCAGGAAGGGATCGTGGACTATGCTAAGGTCTGCGAGGCGCTGCAGAAGGAAATCGAGGCGAAAGACGGGGCGGTGGTGCTGGGTGCGCAGGTCACGTCGCTTCATCTCTCCAACGGCGAATGGCGAGTCGGGACCATGGCGGGCGATTACGAGGCGGACTTCGTGATCAATTGCGCCGGCTTGCATTGCGACCGGGTGAGCACCATGGCAGGTGAGAAACGGGAGGTGCGCATTGTGCCGTTTCGCGGGGAATATTACAAGATCAAGGCCGAGCGACAGCATTTGGTGCGCAACCTGATCTACCCTGTGCCCGACCCGCAGTTCCCGTTTCTAGGCGTTCACTTCACGCGGCTGATCCATGGCGGCATCGAAGCCGGCCCGAACGCCGTGCTGGCCTTCGCTCGCGAGGGCTATCGGAAGACGGACGTCAACCTGCCCGACCTTTGGGATGCGCTGACCTTTTCCGGCCTATGGCGTTTTCTGGCGAAGCACAAGCGCATGAGCTGGCTGGAGTTGCGACGGTCGTTTAGCCGGCGGCTGTTCTGCGAATCTCTCCAGAGGCTCGTGCCCGAGATTCGCGAGGACGACCTTTCCCCGGGCGGCGCCGGTGTCCGGGCCCAGGCTATGTCGCCAGAGGGCGGCCTGGTCCAGGACTTCTGCCTGTTGAACCGCCCCCGGGCTCTGCACGTGCTCAATGCTCCCAGCCCGGCGGCCACGGCGGCGCTGGCGATTGGGGAAGAAATCTCGAATCTGGTTGCCAAGGAAATCTGATTTCCCCTACTCTCCATCAAGATAAAGCCATCGCCGCGTGGGGGCACGCGGCCTACAGCGGTTTGTAGGCCGCATGCCCCCACGCGGCGTTCTCTAGCATTTTTGATCCGTTTAACTATGAAGATTCTAATCACAGGCGGTGCGGGCTATCTTGGATCAGTACTGACTCCAAGTCTGCTCGCGCTCGGGCATGAGGTAACGGTCGTAGATAATTTCATGTTCCGGCAAAACAGCCTCAATGACTGCTGCCATTACGAAACCTTCCAAGTGGTGCGCGGTGATTGCCGGGACGAAGCCCTGATGAAGAAACTGGTCGCCGGGGCCGATGTCGTCATTCCGCTAGCGGCGCTCGTCGGGGCGCCATTATGCGACCGCGACCCGGTAGCCGCGCGGACGATCAACTCCGAGGCCGTGGCGATGATCTGCCGCATCGCTTCCAAGGCGCAGCGCATCATCATGCCGGTAACCAATAGCGGCTACGGCGTCGGCGAAAAGGGAAAATACTGCACGGAAGAAAGCCCCCTGCGACCCATCTCGCTCTACGGCATGACAAAAGTACAGGCCGAGGAGAGCATCCTGCAACGCGAGAACAGCATCAGCTTCCGGCTGGCAACGGTCTTTGGCGTGTCGCCGCGCATGCGAATTGACCTACTCGTCAATGACTTCGTTCATCGGGCGGTGACCGACCGGGCGGTGGTGATCTTCGAGGGACATTTCAAACGCAACTATATCCATGTGCGCGATGTGGCGCGGGTGTTCATCCATGCGCTCACTAACTTTGAGGCCATGAAGGGCAAACCCTACAACGTCGGGCTCGACGAGGCGAATCTCTCCAAGTTGGAACTATGCGCTGTGATCCAGAAGCATCTGCCGAAGTTCGTCTTCCTGGAAGCCCCCATCGGCGAGGACCCTGACAAACGGGATTACATTGTGTCCAACGCGCGGATCGCCGGAACGGGCTTCAAGACCGAGTGGGACCTGGATCGTGGCATTCGGGAGTTGATCAAGGGGTTCGCCATCCTGCGGAACAGCCTCTACTCGAACGTCTGACCGGTTGACATGAGCCGCACCTGTTTAGCGGAGCGCGGACATTCCTGTCCGCAGCACCATCCGCAGGGGCCGGAGCCGTCGAGTTGCTGGTGCACCTCTCAGTTCGGACGGTGCTGCGGACAGGAATGTCCGCGCTCCGCTAAACAGGTGCCATGAGTCTGGAGCTGAGCCAAGCAGTAGCAGTGGTGCTGGCAGGCGGCTTCGGCACGAGGGTAGCACATCTGCTGGCGGACACTCCCAAGCCAATGGCTCGGGTGGCGGGCAAGCCGTTTGTAGAATGGGTTGTGCGCTGCCTGGCGCGCCAAGGCATTCCTAAGGTCCTGTTTTCCACTGGCCATTTGGCCGAGGTGGTGGAGCACTATTTCCAGCCCCAGCCGGTGCCGGGGGTCACCACGCGATGCTTTGCGGAAACTCGCCCCTTGGGGACCGGGGGAGGCTTCCTGAACGCCGTACAACTCTCCGGTGAAAGCCCCGAGGCGTGGCTGGTGGTGAATGGTGACTCCCTCGTCTTCGCCGATTTGAAAATGGCTGCCGCTGAGTTGAGCAACCCTGCGGTCGCGGGCGTCGTAGTTGGTTGCACGGTGGCCGACGCCTCACGCTATGGAACGCTGGCCACAGGCCCGGCCGGTGAACTGCTGGGCTTCGCCGAGAAACGTCCCGGCAGCGGAGTGATCAACGCCGGCATGTATTTGCTCCGGAACTCGCTGGTCAGTGATTTGCCACGCACTCTGCCGCTGAGCCTCGAACAGGAAGTATTTCCGCAGCTAATTGCACGGGGGATTCTGCTGAAGGTATGCGTGGTGGATGCCCCCTTCCTCGACATCGGTACACCAGAATCGCTGCGGCAGGCCGAGTCGTTTATCGAAGCAAACCGCGCCCGCCTGGGCAACTGAACCTGAAGAACGCCGTCGACCCAGCTCAAATAAGCAGCGGTGCCAGGACGCAGGGGTTTCCATGCTATGTCATGCGGAATGGCATGATGTTTCATCCGGGAATCACTGCACCGTCGGGAACGGGCACTAAGGAAAAGCCCCTAGCCATTATTCGGAATTACCCCGATTGACAAAACTGATGCTGGGAATTATTGTCAAAATCAATATGGTTTCCATATTCGAACCAGTGCGGGGTCAAGAGATCGAAAGTCCTAATCGCGTTTCCCCCGGGCGGAGTCGGCACGTTCACTAGTCCGCAGTGGTGCGCTTTGTATAGGGGGCCGAACCGGGTCAAAACGCCGTAACTCAAACTGGTGCGACCGCCATCAGCCGCGAAGAAGTTCTGTAAACACAACATAAAGAAAGAAATATATGAAAAAGCCCGTATTTATTATCATCGCAATCGTCGGCCTTTTCGTCCCCATGGGGACGGTCTTGGCCGGGCCCATACTTAATCCAATTTATCAAGACATTGATTCGTTCGGGGTGACACTGAACGCTGATCACCCATCGCAAAGTGGCATTTTCAACATCACCTCGGGCGACAACTCTCCACCGGTGATCATCAATAGTACCGGCAATGCTGGCAACCGGTATTTGAACGCTGGCACGACCTACAGCGACATCGTGGGTTTTGTGCCCGGAGGTCCGGTAAGCATCTTATCGGCGCACGCGTATTTCTACATACGCAACGCCAATGGCCAGAATGATACCGTCACCATCGATTTGACTGGCTTCCTGCTGGGCTCGGCTGATTTCCAGGGGGATGCGTCGCATATTATCTTTGGAGGAGGATTGGACGCCGGGGCCATAGACCTGTTAAACAACAACGGGGAGCTGAGCTATACCGTCTCGAGGGACAGCGGATCATTTATCTTTGATTATGCACAATTGCAGGTCGAAGCTGTGGGGGTTCCCGACGGGGGTTCGACTGCCGTAATGCTGAGCTGCGCCTTACTACTGACCGGCGTGGTTGGCCGGCGCCTCAATCTGATTCCGGTGTCCAAGCACACCCTCTGAACAGATTATCAGAAACCGAGGGCGCGGGTTGTCGAGACGCGCGTCCGCAGTTGCCGCCAACCTGCTCAACAAATTCAGAGAGGTTGTGGTTCTCTTTCTCGCTCGCTCAGCTTTCTCAATGCCCAATTTCTCCATCAGTTCGCAAAGGGTGGGTGCGATGCCGAAACAGCCAGCACCCCGCCAGCGTAAACACTCGGTAAACCCGCATAGGGGCGCGGCCTTTAGGCCGCAGAAATGCCAGATGCGGTCAAGCGTCGGTTTTCTCCAGAGCGCCCTTGCATTTTGACGTTGCTGCGGCCTAAAGGCCGCGCTCCTATGCCTGCGGGGTTTGCCGATTGTTTACCCGCCAGCCACTCAGAAGCCACCTGCAAGCCTTGTAATAGCCAGGAGATAGGAACCAATGTTCTCCTGGCGTGTGTCATGCGCTCAAATGCCGTCGTCAGCCGATGGAACACTGATCATGGCGGTTTGGTTGCGCCGAGGCCAGGCGTCCCGGGCGTCCCGGGCTGAGCGGCGCGGTGGGCGACCGCCGCATTTCCCACTCGCGCAGCCAGACGAACAGCACTGGAGTAACGATCAGAATGTGAACCAGGCTGCTGAGCATGCCACCGATGACCGGCGCGGCCAGGGGCCGCATCACTTCCGAGCCCGTGCTCGTGCTCCACATAATCGGGAGCAAACCGGCGACGCAGGTTGCGACCGTCATGACCTTCGGGCGGAGCCGGAGCCGGGCGCCGTCCTTAACCGCCTGGAGCAAATCGGCGTGGCTGAACTTATCGCCCAGCACTGCCCGCTTCTTCTCGAGCGCTTCCTCGAGATACACAACCATGACAATGCCCGTTTGTATCGCCGTGCCGAACAAAGCAATATATCCAACCCAAACGGCGACGCTAAAATTGTAACCCAGGAGGAACTGGAGGAAGACGCCACCCGTCAACGCGAAGGGGACCGCGAGGATGACGTGGGCCGCTTCCTTGGCGGAACGGAACACCAGGTAGAGGAGTACGAAAATGATGGCCAGCACGGTTGGGACAATCAACTGCAGCGTGCGTTGGGCACGAAGCTGGCTTTCGTACTGGCCGGCCCACTCGATGGAAATGCCTTGCTCGGGCTTGAGCTCCCGAGCCACACGCTCGCTTGCTTCCTTGACGAATCCGCCTAGATCGCGACCCTGGACATTGGCCTGCACGAAGACCTTCAGCCGCCCGTTCTCGCTGGTAAGTTCGCTGGGACCAAGGACGCGGCTGAACTTAGCGAGCTGGCCCAGCGGAATGGTCTTGCCGGTGGGAGTAAATACCAGCACGTCCGGGAGCCGCGCGATATCATCTCGCTCGTCCCGCTGAAAGCGGACCTGAACCGGGAATCGCTGGCGGCCCTCGATCGTCGTGGTAACGTTCTTGCCGCCCAGGCCCGTTTCGACGATGTCGAGCACCGTCTTGGCCCGAAGCCCGTAACGGGCCATCGCGACGCGGTCCACTTGGACGTTGAGGTAGGGTTTGCCCTGGTTGCGGGAGGTGGTGACGCCCGCCGCCCCGGGAATCCGGCTCATGATCTCAGCCACTTGGTTGGCCTTCCGTTCCATGGCGGGGAGATTGTCACCAAAGATCTTAACGCCGACCTGGGCGCGGATGCCGGTGCTCAACATAAGGATCCGGCCCTCGATGGGATGGAGAAAGCCGGGCACATAGCCGGGAGCCTGGCTGAGCTTCTCGGTGAGCTCGGCAATGAGCTTCTCCTTGGTCAGGCCCGGACGCCACTCGGCTTCGGGTTTGAGCTCAATTGTAGTTTCGATCATCTCCACGGGTGCGGGGTCAGTAGCTGTTTCCGCGCGTCCGAGCTTGCCCGCGGCGGAGACCACCTCCGGCACCTGTGCGAGCACCTGGTCCTGCCAGGAGATGAGGCGTTTGATTTCAGTAAGCGACGTGCTGGGCAGGAGCACCGGCATGAAGAGGAGGCTGCCCTCGTTGAGGGTCGGCATGAATTCGCTGCCCATCCCCCGCGCCAGTTTGGCGGCCCGAGGCCAATGTGCCTGCTCCAAGACGCGAGCCACGGGTCGTGGCAGGCCAAAGGCCAGGAACAGCGCGGACGCAAGGAGCACGGCGGCGCCACTGAGGACGGCTCGGCGATGCGTCAGGGCCCAATCCAGTGCCGGATTATACACGCGCAGCAGGCGTTTCATGAGCCAATTCTCCGCCTCCGGACGGAACGGTCCCCGCACCAGGATTGAGCAGAGTACCGGGACCACCGTCACGGCCAGCAGCGTCGCGCCGATCATCGCGAAGGTCTTGGTATAAGCCAACGGATGAAACAGCTTACCCTCCTGCCCAACCAGCGTGAACACGGGCATGAACGCCAGGATGATGATCAGCATGGCGAAGAAGATGGGCCGCCCCACTTGCTGGGCTGCTTCGAGGGTGGTCTGCCAAGTCTCGGCCGCCGTCAAGCGCCGCCGGCCGCCGTGCCGGTCTTCGGCCCGCTCACAGTGGCGGATAACGTTCTCGGTCATCACAATCCCGGCATCGACCAACACGCCAATGGCAATCGCAATGCCACTCAGTGACATGATATTCGAGTTGATCCCGAACTGCCGCATCAGGATGAACGAGACGAGGATGGAGAGCGGCAAAGGGATGGTCACGATGAGAATGCTCCGGAAGTGCCAGAGGAATATGATGTGGGCCAGCGCGACCAGGATCAGCTCCTCGGTCAAGGCCCGCCGCAAGGTGTTAATCGAGCGCTCGATCAACGTGCTCCGGTCGTAGAATGGCTTGATGCTCACCCCCGGCGGGAGGCTGGGCGCGAGCTGGGCGATCTTCTCTTTGACCTGGTTGATGACCTCCAGCGCATTCTGGCCGTTGCGCATCACGACTACGCCGCCGACGGCTTCCTTGCCATTGACGTCTAGGGCGCCGCGGCGGAAGTCGCCGCCAAGCTGGATGGTGGCCACGTCGCGTAGGTAAACCGGCGTCCCCGCGCTCTCCTTCAGGACGATGTTCTCGACATCCGCCACCGACTTCAGCAGCCCGAGGCCGCGCACCACAAATTCCATCCCGCTCTCTTCGATCACCTTGCCCCCGACGTTGAGGTTGCTTTGCTGGACCGCCTCGACTACCTCCTGCAAGGAGAGCTGCAATGTGCGCATGCGAGCCGGCGAGAGCTCCACCTGGTATTGGCGGACGAAGCCGCCGATGCTGCCGACTTCGGCCACGCCGGGCAGCGCATTGAGCTGGTAGCGAATGAACCAGTCCTGCAGCGCGCGCAATTGCGAGAGGTCGTATCCTCCCTTGGGGGATGTCTTCGGGTCCACCGCCAGATAATATTCGTAAACCCAGCCCAAACCGGTAGCGTCGGGCCCAAGCTTGGGAACCACGCCTTCGGGCAGGGTTTCTTCGACTGAGTTGAGCCGCTCCAGCACGCGCGATCGGGCAAAGTAATTATCAACCTTATCCTCGAAGATGATCGTGATGAAACTGAATCCGAACATGGAAGAGGCGCGCACGGTCTTAACCCCGGCCAATCCTTGGAGGCTGACGGAGAGGGGATAGGTAAGCTGGTCCTCGACTTCCTGGGGGCTGCGCCCCGGCCAATCGGCGAACACAATGACCTGGTTTTCGCTTAAGTCAGGGATCGCATCTACCGGCGTGTGCCGGAGGGAACGAGCGCCCCACCCGATGAGCACGAGGATGCCGCAAATGACGAGGAAACGGTTCCGGAGCGACCACTCAATAACCCGGTTGATCATAGGTCCAGAGTGACAGTCTCAGCTCAGGGTTTGATTTCTTCGCCACAGCGCAACATCTCAGCACCGTAGAAGGGATTGGCGAGCGGCGCCTTGGCCTGAAGCCAAAGTCCGGGCTTGGGGGCCATGGGACAGTGATAAACCTTCAGCCCAACAAAGGCCTGCTCTTGCTTTCTGAGGGGTTTGACAAAATCGACTAGGGCGGTGCTAAAGGGCAGGAACTGCTTTCGCGCATCCGCCAGGTCTTTCGCGGGCTGGAATTTAATGACGGCGATGCCCTGGAGCAGCGGATTATAAGGATGTGGAGCCGACAGCGCGTTGAGCACCGGCTCCAGCACGGCAGGCAGCTTGGCCATCCGCGCGTTGGCGCTTTCGAGCTTGTCCGCAGCCAGGGCCTGACTTAGTCCATCCGCTTCGGTGAGGAAGGCCTGGAGCAATTGGCGTTGGGGGTCAGTCAGGAGGACAGCCGCCGAGGCTGTCTGCTTATTGGCCTCAGCGATAGCCGCCCGCCGCACCCCTCTCATTTCCGCGACAGTCGCCCTGCGGACCGCGTCCGCCTGGGCATAAGTGAGCGCCTTGTTGGTAGGGGTCTGCGCCGGACTGGCCGACACTACCTGGCCGGCAGGCTCCGGAGACGCAAGATTCGCTCCCTTTTCGGGCGTGAGGGGCGGCGGTACTCCTGCGTTCGCCGACATTGCCTCGGACGACCCAGTCGGAGCCGGGGAGGAGGAGGCCGCGTTCGTGCCTTTCATCGCGAGTTCCCGAAGGATCGCGGCCCTGCGAACCTCTTGCAACTCCGACCCCGGGGACATCACGGCAGCCATTCTATCGGTTCGATCGGCGGCTGCGTGACGGACGGCGGGCTCTCGGGACGCTGCCGGCGGTCCCATTGCAGTAATGGCCGAGGGCGGTGCGGGGTTCGCCGCCGGCGACGTTTCGTTCACGCGTGTGGCATCGGCAACGCCACCCGCGGCGGCCGGGTTCATAACTCTCATCGGAGAATTAACCCCAGCCGTCTCGGTCATCTCGGTTTCCCCAACCTCGCCTTCCTCTGCATTAGCAGCCAGATTGAACTGCGCCTGGGCATCAAGCAGCATATTACCGGAAGTAACGACGCTTTCGCCATCCTCCACACCCTTCAGAACTTCCCACAACTGGTCGCCCTCCCGACCTAGCTTCAGACGACGGCGCTCATAGGCACCGCCGCCCTTCTCAACATAGGCGTAGGCGGCACCGCCCGGAAAGAGAATCGCTGTCCGCGGCACCGCCAGGACTTCCGGCACGGCCGCCCGCACCAGGCCTTCGGCGTACATGCCGTACTTCAGCAGGCGTCGTTTTTGAACACTCCCCGGCACCAGCGGGTTGCTGAGGTTGGCCCGGACTTTAACAGTCCGAGTGGCATCGTTGAAAGCAGGCTCAACAAATGAAATCACGGCCGGGAACACCTTCCCCGGAATACCCGACACCTCCACCTCGATGGTCTCCCCAGGCTCAAACCAGGGCAATTGCCGCTGGTAAACATCGAATCGGAACCAGAGCTCCGAGGCATCGACGATGGTGAAGAGACGATCGCCTTCCGCAACGTATTGCCCACGGTAGACGCTCCGATCCAGCACCACGCCCGACTGCGGCGCGAGAATATCGCCCGTGTAGATTCCCGAATCAATAAGCGCTTTCCTCGCGACGTTGGTTACGCCCGGTTCCGTGCTCTGCCGGACGGCGAGCAGCGTCTTGCGCAATTGCACCAGTTCAGGGCTAAACATCGTGAGTAACTTCTGTCCCTGCTCCACCTCCACACCGGCATAATCAACAAACAGCTCGTCAATCCGGCCGCGCGCCGGAGCCGACACCACGGTCTTGCGGGTCTCGTTGGCATCCAGGGTGCCGGCAACACGCAGGGTCCGGCTCAAAGCACAGCGTTTGACGGGCTCGGTCTGGACGTTCAGCACAGTGACCTGGTTGGAGCTGATAACAACAACATTAGCGTCGGCGCCAAAACCCGCCTGCCCTTCGTAAATCGGTGTCAGGTCCATTGCGCAAATCGTGCATTTGCCCGGTCGATCGGACTTAATCCAGGGGTGCATGGAGTCCTGGTAGAAGAGGGGCTTGCGCTCCCCGGCATTGGCGCGATGGGAACCGCTCTGCCAGGCCAAGCCTGCGGCCAAGCACAGCACAAGAAAACCCGTCGCGACGGCTAAGCGTTTAGGATTCTGTTTCATTATCTCACGGAAGCTGGTTCACCGGTTTGATGGGGCTCGCAGCTACTGCACAGTGAGGTTTTCCATACGAGAGTTGCCAACGACAACCGTCACCAGGGCACCGCTCTTGATGGTCTGGCCCCAATTCGGAATCAGGAGGGAATAGGTCCTGCCGGCGACCATCCTGGTTGGCGCCGGAGGAAAAGTCCCCGCTTGCCGCATCATTCGCCGGGTGGTCCGCGGGGGCACAGTGCTGAGAGCCTTGCTCGCCGGCGCAACGGTGAACATGGGAAGCTTCTTTCCGCTGGCCTGGTCAATGATATAGACCTCGGCGTCGGCTCCGGTCAGCAAAGCCGTTTTTTCGGGAGCAAGGATGGTGTAACGCAAATCTACAGCGCTGTCCCCGTTCGTCAGGGTTAGGCCGGAAACCTGGATTCCCCACTTTGCCTCGAGCGCGGAAGCGGGGGCAGTGGGAGTGGGCACGACGGCCGGAGTTGGATTCGCGGCCGTTTCCGGTTCCGAAGCTGCAATGGGCTGCACTACTTCGCCCCCAGTCGGCGGCTTGGACCGGTATATCCAGAGCAGGACCCCGGCCAGAGCGACCAGGCAGCCTAACGCCAGACCGAGGAATGCGTTGATGCGCTGGTCTTTATTCGAATCTTGCATCAGGGCGTCTCCTCACCGGCGCGCCGTCAGGGATGGTAAAGCCGGAAGAACCGAGTCCCAGCCCAAGGTATCTGCACCACCTGGTTCTGGTCCCCAATGACGTTTACTGCATTAGTTGTGTCAGCCCAGCCCGATGGGTCGAAAGAGGCATTCTCCTGTAGCAGGAATCCTGATAAGGTTGCGGCCCAGGAGACCAGGACCGTGTTGGTGCTGGTCAGAGAGACTTGTACGGTTGCCGTCGAGGTGAAATTGGCCACGAACGTGCGGTCGGCGCTCGCGGTGAACGTCAGGCTGGGAGAGGAACTCATCGCCGAGCCGTTTTCTGTCCAGTTGACAAAGGCGTAGCCGGGATTGGCGGCGGCCGTCAGGGTGACGCCAGCGTTGTTGGTGTAGGTGCTCGCCCCGGTAATCACGCCGCCCGCGGCCGGATTGGGAGTGGCCGCGATGATCCAATTCTGGACGAAGTTGGCCGCCAGCGTCCGGTCGGCCTCGGCAGTGAAGGTATAACTGGCTGCGGTGCTGACGGGCGAGCCGTTCTCGGTCCAGTTGACGAAGGCGTAACCGGGATTGGCGGCGGCCGTCAGGGTGACACTGGCGTTGTTGGTGTAGGTGTTCGCCCCGGTAATGACACCGCCCGCAGCCGGATTGGGAGTGGCCGTAATGTTCCAGGTCTGGACGAAATTGGCCACCAGGGTCCGGTCGGCCTCGGCGGTGAAGGTATAACTGGCCGTGGTGCTGATGGGCGAGCCGTTCTCGGTCCAGTTGACGAAGGCGTAACCGGGATTGGCGGCGGCGATCAAGGTGACACTAGCGATGTTGGTGTAGGTGCTCGCCCCGGTAATGACACCGCCCGCAGCCGGATTGGGAGTGGCCGCAATGTTCCAGGTCTGGACGAAATTGGCCACCAGCGTCCGGTCGGCGGCGGCGGTGAAGCTGTTGGTGAGCGACGTGCTGACGGGAATACCGTTTTCACTCCAGTTGACGAATGCGTAGCCGGCGTTGGCCTTGGCCACCAGGGTTACGATGGAGTCGCGGTTGTAGGTGCCGTCGCCCGTAGTGGTGCCGCCAGACACCGGCAAGGCGCTCGTGGCAATGGCATAGGTGGGAATGAAATTGGCGACCAAGGCATGACTGGCGTTGGCGGTAAAGGTATAACTCGCGGCCGTACTGACCGGGGCACCGTTCTCGGTCCAATTCACGAACGCATAGCCGGGATTGGCGACGGCATCCACGGTGACACTAGTGCCGCCAGTGTAAATGCCGCTGCCCGTGGTCGTGCCGCCATTGGCCGGTGAAGCACTTGTGGCAATGACACAGGTCGCGACGAAATTGGCCACCAATGTGCGATTCGAGTTAGCCGTAAAGGTGTAACCGGACGAGAAGCTCACGGCGACGCCGTTTTCGGTCCAGTAGACGAAAGAAAACCAGGGATTTGGTGAGGCATAGACCGTGACGCTGGCCCCGACATTGACGGTACCGCCGCCGCTGGTGGAGCCGCCGTTGGCCGGCGCTGAG
>Ga0118677_10010658_pt1 | contig 13994 bp, 7 predicted proteins | sample AliMusrvi5mmetaG_FD_86154 | JGI IMG/M metagenome (GOLD analysis project Ga0118677, IMG submission 86154) | reverse complement strand
TGAACGACCTCACCAAATACCGCAACATCGGCATTTTCGCCCACGTTGATGCGGGCAAGACGACGACCACCGAACGCATTCTCAAGCTCACCGGCAAGATTCACAAGATGGGTGAGGTCCATGATGGCGCCGCCACCACCGACTTCATGGAACAGGAACAGGAACGCGGCATCACCATCCAGTCGGCCGCCACCACCTGCTTCTGGAAAGACTACCAATTCAACATCATCGACACCCCGGGCCACGTGGATTTCACCATTGAAGTGTACCGCTCGCTCAAGGTGCTTGACGGCGGCGTAGGCGTGTTTTGCGCCTCGGGCGGCGTCGAGCCCCAATCCGAAACCAACTGGCGCTACGCCACGGACTCCCACGTTTCGCGCATCATTTACGTCAATAAGATGGATCGGATCGGCGCGGACTTCTACCGCGTCGTGGACCAAGTGCAAAACATCCTCGGCTCCAAGCCACTGGTGATGGTGCTGCCCATCGGGGTGGAAGGCAGCTTCGCCGGGGTGGTGGATTTGCTCACCCGCAAGTCCTACATCTGGGATGAAACCGGCCTGCCCGACCATTTCGACGTTGGCGAGGTGCCCGCGGACATGGTGGATAAGGTCGAGGAATACCGTGCCCTCCTGGTCGAAACCGCCATCGAACAGGACGACGAGGTCATGGAGAAATACCTCGACGGTCACCAGCCGGATATCGAGACCCTCAAGCGCTGCGTCCGCGAAGGCACCATCGCGATGGATTTCTTCCCGACCTACTGCGGCTCGTCATTCAAGAACAAAGGCGTCCAAAACATCCTCGACGCCGTCATTGACTTCCTGCCCTGCCCCACGGAAGTCCGTCCGCAACCCGAAGTGGACCTCGAAGGCCACCCGACCGGCGAGTATGCCTATGTCGATGTGACCAAGCCATTCCGCGCCCTGGCCTTCAAGATCATGGACGACAAATTCGGCGCCCTGACTTTCACCCGCATTTACTCGGGTGTGCTCAAAAAGGGCACCACTGTCCTCAACACCTTCACTGGCAAGACCGAGCGGGTCGGCCGCATGGTCGAAATGCACGCCAATGACCGCACCGAGATCGACTCCGCCCAAGCCGGCGACATCATTGCCATTGTTGGTCTCAAGAACGTGCAGACCGGCCATACCCTGTGTGATGTGGACCACCCGGCCACCCTTGAGCCGATGGTTTTCCCCGAGCCGGTCATTTCCATTGCGGTGGCACCCAAGGATCGCGCCAACGCCGAAAAACTCGGTATCGCCATCAGTAAAATGGTCAAGGAGGACCCGTCATTCCACGTTGAAACCGATGATGAAACCAACGAGTTGATCCTCAAAGGCATGGGCGAGCTGCACCTCGACATCAAAATCGACATCCTCAAGCGCACGCACAAGGTCGAGGTCAATGTCGGCGCCCCGCAAGTGGCCTATCGCGAAACCATCACCAAGGCTGTCAAGGACAGCTACACCCACAAGAAGCAATCCGGCGGCTCCGGCCAGTATGCCAAAATCGAGTACACCATCGAGCCGCTCGAAGCCGGTGCGGGCTTTGTGTTCGAAAGCGCCGTGGTCGGTGGCAATGTGCCCAAGGAGTACATTCCCGCCGTGGAAAAAGGCTTCAGAACCTCCATTTTCAAAGGTCCGTTGGCCGGCTACCCCTGCCTGGATTTCAAGGTCACCCTCACCGATGGCGGCTTCCACGCGGTGGATTCCTCGTCGATTGCCTTCGAAATCGCCGCCAAGGCCGCCTATCGCCAGACGATGCAAAAGGCAGCCCCCCACATCCTCGAGCCGATCATGAAAATCGATGTCTTCACCCCGGAGGCAAACGTGGGCGACGTCATTGGCGACCTCAACCGCCGCCGCGGCATGATCAAGAGCCAGGACTCGGTGCACCATGGCGTGCGCGTCAAGGCGGAGGCGCCGCTCAGTTCGATGTTCGGCTACATTGGCGACCTGCGCACCATGACCTCCGGGCGTGGCCAGTTCTCGATGGAGTTCCTGCATTACTCGCCCTGCCCGCGCAACATCGCCGAGGAAGTCATCGCCGCCGCCAAGGCCCGCGAAGAAGCCCTCCGCAAGTAAGGTGCAGCACCCGCGCAGGAACGACACCCGCGTCCCGGCAGGGACCGCTTTCCAAACGGTCCGGCTGGGGCGAGATGAGGGTGGCTAAGTCGGCCCGAGGCACCTGCGACCGGCTGGAAATGCACCAGCCAGTGGTTAGCCCATAACAGCGGACATCCTGTTCCGTGCCTGAAAATGGTGGCAATTGGGGAAACTGGATGGGCTCATTTGAATCCGGGCAGGATGCCCGGACCACGGTGGCGCGGGCATCCTTGCCCGCTGCCAAGCTGCTGATAAGCACATCCATTTTCGCATGGGATCACGATGTCTGAAGAGAGTTGCCCGGCGAGTGCTGGCATCGCTGATAACTTGCGGCATCGCACCCGCCGGACGCCCCGGAGGTGCGCCCCTGCCATCGCGTCGCTAGGCTCGCGCTTCGCCTGGCTTACTTGCCATCGCCACCCTTGCTGAGCAGGGCGGGCAGGAGCATGAGCAGACCGAACACCACGAGCACCCCGCCCCAGATGAGGTTGATGTTGATGCCCAGGGATTTGGCGTACATTTCAGAGCCGTAGGTCAGCAAGCCGTGACCGACCAGAATGAGGCCGAGGATGAGGAAAAAGATGCCGATTGGTTTGCGAAGATCGAGTCCCATATGCGTGTTGAGTTGGAGGTGGGGGGTGCGAGGCTTACCAGAAGATGATGTTGAGCACGACGCAGGCTGCGAGCAGGACGCAACCTAACACGGCCGGCTTGAGGTAGAACGGTTGGTTTTCCACCACGAGTCGGGGCGTGAGCGAATAAACCAGGCCTTTCAGTTCTTCGTCGGTCTTGGTACGGCGGGTGGCCACCGAAATGGTCACCGTCAGCAGGAAGCACATACTGAAGGCAAAGGTGGCGAGCCAGAAGTTTTGCGCCATGGTGGAGGGAAATTCGTGGACATTTCCCAACCAGCCGCCCTTGCCCTCGGCGAGGGTCAGGCCGTGGAACAGTGCCGAAGTGGCGGTGCCGCCCAGCAGGCCGAGGAAGGCGCCGGTGCCGGTGGTGCGTTTCCAGAACATGGCAAGCAGGAAGGTGGCGAAGAGCGGTGCATTGACAAAGCCGAAGACCAACTGGCAGATGTCCATGGCGTTGTTGTAGTTTCTGGCAAAATACGCGCAGGCAATGCTCAGCAGGATGCCCACCACGGTGATGGCGCGGCCCATCCAGGCGTAGTGTTCGTCGCTCTTGTTCGGGGCGATATAGGCCTGATAGAGGTCGTAGGTCCACACCGTGTTGAAGGCGGTGACGTTGCCAGCCATGCCGGACATGAACGAGGCCAGCAGGGCGGTGAGAGCCAGACCCAGCATGCCGGTCGGGCAGTAACGCTTCACCAGCGAGAGGATCACCCCGTCGTAATCGTTGCTGACGGCCGCTTGAATCTGGGGCCTGAGCGCGGCATCATCCAGGGTGCGCGCGGACGCAGTGAGAGCCGCCACCTTGGGCTCAAAGAACGAGACGTCGGCGGTGCTCTTGAGTTTCTTGGCGAGGTTCGCTACGGCGGCGGTGTCGCTGGCGGCAACCGGTTGGGCTTTGAGCACCTCAATGATGGCAGGGAATTTGTCGGCCGCGATTTCGGCCTGGGGCAGGCGGTAGTTTTTGCCCTGCATGTTGCCAAGGACCGCGGCAATCATGCCGGGCAGGATCACCAGCACCGGGATGATCATTTTTGGCACCGCGGCGATGAGCGGCGTGTTGCGGGCGGAGGTCATGTTCTTGGCCGCCATGGCGCGCTGCACCACCAGGAAGTTGGTGCACCAGTAGCCGAAGGACAGCACGAAACCCAGGCCGAAGACCATGGCAAACACATCCACTCCCATCGGGTTATGCGTGGGGCCGGCCAGCAGCGGTGACCAGGCACTGGTCCAGGCATCGGCGCTGAAGGTCTTGTCGTTGAGGTTTTGCGCCACCGGATTGGTGGAAACCTGGGCCAAGTTGCGCGTAATGGCGTCCCATCCGCCGACATCCTTCAATCCCAGATAGACGACCGGCGCAAAGCCGAGCACGATCATGAAAAACTGCAGCACTTCGGTGTAAATCGCCGAGGTCAGGCCGCCTTTGAGCACGTAAATGAGCACCACGGCCGAACAAATCCACAGGCTCCAGTGGTAGTTCCAGCCGAGCAGTTGGTTGAGCAACTTGGAGAGGGCGTTCATCGAGATGCCCGAGGCAAACACCGTCATCACGGCGAAGGTGATCGAGTTCAACCCGCGGACGCGTTCATCAAAGCGCATCTTCAAGTATTCCGGCACCGAGCGGGCCTTGGATCCATAATAGAAAGGCATCATGAACACCGCCAGGAAGACCATCGCCGGAATCGCTCCAACCCAATAGAAGTGACAGGTCGCGATGCCATATTTGGCACCCGAGGCAGCCATGCCCACCAACTCCAGCGCGCCGAGGTTGGCCGACATGAAGGCCAGGCCGGTGACCCATGCCGGAATCGAACGCCCGGAGGTTAGAAAGTCCGACGAGGATTTCATATAGCGCTTGAGCGCGAAACCGATGGACACCACCACCACCACATAAATCAGCAGAATGGAGTAATCCACCGGGGCCAGGGTGACGGCATTGGCCAACAACGACGCGCAATTTGCAGGTAAGAACGAAGTCATGGGCGGAAGGCTGCGGGGATTTTGGGAGAGCGTCAATCAAAAGAATTGCTGATTGTCATGGCGTCTTAGCAGGCATGCGCGTCAGCTTAAGGGTAACAGGTTCGAGAAACTGCGGGGTTCTGGGGCATCGTGCCTAAGAAAACCACTGAGGCACTGAGGTCCGCTGAGGCCGCTGGGAAGAGATTTGTTATTAGTTCAGTGGTTCTCAGTGGCTCAGTGGCTCAGTGGCTCAGTGGCTCAGTGGCATCAGTGGCATCAGTGGTTTCAGTGGTTTCAGTGGTTTCAGTGGTTGTCTTCCTCCCGATCAATCCCAGCAACCACGAACCCATCCCACCCCAAGGTCTTAATCCGTGCAATCCGTGTAATCCTTTAATCCGTGGTCATCTTCGTCCCGCATTCTCCATTCAATTCCGAAACCGGAGGACGGGTGATTTTCCCTAAAACCGTGTCACCGTATCTTCCCAGATGTACGGAGTCCTGGGCTTGCCAAGCCAGGCAAAACCGGGCAATTTTCCGCCCGGCCCCTGCCCTCGCCATGAAAATCACCCTCGTTGCCATCCTCCCGCTGCTCGCCGCCACCGCATTGCTAGGCCAAACCCCCGACTGGGAAAATCAGGCGGTTTTCCGCATCAACAAGGAGGCGGCCCACGCCACCGCCATGCCGTTTCCGGTCCGGGCCACCGCGCTGGCCAAGCCGCGGCTGGAATCCCCCTGGTGCCAACTGCTCAACGGCCCGTGGAAATTCACCTACGTCGGCACGCCCGAGGCCCGCCCGCTGGATTTCTACAAGCCCGACTTCGATGTGTCGGCATGGAAGGACATTCCCGTGCCATCCAACTGGCAGCTCCAGGGCTATGGCATCCCGCTCTACACCAACATCGAGTACCCCTTTGCCGCCGATCCGCCCCACGTCATGGGCGAGCCGCCCGCCCATTTCACCAACTACCCCAAGGACAAGCGCAACCCCGTCGGCTCGTATCGGCGCACCTTTGAAATCCCCGGCAACTGGAAAGACCGTCCGGTGTTCATCACCTTCGACGGCGTCGATTCCGCCATGTACCTGTGGCTCAACGGCGAAAAGGTCGGCTACTCGCAGGACTCGCGCACCCCGGCGGAATTCAATCTCACCAAGTTTATCAAGGTCGGCCCCAACACGCTCGCGGTCGAGGTCTATCAGTACAGCGACGGCTCCTACCTCGAAGACCAGGACATGTGGCGGCTCTCCGGCATCTTCCGCGACGTCTATCTGTGGAGCCCGCCCGTCATCGAACTGCGCGACCATTGGCTCAAGGCCGGCCTCAGCGCCGATTGCAAGCAAGGCACGCTGGCGTTCACCGCGGATCTAACCAATCACGGCGCCGCCGCCACCGCCACCACGGTGAAACTTGAACTTCTCAAACCCGATGGCTCGGCCCTGTTCAGCCAGGACATGCATGCGGACCTGAGCGCCAACGGCAGCGCCACGATCACCTGTGAGGCCGGGCCGCTCAGCGGCGTCGCCGCGTGGTCGGCCGAGGCGCCCACGCTCTATTCGTATGTCCTCTCCCTAACCGATGGTGCGGGCCAGCCCCTCGGCTGTTATGGCGGCAAGACCGGCTTCCGCCGCGACGAGGTGAAAGACGGCCGGTTCCTGCACAACGGCCAGCCGATCCTGTTCAAGGGCGTCAACCGCCATGAGTTCAACCCGATCACCGGGCACTATCTCACCGAGAAAGACATGCGTGATGACCTGCTGCAAATCAAGCGGGCTAACATCAATGCGATCCGCTGCTCGCACTATCCGGATGCCCCGCGCTTCTACGAACTGACCGACGAACTCGGCTTCTATGTCATCGATGAGGCCAACCTCGAATCCCATGGCATGGGCTATGGCGCGAAATCCCTGGCCAAGGATCCGTCATGGGGGCCCGCCCATCTCGACCGCATCCAAAACATGCTCGAACGCGACAAGAACCATCCGTCCATCGTCGCCTGGTCGATGGGCAATGAAGCCGGCGATGGCATCAACTTCGAACAAGGCTCAAAGTGGATCAAACAACGCGATCCGTCCCGCCCGGTCCATTATGAGCGCGCCGGCCACGCCTCCCATGTCGATTTTTTCAGCCCGATGTATTGTCCCGTCGCCGACACGCTGAAGTACTGCCGCGCCGAGGAGAAAAAGCCCCTCGCCCAGCAACGCCCGCTGATCCAATGCGAGTACAGCCACGCGATGGGCAATTCCTGCGGCAACCTCATCGATTACTGGAATGCCATCCGCCACGAACGCCTGCTGCAGGGCGGCTTCATCTGGGACTGGAAGGACCAGGGACTGCTGAAGAAAACCTGCGCGGTGGAGGCGGTGGAGGACGCCTCGACTAATAAGATTGTCACCCGCCTCTGCGGCTCCCTGTCCAAGGACGAAGGGCTTTTCGCCGGCGGCCTGGTCGTCAACGCTTCACCGGCCCTCGATCTAACCGGCACGCTGACCCTCATTGCCGACCTCCGCGGCACCGCGGGCGGCAACCCCAACCGCGATGCCTCCGCGGGCTTCCCCGTCCTCACCAAGGGCGACAGCGCCTACGCGCTCAACGTCACTGCCGATGGCGCCAAAATCGAGTTTTCGATCCATTCCAAGGGTGCCAGGCAGGTCGTCGCCGCGCCGCTGCCGCAGGACTGGCGCCAGGCGTTCCACACCGTCGCCGGCATCTACGATGGCTCTAGTATTTCAATCGCCATCGACGGCGCCCAGGCCGCCACCCGCGCGGCGTCCGGCGCGGTGGACACCAATTCCCAGCAAGTCGCGGTGGGCCTGGACACCGGCGAGCCCATGCGTCGCTTTGATGGCTCGATCCGCCGTGCCGCCATTTGCGCCAGCGCCCTCACCCCGGAACAAACCCGCCAGCCGCCGGCCGCCGCGGCGTTGCAGCTTGATTTCATCGCCGCAGCGGCCAAGCCGCTGGTGCGTTCCTACTTCGCATACGGCGGTGACTTTGGTGACCGCCCCACCCAGGAATCCTTCTGCTGCAATGGCATCGTACTGCCCACGCTGCAACCCTCACCGCAATTCGAGGAGGTGAAAAAAATCTATCAGGAAATCCACAGCCGCCTCACCGCGGGTGCCACGGCCAATGTCGGCATCGAAGTGCGCAACGAGCGTTTCTTCCGTTCCACCGAAGACCTCCACGGCTCCTGGAAATTGCTCAAGGATGGCGTCGAGCAGAGCAAGGGCGACCTCGCCCTGCCCGTCATTGCCCCCCAAAAATCCGCATCTCTCACCATTGCCACCAACTGTGTTCCCGATCCGCATTCCGAGTATGTCCTGCGCTTGCGCTACGATCTAACCAACGACACCGCGTGGCATCCCAAAGGCATGCCCATCGCCTGGGATGAACTGCCGTTGCCATGGGGCGTGCGTACCCCTCCCGCCTTCGAGAAATCCGCCGCCCAGGCCACCTTCGTCCAAACCGACGAGCGCATCAGCGTCACCGCCGGCGAGGTCACCGCCGCCATCGACCGCCACAGCGGCGCGTTGGTGTCCTTCGCCCGCAAGGACAAGGAACTGTTGGTTTCGCCGCTGCGACTCAACTTCTGGCGCCCACCCACCGACAACGATAAAGGCGCAGGGCTCCCGGACCGCCTCAAGGTCTGGCGCAAAGCCGGCCAAAACGCCACAGCCACCCACGTCGCCGCCAGCCAGGACGGCGCTGACGTGGTGGTCACCGCCGAGCTGACCGTCCCGGCCGGCCAGAGCAGTGCCACCCTCAGCTATCGCTTCACCGGTGCCGGGCAGCTCGCGGTGGATTGCACGTTCCGGCCCAGCGGCTCGCTGCCGATGCTGCCGCGAATCGGCATGCAGGCCCAGCTCGCCCCGGAGTGCCAATTCTGGTCGTGGTTTGGCAAGGGGCCGCAGGAAAACTATGGTGATCGCAACTCCGGCGCATGGAGCACGGTGCACTCCGGCACCGTCCAGGGCCTGTTCCATCGCTACGTCGATCCGCAGGAATCCGGCAACCGCACCGAGGTCCGCTGGGCCACCTTCACCAACCCGATGGGCGGCATCGGCCTGCGCATCGATGCGACCGGCAAGCATCTGCTAGAGGTTGACGCCTATCCGTGTTTGCCCGACCAAATCGAACTCGCCCGCCACCCGGTGGACCTCCCGATGGCCGGCATCCTCACCCTCAACATCGACCACCGCCAGATGGGTCTTGGCGGCACCAACTCGTGGGGCGAGCTGCCGCTGGAACCCTACCGCATCGAGCCCAAGGGCGTCTATCAATGGTCGTTCGTCCTTACCACGCTGAACCCCGTCTCCATGCACCAGCCCGTGCGCCGCCTGCCACCCGGGCTGCCTGTCCCCGGTGCTACCACCCCACCCAACATCAGGCCCGGGATCGTTCCTCAGCTTCCAACTCCGCCCCGGCCACCGCTGCCATCCGTCCCATCCGTCCCATCCGTCCCATCCGTCCCATCCGTCCCATCCGCACCGCCGGCACAGCCCGCGCCACCCGCACCGCCGGCCGCGCCACCCAAGTGATTGCCCCATGAAACTCACCTCCTACACCGGCGGACTGTGCGCCACCAACGGCTACCTCGTGGAAACCCCCGACGGCAATCTGGTGGTCGATGCTCCCGAGGGCATTGCCGCGTGGGTTGCCGCGCGCGGGGTGCGCGTCGATCACTTGTTACTGACCCATCAACACTTCGACCACGTGTTGGATGCGGCCGCGCTACAGGCGGCGGGAGCCCGCCTTCACGCCATGGAAGACTACTCCGATGAGTTCACCTTGGAATCCCTGAGCCGCAAGTGGGGCATGCCGGCACCCGTCGCGCCCTATCGCATCGACCAGCGCCTGGTGCCCGACCCGACCCAGCCACTCGAACTCTGCGGCTTGAAATTCACCCTCTATCACATTCCCGGCCACGCCTTGGACAGCGTGGTGTTCCATCTGCCGGACCATGAGCTGGCGTTCTCCGGCGACACCCTCTTCGCCGGCTCCATCGGCCGCACCGATCTGCCCGGCGGCAGCCACCAGCAATTGTTGGACGGAATCGCCCGCCACCTGCTCACCCTGCCGCCGCAAACCCGCCTGCTCCCCGGCCACGGACCGTTCACCACCGTCGGAGAGGAAGCCGCCGACAACCCCTATCTGACGGAATTGTAATATTTACCAGTGAATGGCTTTGGAAGTTTTCCCGCGGCCGCGGGTGCTAGCTTGCGGCGATGATTTCTCCCACCTTGATCGACGCGGTTTGCTGTGTGAGCCTGCGCCGCGCCTGCGCAACCCTCCTGCTGCTCGCCGGCATGGCCTGTTTCGCCAGCCAACCCGCGCGGGCGGAGGACGCCAAGCTGCGCGTGCTCATCCTCAGCGGGGCCAACAACCACAACTGGCAGGAAACCACTCCCGCCATCAAATCCGCGCTGGAAGAGACCGGGCGCTTCAGCGTCGATGTCGAAGAAAAGGTCGCCGACATGAAGCCGCAAGCCTTCGATCCCTATGCGGTGATCCTCAGCAATTTCAACACCTTCGGCAAGGACGCGTCAGTGCAGGTGTGGGATGCCGCGATGAAAAAGGCCTTCATCGAGCACCTCCGGAAAGGCCACGGGCTGGTCATCGTCCATGCCGGCAGTTCGGGCTTTTACGATTGGCCGGAGTTCCAGAAGCTGGCCTGTGGCTCCTGGCAGGCCGCCACCAGTCACGGCGCGATTCATGTCGATCACGTCACTTTCACCGAGGCAAAAAGCCCCATTACCGCCGGGCTGGCGCCGTTCTGGATCCGCGATGAGTTCTGGCAAAACACTGGCGTCGATCCCGCCGCCACAGCCCTCGCCACCGTCGCGCCACCGAATGCATCGAGCACGAGCGTCAAGGATCCCGCCAAACACAACAACATTCTCTACACCACCGAAGTCGCCGGTGCCCGCGGCTTCGCCATCTTCCTCGGCCACGACGCCACCGCCATGAAAAACACCGCCTGGCGTACCTTGCTCCAGCGCGGCACCGAATGGGCCGCCACCAACAAGGTCACCCTGCCGCCCGCCAAAGATTGGCCCGCCACCCAAGCTGACGCCGAGCGCATGGCGAAATGAAACCATGCATAACCCAGTGCCCTCAGTGGATTTCAGTGGCCTCAGTGGTTAGATCAGACGGTGCCACCTTTCATAGTCCAACTCAGCAATCCAACATCAAATCCTCCCAACCACAACCCCATGAAAATCGGCTGCTTCGCCCTCATCCAACCATTCTCGCCCATGCGGCGCCAATTCGAATTGATCCGTGAACTCGGCTTCGACTACGCGGACCTAACCGACAACCACGACGGCGCCACCCTCGGTACCGAGTATGGCTTTTCCGCCTCGTTCAGCCTCGACTCCCATCCGACCACCATCATGGACATGGTCAACGAATTCGGCCTCACCCTCACCAGCGTGTGTGCCCACGCCAACCTGCTCGATCCCACCTCGCCGGACCGTTACGGCACCGCCGAAATCATCAAGGCCATCAAGCTCGCCCATTTCCTCGGCGTCAAACAAGTCATCACCACCGAGGGCGACCCCAAGACCGACTTCGGCCACAATCTAACCGACGAGCAGCGCGTCTTCTGCATCCGCGAGAAACTCCAGGAGCCGGTGCGCTGGGCCAAGGCCCTGGGCATCGACCTGTTGTTAGAGCCGCACGGGATCCTCACCGACACCGTGGACGGCATGATCCGCATTCTCGACGCGCTGGGCCACGAGGACACGGTCGGCATCAATCTGGACACCGGCAACTCGTGGCTCGGCGGCGGCGATCCGCTGCAATTCATCAAGACCTTTGGCCCGCGCATCAAGCACGTGCATTGGAAGGACATGCCCGCCGAGTGCCTGGCCAAGCGCGGCACCCAGTTCGGCTGCGGCATGGGCCTCATCGCCGTGGGCGACGGCATTGTCGGCATCGAGGCGATCGTCAAGGAGTTGTTAGCCAGCGGCTTCGATGGTCCCACCACCCTCGAGATCGCCGGCGAGGAAGCCGTCAAGCTCTCCGCGGCACGCCTGCGCCAATGGTCCGCATGAGGATGGCAAGCGGGCAGGATGCCCGCGCCACGGTGGACCGGGCATCCTGCCCGGATTTGAACGGACTCTTGACACCACCCATTCGCGTTTTACTTCACCCGTGACGCCGATCCTTAGGAACGCCTGCGGCACCAAGCCGCAACCCGAACTCCAATGGGGCATTGTCGGTCCGGGAAAGATCGCCCGCAAGTTCGCCCGCGACCTGCGGGTCAGTTCAGGCGGCTGCTTGCGGGCCGTGGCCAGCCGCGACTTGCAGCATGCCCGTGTCTTCGCCGACGAGTTTGGCGCCGAGCTTGCCTATGATGACGTGGAGTCGCTGGCCGATGACCCGTCGGTGGACATGGTCTATGTCTCGAACCCTCACAACGCACATTTCGCCACGGCGATGCTGTTGTTGGAATCGGGCAAGCCGGTGTTGTGTGAAAAACCTCTAACCGTCAGCGCGGATCAGGCGCGCGAACTCATCGCCGCGTCGCGGGCCAACGGGGTGTTTCTGATGGAGGCGATGTGGACGCGCTGTCTGCCGGTGTATGCCAAGATTCGCCAGTGGCTCGACGAGGGCCGGATCGGCCGCCCGCGGATGGTGTTCTCCAGTTTTTGCATTCAGGCGTTGCGGGATCCGGCCGATCGCTGGTTCAACCCCGCGCTGGCGGGCGGCGCTCTGCTCGACGTCGGCGTCTATAACCTGGCGGTGAGCCAGTTGGCACTGGGGCGCAAGCCCGGGCAGGTGACCGCCATCGCCCGCCTCTCCGAGACCGGCGTGGACGAGTGGCTGGCCGCGACGCTGCGCTATGCCCACGGCGGAGTGGCGCAATTTGTCTGCAGCTTGAGTTCAACCTTCGACAACTCCCTGGTCATCGGCGGCGACAAGGGCTTCATCCGCGTGCCTGCGAATTTCATTCACGGCAGGGAAGTCATCCTCGACAGCGACGGCCATGCCGAATTCTTCAGCGAACCCATGCGCGGCGAGGGCTTCGAATATGAAATCGACGAAGCCATGCGCTGCCTCCGCGCCGGTGCCGTCGAAAGCCCCCTGATGCCGCACGCCGACACCCTCGCCACCATGGAAGCCATGGATGAAATCCGCCGCCAAATCGGCCTGATCTATCCGGAGGAGAGACTGTAGCGGCGGTCTGTGACCGTCGCTGGCGCATGCTCAGACATCCTACCTCGGGGGAAATGACGTGACCTCACGTGCCACTTGGCGGCGGGCAGGATGCCCGCGCCACCGTGGTCCGGGCGTTCGGCGAGCTCAGCCAAGCCGCATCCTGCCCGGATTCAAACGGCTTCATTCAAATTCCCTGAATACGGCCATTTCCCGGCTGGGGCCAGGATTGTCTGAGCCGGAGCGCCCCCATTTGCTACTGAGCGGCTTCGTTGTGTCGGGTGACTGGCAAACGTCCCGCGGGGCTGCACGTTCTCAAGGATCTACAGAGGACCCGCAAGAAGGCATGAATTTCCACGACTTGCGGGCTGGTGTTTCCCCGTCGGTGCCGTACCCTGCGCCATGCACCGCCGCACCTTTCTTATGAATTCCGGAAAATCCGCCGCCATCGGCGCCCTCGAGGCGTCCCTAACCACCCGCCTCGGCGCCGCCGATGCCGCAATTGCCGCCGCCGCGCCCGGTAGCCGGATCAATCACTCGGCGTGCAAATGGTGCTACGGCGACATCCCGCTCGAAGACCTGTGCGTCGCCGGCAAAGCCATCGGCCTCAAGTCCATCGACCTGCTCATGCCTAACGATTTTGCCACGCTGAAAAAGCACGGCCTCACTTGCGCGATGGTCGCCAACCCGGTCGGCAAGACGGCAGCAGGCGTGCAAGTGGGCACCATCGTCAAGGCGTTCAACCGCCTCGAACATCACGACGCATTGGTGGCCGCCTACGAACCGCACCTCAAGGCGGCGGCGGCCGTGGGGGCCAAGAATGTCATCTGTTTTTCCGGCAACCGCGAAGGCATGGACGACCACCAGGGCCTCGACAACTGCGTCACCGGCCTCAGGCGGCTGCTGCCGCTGGCCGAACAACTCGGCCTCAAGCTGGTGATGGAATTGCTCAACAGCAAGGTGGACCACGGCGATTACATGTGCGATCACAGCGCCTGGGGCGTGGAACTCTGCGAGAAGTTGGACAGCGCCCACTTCGGATTGCTCTATGATATCTATCACATGCAAATCATGGAGGGCGACGTGATCCACACCATCCGCGACCACCACCGCTGGTTCGCCCACTATCACAC
>Ga0118677_10010656_pt1 | contig 13998 bp, 12 predicted proteins | sample AliMusrvi5mmetaG_FD_86154 | JGI IMG/M metagenome (GOLD analysis project Ga0118677, IMG submission 86154) | reverse complement strand
ATATTAATCCTCTGGGCAGCATATAGTGCAAGTCCCGCTGAAACATTCAAGAACGGAATTACCTGAACAACATCCACCATTGGCAGCGTGATCCACGCAATCCGATCTTTCCGCCGGGGCCGGCGGAATTCGATGTGAGCGCGTGCATGAATCCGTTCGTGGTCCGGCACGGTGATGAATATTTGCTGTTCTACGCCGGCGGTAACGAAGCGGGACAGCGGCGGATTTGTTTAGCCATTGCCAAGGTGGACGATCTCACCCATTGGCAACGGCTCGGGCCGCTGTTCGACCTCGGCGGGAAAGGCACGTTCGATGAAAAATGGTGTGTGCTACCCTGCGTGCATCTCATCGGCAACAAATGGCATCTCTATTATACCGGCCAAAGCGTCGACAAAAACGCGGGCCTCCAGGGATTTCGCGGCATCGGGCTGGTGGTCAGCGACGATCTCCGGCATTGGCAGCGGCAGTCAGCCGAGCCGGTCTTGCTGGGCGATGGTTTTGCCGAGTGGCCGAACAATCGCGGCATTGCCGGCGGCGGACGCATTGTGGAAATCCCCCAACCGGATGGCCGCATCCTGTATCGGATGCATTACACGCTCGCGACTGGACATCCGAGCCAGGAGTTGCACGTGGATCAGGCGAAGTACTCTGTCATCGCCCACTCGTTCGACGGCCGCCACTGGTTCGACAAGCAGGTAGTATTGCGCCCCCGCGCGGAGGCGGCCTACGAGAACGTGGCCACGATCGCATTGAACGTCTGGCAGACGAGGCAGCAATATCACGCGATCTACGCCGGGATCGGAACACAGTTCGGTGCCTATTCGATTTGCGAGGCAGTCAGCCGCGACGGTCTGGTCTGGGAACGCGGCGCGCCGGGCGCGAATCTGGCGTTGCCGCCCACGGGCACCGGCTGGGAGAGCCAGATGACGGAGTATTCGAACGTGATTGAGGAAAACGGCCGGCTGCGGTTGTTCTATTGTGGCAACGGCTACGGCACGACCGGCATCGGCACGGCAGTGGCGGACCCGCTGGAGTGAATTGAATCTCAAATGAGCACAACCATTCGTCCAATGACAATTGCCGACGTGCCGCAGGGCATGCGGTTGAAGGAACTGGCCGGTTGGAACCAAACGGAAGCTGACTTGCGCCGTTTTCTCAAGTTGCAACCGGACGGCTGCTTTGTCGCCGAGGTTGCCGGGCAAGTGGTCGGCACCGTAACGGCGTTTATCTTCGGCAACGTCGCGTGGATCGCGATGGTGCTGGTGGACCCGCAGTACCGCAAGCACGGCATCGGGACGGCATTGATGACTCAGGCCCTGGCGGTTACCGGACAACGCACAGTGCGCCTCGACGCGACGGCGCTGGGGCAACCGGTGTATGCGAAGCTGGGATTTGTCGGCGAGTATGAATTGACCCGTTATGTTGGAACGCTGACTGGCTCTAACGGTTCCGCCACGACACCAGCCTCACTGGAGACGGTGACGCAACTGGATTTCAAAGTCACTGCGACACCACGGGGACGCTTGCTGGAAATGTTGGCGGCGGAAGCCGGCGCGCATGTGCGTTGCGTCGGAACATCCGGCTATTTGATGGACCGACCTGGGTCAAACGCGACGCAGATTGGGCCGGCCGTTGCCATTGATGAGGCCAGCGGACTGGCGTTATTGAACGATGCGGCCCGGCGACTCGACGGCCAGCCGGTCATGATGGATATCCCCGTGGCCAACCGCCCGGCCATCACGTGGGCCGAGGCCACCGGCCTCAAAGCGCAACGGACGTTCCTGCGAATGCGCCGCGGCCCGGCTGTTGCCGATCAACCGCAAAAGATTTGGGCCAGTTCTGGTCCAGAAAAAGGATAGGAATCTGGAATTGTGGTGACTTTCAAACAACTCCGATTGCCCACCGCATTGCTGCTGGTTGTGGTTGCGCTAATGGCGTTCTATGGCATTTGGCGAACCAGTCAATGCACCACATCTCAACTACATGAGCGCCTTCCCGGCATGGACCAGCAAGGCTCGACCGAAGCTGCCGCTGAGTCGTCGCCGTTTACCAAGAGTCAACTCACAAACGGTCCCGGCAAACCTGCCAACATTCCCGGCGCGTGGCCGGGATTTCGCGGCGGCAACGGTGACAACATTGCCAACGTTACCGGCCCGTTCGCCCGCCAATGGAAAGAACTCTGGCGTATCGATCTCGGCGAAGGTTATGCCGGCGCCGCCGTCCGCAACGGACGCGTCTACATTCTCGATTACGATCAAACCAACTCAGCCGACGCGCTCCGGTGTCTCTCGCTCGCCGATGGTCATGAGATTTGGCGGTTCAGTTATCCGGTCAAAACCAAACGCAACCACGGCATGAGCCGCACTGTGCCAACTGTCACCGACCGGTACGTCGTCGCGTTCGGCCCGAAATGCCACGTCATTTGTCTCGACGCACTCACCGGCAAGTTTCAGTGGGGCCTCGACCTCATTAAAGAGTTCAACGCCGAAGTCCCGCAATGGTATGCCGGTCAGTGTCCGCTTGTGGACGGCGACCGGGTCATTCTCGGCACCGGCGGCGATGCGTTGCTGGTTACCGTTGACCTCGCCACCGGTAAAGTGCTTTGGAAATCGCCGAATCCGCACGACTGGAAAATGACACACGCGTCAATCGTGCCGGTTGAGTTCGCAGGCCACCGGCAATATGTGTATTGCGCCAGCGGTGGCGTGGCTGGCATTGCAGCCGATGATGGCCGGTTGCTCTGGGAAACCGACGCGTGGCAAATCGCAATCGCAACAATCGCTTCGCCGGTTCCGGTTGGCGGCGACCGGATATTTTTCTCTGGTGGCTACAACGCCGGCAGCATGATGCTTCGTCTGACCGAAACCGGTCCGCACGTCGAATTCCGCTTGCCGGCAGAAGTGTTCGCCTCGACACAACAGACGCCGATTTTTTACCGGGATCACATCTATGGTGTCCGGCCAAACGGCGAATTCGTCTGCCTCGACCTGACCGGCAAAATTCTTTGGACCAGTGGCAGCACCAATAAATTCGGTCTCGGACCGTACCTGATTGCCGGCGACCAAATCCTCGCGCTCAACGACGATGGCTGGCTGACGCTTGCGGAAGCGACCCCGGCGGCGTATCGTCCCCTTGCGCGCACCCGCATCCTCACCGGCCACGACGCATGGGCACCGATGGCGTTGGTGGCTGGGCGTCTGCTCGCGCGCGATTTGACACAAATGGTTTGTCTCGACATGACCGGAGAAAAACAATGAATCGTCGCACGTTTCTGACTACGACTGCGGCCAGCTTCCTGCCCCGCTGGCTCATCACCGAAGACAAGCAGTCGTTGGATGCGCGCTTCAATTACGACATCAGCGACTTCGAACACACCGACCCGGCTTTACTGCTCTACAACGAGACTGGCAAGTTCCCCACCGGCCTTCAGCAACCGAAGTGTCTCACAGTTGCCGGCGACACCATCCTCGTCGGTGGTGACAAAGCGCTCAAAACTTTTGACACGACCGGCAAACTTTTGCACACGCGCGACCTCCCTGCCTTGCCCCACGCTGTCACAACCAGCGGACTCGTCGCTTACAAAGACCGGTTTGACGGCAGCGCATCGTTCGGCGACCGCGCCCATCTGACCAGCATCGCGCAGGTTAACGACGCCATCTTCATCGCCGACGCCGGCAACCGCGAAGTGTTGCGGTGCGACGCCGCCGGCAAGATCGTTTCGCGCATAAAAAGTTTTGCCGTACCGAGTCCGTATTTTGATTTGCTGGCCGGTGCTGACGGTTTGCTTTGGGTCGTCAATCCCGGCAAGCATCGCATTGAAGCCTACAATGCGGACGGCGCGCTCGAATTATCTTGGGGCGGGACCGGCATGAACGTGGAAAGCTTTTGCGGCTGCTGCAATCCGGTTTACTTCACGCGCCTACCGGATGGCCGGTTCGTGACCAGCGAGAAAGGCTTGAATCGCATCAAGATTTACTCCGCCACCGGCAAGTTCCTTGGCGTCGTGGCCGGCGTCGAACATTTGGTCAAGGATTTGAAATCAGCGATGCAAGCGTGCACAAATTGCCAAATCGGCTTCGGCTTCCCGGTCGCGTGCGATGCAGCCGGTCATGTCCTCGCACTCGACCTGGCCACACGTGATGTTCGAATTTTCACTCCAAAACCGGCATGAACGCGCTCCCGCAAAACCGCCGTGACTTTCTTCGCGCGCTCTGGCTGGCCGGTTTGGGTGTGGTGGCTTGGGTGTTATTGCGTCGTTCGTGCGCCGGTAACGGCGTGTGCAACAGTTGCACGCAGTACACCGGCTGCGCGCTGCTGTGGAAGACGGTGCGCCGGTGAATCGCCGGGATTTTTTTCGCAACGTCGTGCGTGGTGCCGGCATGGTCGGTTTGGGCGGCGTGTTTTTGAGTTTGGTCCGGCGCACTCGCGCAGCCGGCACGGTCTGGCAAATTGACCCGTGGAAATGCACGCAATGCGGCCGGTGCGCTACGGAATGCGTATTGGAACAGTCGGCGGTCAAATGCGTCCACAGTTTCGCCATGTGCGGTTATTGCCAACTCTGCACCGGTTACTTTGAGCCACAACCCAACAAACTCACCACCGCCGCTGAAAACCAACTCTGCCCGACCGGCGCGATCCAGCGGCAGTTCATCGAAGACCCATACTACGAATACACGATCGACGAACCGCTCTGCGTCGGTTGCGCCAAATGCGTAAAGGGTTGCACGATGTTCGGCAATGGCTCGCTCCACTTGCAAATCCGACACGACCATTGTGTCAACTGCAACGAGTGTTCCATCGCCCGCACCTGCCCCGCCGACGCGATCCAGCGCGTGCCGGCAAGTCAACCGTACCGGTTCAAGAGTCGTGAAGGACATACCGGATGATCCTCGCAGCGCAGCGATTCCCACCGCCGGAATTTTCCGAAACAGGCCACCAATTACCGGGCTTTATCGCGCCGGCAGTGCGCGCGTTGTTGCTGGAACGGCTCGACATTGTGGTGCTGGTCGTCGCGCTGATTTTGGCGGCGTGGTTGGCACTCCGGTATCGCTCTCGTCGCGGGCTGGTTTGGCTTAGCATTTTTTCCGTGGTGTATTTCGGGTTCTGGCGAAAAGGTTGCATCTGCTCCATTGGCAGTATCCAAAACCTCGCGCTCGGTCTCGCCGATTCGTCGTACGCCGTACCGGTCATCGCGATTGTCTTCGGACTCGTGCCGCTCGTGGTCGCGCTGTTCTTCGGGCGCGTTTTTTGTTCGTCAGTCTGTCCGCATGGCGCATTACAAGATTTGGTGCTGTTAAAACCGGTCACCGTGCCGGTCTGGCTCGAACATCCGTTGCGCTTAATTCCTTACACCTATCTCGGCTTGGCGATCATATTCGCTGCGACCGGCGGCGGCTTCATCATCTGCCAATACGATCCGTTCGTGCCGCTGTTTCGATTCAGTGGCAGCGCGGCGATGGTGCTGACCGGCGTCGGCTTTCTCGTCGCCGGCATTTTCATTGGCCGACCGTATTGTCGGTTTCTCTGCCCCTACGGCGTGCTGCTCGGCCTTGCTGCCAACGTCGCCAAATGGCGCATCCGCATCACGCCTGCCGACTGCACCCAATGCCGGCTCTGTGAAAAATCATGTCCATTCAACGCCATCGAACCGCCGCCGGTCACCGCGCCCGTCCGCAACCTTGCCGCCGACAAACGCCGGCTCGCGTGGCTGCTCGCCGCCGCGCCGGTCATTATCGCGCTGGTCGGCTGGCTTGGCGGCGCGACCGGCACGACGTTGGCGCGCAAACACCGGCTCGTTAATCTTGCCGAACGCATTCAGCTTGAAGACTCCGGTAAAATTAACTACGCAACCGATGCCACTGCAGCTTTTCGAGCATCCGGCACGCCGGCCGAGGAACTTTTTGCCGCTGCGCGCCAACTACAACACCGGTACATTCTCGCTGGCCGGCTTGCCGGCATCTGGATCGGACTGGTCATCGCGTTGAAGCTAATCACGCTGGCCACGCGCCGGCCGCGCCACGATTACAAGGCTGACCGGATTCGATGCGTCGCCTGTGCCCGTTGTTACCGGTCGTGTCCCGAAGAGTTGAAACGCCTCGGCCTGCCGGTACCCGAATGAAAAGTTTCCTCGACCAACTTGCGTTCGCGCTGGCGTTGGCAACCGGGCTGTTCGTTATTTTGCTAGCTGGCGTGCTCGGCTTCAATGAAGTGCACGGTAAGATTTCCACACTCGTGAATTCCCGGCAAGTCGTGCGCCTTCACGATGAGTTGCGCCGGCAACCGAAAGACGAAACACTCAAGCAACACATCCGGCAACTCGATCTCCAGCTCCGGCAGGAAACATTTTACCGTCTATCACTCTCGCACAATGCCACCCGCGCTTTACTGGGCGGACTGGTTTTGTTTCTGCTAAGCGCACACTGGACACGCACGCGCCGTCAAAGATCGCCGGATCCATTGGCGTGGGGCGCGCGGAAACCGGAACAAGAGCGGCGCAATGCGCGGTGGGCGCAGGTTGGCGTTGCGGCCGGGATTGCGTTCGTCGCATTGGCGGCAGTGCTGGCGTCGCCCGGACGACTACCAGAACCGTTGCCGGTAGAAATACCGGCGAGCGACGAAGAATATCAGCAAGCGTGGCCAGCGTTTCGCGGTCCGACCGGTGCCGGTAACGCGGCGGACGCGAACGTAACATTGCCGTGGACGATCCGCTGGAAAACGCCGGTGCCATTGCCGGGAATGAGTTCGCCGGTGATTTGGAGCAACAGCGTTTTTCTGACTGGCGCAAGTGCGACAGAAGATCGTGTGTTCCGACTCGACGCCGACACTGGTAAGCTGCTGTGGTCGGCGGTGGTGCCGGGCCCGAAGCCGCCGGCGCCGAAAGCCACCGACGACACCGGCTTAGCTGCGCCGACAGCAGTCACGGATGGCCGGCGTGTCTATGCGTTGTTCCCGGATGGAATGGTCGGTGCGTTTGATTTTACCGGCAAACCGGTTTGGTCGCGAAACATCGGACCATTGGACAATTCCTACGGCTACGCAGCTTCACCGGCATTGTACCGCGACCGGCTTTTGATTCAAATTGATCGCGGCGATGCCGAAGAAGGCCAATCAAAATTGCTCGCTCTCGATACGCGGACCGGCCGTGATTTCTGGGAGGTCAAGCGCCCGGTTGCCGGCTCCTGGACTTCGCCGGTCATAGTTGCGCGAAACGGCCAACCGGAATTGCTGACGTGCGCAAACCCGTTTGTGATCGCCTACAATCCGGTTGATGGCGCAGAGTTGTGGCGCGTAAAATGTCTGAGCGATGATTGCGCGCCGTCACCGGTCATGGTGGGCAATGTCGTCATCGCAATTGCACCAAACAATGCAGTCTTTGGCGTCCAGCCGGGCACGACCAATGTTTTGTGGCGTATGGACGAAGGCGTTCCGGACGCACCCAGCCCGGTCAGCGACGAGCAACGCTGCTATTTCATCGACCCGAACGGATTGCTGACGTGCTTGAATGCCGCCACCGGTAAATCGGTTTGGACGCAGGAATTGGGCGAGCATTTTTACGCGTCACCGACGATTGCCGGCGGGACGTTGATTTTGTTGAGTCGCAAAGGCGTGGCGCAGTTGTTGGCAACGGGCGAGAGTTACCGGCTGCTGGGCAAGTTTGAATTTGGCGAGGAATGTAACGCCAGCCCGGTGCCACGCGGTCGCCGGTTGTACGTGCGCGGCAAACACAATTTGTTTTGCGTGGAGAGCGCGGCGAAATGAGTGATACCGTCTACAATGCGTTCATCGACCGGCTGCTCGCGCAAACCGGCAAGGCACCGGCCGCAACGATTCCAATTTTGCAGGGCATTCAACGCGAGTACCGACATTTGCCGGAGCCGGCGTTGCGACGCGTCAGCGAAGTTACCGGCATTCGGCTTGCCGATTTGGTTGGTGTGGCGACGTTTTATCATCAATTTCGAATGCAGCCAGTCGGCCGCCACACATTACGGGTTTGCCACGGCACGGCGTGCCACGTCAAAGGTTCGGAAAATATCCATGACGCAATCAACCGCGCACTGCTTGTCCCAACTGGCAGCGACACGACGACGGATAATGAGTTCACCATCGAACGCGTCGCGTGTCTCGGCTGTTGCACGCTGGCGCCGGTGGCCGAGATTGAACACACGACCTACGGTCATCTCACCGCCGACACAATTGGCGCGATGCTGGATGACTTTCGCACCACCCGGCACGAAACCATTGCCGACGTGGATGCTGTGCTTGTCGAACGCAACGGCCACCACGCCGAGATTCGCGTCGGGCTCGGCTCGTGTTGCATGGCGAAGGGCAGCGACGAGTTGTTTCACCGGCTCCGCGCGACGGTGAATGATTTCGGTCTAGACGTGACGGTGAAACGCGCCGGCTGCGTCGGCATGTGCCACCAAACGCCGATTGTCGAAGTGCGGTTGCCGAGCGGGCCGACAGCGGTTTACGCGAAAGTCTTACCGGCGGAAGCCGAAGGGATCGTGCGTCGGCATTTCAAGCCGGTAAGTCTGTTCCACCGTCTCGCGCGCTGGGCTGATCGACAATTGGAGGAATTGGTCACGACCGAACCGAGCAACGGTCATGCACTCGATGCCGGCAGCCCGCCGGTCGAGGCATTCATGCGCCGGCAAGTCCGCATTGCCACGGAAGGGTTTGGCGAGATGGATCCGCTCGACCTTGATGAGTACCTTGCCGGCAGTGGGTTTAAGGCGTGGACGAAAGTGCAGGCGATGGCACCGGAGGAAATTATCGCGGAGATTTCGGCGAGTGGTTTGCGCGGGCGCGGCGGCGCTGGTTTTCCGACCGGCACGAAATGGTCACGCGTCCGTAGCGTAACCGGCGATTTGAAATACATCATCGTCAACGGCGACGAGGGCGATCCCGGCGCGTTCATGGATCGGATGTTGATGGAGTCGTTTCCGTACCGGATCATCGAAGGTGTGTTGATCGCGGCGCGCGCGGTCGGCGCGACGGAAGGTTACATCTACGTCCGCGCCGAGTATCCGCGCGCGGTGAGCCGATTGCGCACTGCGATGGCGCGATTGGAAGAACGCGGTTTTTTTGGCAAAGATTTTCGATTGAATTTGTTCGAGGGTGCCGGCGCGTTTGTGTGCGGCGAGGAAACGGCGCTGCTGGAATCCATCGAAGGCCGGCGCGGCATTCCACGGGTGCGGCCGCCCTTCCCTGCCGAGCGCGGCTTGTGGGGCCAACCGACGCTCGTGAACAATGTCGAGACGTTTGCGCTCGTGCCGGGAATTCTCCGGCAAGGCGCGACGACGTTCGCGGCGCTCGGCACGGCGAAAAGCAAAGGCACAAAGGTTTTCGCACTGGCTGGCGAGATCGCCCGCGCCGGTTTGATCGAAGTGCCGATGGGCATCACCATCCGCGAAATCGTCGAGGAAATCGGCGGCGGCATTCCGAGCGGCAAGAAATTCAAGGCGGTGCAAATCGGCGGGCCGTCGGGCGGTTGCATTCCGGCATCGCTGGCGGACACGCCGGTGGATTACGAGGCGCTTGCCGCTGCCGGCGCGATCATGGGCTCGGGCGGCTTGATCGTCCTTGATGAAGACGATTGCATGGTGGACATGGCCCGGTATTTCCTATCGTTCCTCAAAACCGAGTCGTGCGGCGAATGCACATTTTGTCGGATTGGCACGACGCGGATGTTTGAGATTCTTGACCGTCTTTGCGCCGGTAAAGGTCGCCAAAGCGATCTCGATGAGTTGCTCAAGCTTGCCAGCCTGACGACCGCCGGTAGTTTGTGCGGACTAGGTCGCACCGCGCCAAATCCGGTTTTGACCACGCTCCGGTATTTCCGAGAAGAATACGAAGCGCACATTGCCGGGCGTTGTCCGGCGGGCTGCTGCAAGGCGCTGATTCGATATGTCGTACAGGACAAATGCACTGGCTGCACCATCTGCGCCCAACATTGCCCGGCGCACGCGATTCCATTGACGCCGTATCGTCGGCATCAAATCAACGCCGAACTTTGCACGCGGTGCGATGTTTGCCGGATAGATTGCCCCGAAAACGCCATCGCCATCGAAAGCGCCGGTCAGTTGTGCGCCGGTCACCAATGAGCACCACCCTGACAATCGACAACAAACCGGTCACCGTGCCCGATGGCAGCACGATTCTCGACGCCGCCAGGCAACTCGGCGTCGAAATTCCGACGCTCTGCTTTCTGGCCGGCGTGAAAGAAAATCGGCCATCGTGTATGGCTTGCATTGTGAAAGTCGGCAATGATTCGCGATTCGTGCCATCCTGCTCGACGCGCGTTACCGCAGGCATGGTCGTCGCCAGCGAAACAGTCGAAGTGAAAGCGGCGCGCAAAGCAGCGCTGGAACTTTTGTTCAGTGATCATCTCGGCGATTGCATCTCGGTCTGCCAACGCGCCTGCCCGGCGCACCTGCAAATCCCGGAAACAATCCGCCTTGTCGCGGCCGGCAAGTTGGACGAAGCCATCGCGCTCGTGAAAGAGAACGTCGTTTTCCCCGGCGTGCTCGGCCGGATTTGCCGGGCACCGTGCGAACAAGGTTGCCGGCGCCGGCAATATGACGGAGCGGTCGCGATTCAACTCATTGAACGCGAAGTCGCCGATCTCGCCAGCGCGCGCTACTTACCGGCGTGTGCGCCAGCCACCGGTAAGCGTGTGGCCATTGTCGGCGCGGGCGCGGCCGGCTTGAGCGCAGCATTTTTCCTTTTGAAACTTGGCCACAAAGTCGTGGTGTTTGACTCGGTGGCGTTACCGGGCGGACAGATGCGTGGGCAGGTGCCGGATGATGTATTGGATCGCGACATCGCGACGATCCGACGAATGGGATTGGAGTTTCGCGGCAACTCGCATCCGGATACCGGCGCATTGCGAGCGGAATTCGACGCGATCATTCTCGCGGTGGGCTCGATGGCGAAAGTGAATCCGGCCACGCTCGGTGTTACGGCGACGGAACGAATGATCCGCGTCAGCCCGGCGAATTTTGAGACCAGTGTGGCTGGTGTGTTTGCCGGCGGCACGTGCATTCGCGCCAGTTACGATCCGTCCCGGTCGGTCGGCGATGGCAAGATTTTGGCCAACTGCGTGGCCGGTTATTTGGCCGGGAAGCCGGTCACGATTGTATTGAAGGAATTCACTTCGACGATTCCGAAATTGTCGAACGAGGAATACCGGCAATTACTCTGCGGCGCGAACTCAGCATTGAGCGTGACGGAGTTAGTCAGCGCGGCGCAAACGGCGGCCGGCCGGTGTTGTCACTGCGATTGCCGGGCCGCCAATGATTGCAAACTGCGCATTGTGGCCGAAAAATATGGCGTCAATCCGAAGGCGTTTATCGGCGAACATCGGCGGGCATTCGCGGTGATCCGTCAGCCAGGCGGCGTGATCTTCGAGCCCGGTAAATGCATTTCGTGTGGCATCTGCGTGGCGATTGCCGCGCAAGCGCAGGAACCGCTCGGGTTGACGTTTGTCGGACGCGGGTTCGCCGTGCAAGTCGCCGTGCCGCTGGCCGGCACGTTGGCCGAAGGTTTACAAAAAGTCGGCGCGGAATGCGTGAAGCATTGCCCCACTGGTGCGCTTGAGTTCGAGTCTTGACATATTCGTTTAAGCGAATATGATAGCGGCTGTGAAACAGCCAACAGATTTATTCAAGGCGTTTGCCGACACAACGCGAGTGCGAATTCTGAACCTATTAGCGCAACGTGAGCATTGCGTCTGCGAGTTTCAAAACATTTTGCACGTGCCTCAACCGAAAATCTCGCGTCACCTCGCCTACCTGCGTCGTACCGGCCTCGTTAAGACACGGCGTGATGGCAAATGGGTGTACTACACTCTCGCTCCGGGCACCAATGCCGTCCATACCTCCTTACTCCGTTGCCTGCGTGGTTGCTTTAGCGAGGTCACAATTCTGCAACGCGACCGACGAGCCAGTCTGGCGCACAAACCAACCGGTAAATGCTGTAAAACATGCTGAAATTGAAGGTCTTATTCTTCTGCACCGGCAACTCCTGCCGTAGTCAAATGGCCGAAGGTTGGGCACGGCAACTCAAAACCGTCGTGATCGAGCCGTACTCGGCCGGCATTGAAAAGCACGGGATGAATCCACACGCCATCAAAGTCATGGCGGAAGCGGGCGTGGACATCACCGGGCAATACTCGAAGACCGTCGCCGAGCTTGGTTCGGTCGAATTTGATTACGCCGTCACCGTCTGCGGCCATGCAAACGAGCATTGCCCATTGTTTCCTGGTAAAGTAAAAGTTGTGCATGTCGGGTTCGACGATCCTCCGAAGTTGTCGGCAGGACTACCTGACGGCGAGGCAAAGCTTGCGATTTACCGGCGCGTGCGGGACCAGATCAGGAAGTTTGTGGAGACGCTGCCGGATGGGTTGCAATGACCGAACACATGCTCCGCAAACTTTCGTTCCTCGACCGGTATCTGACACTCTGGATTTTTCTCGCGATGGGTGTCGGCGTGGCGCTGGGATATTTTGTGCCGGGCGTTGAGGGGTTCATCAACCGGTTTCAAGTCGGCACGACCAACCTTCCGATTGCCGTCGGGCTGATTCTGATGATGTATCCGCCGTTGGCGAAGGTGAAGTATGAGGAACTCGGCGACGTTTTTCACAACTGGCGCGTGCTCGGCCTATCGCTGTTGCAGAATTGGGTGATCGGCCCGGTGCTGATGTTCGCGCTGGCGATTCTGTTTCTGCGCGGGTACCCCGAATACATGGTCGGACTGATCATGATCGGCTTGGCGCGTTGCATTGCGATGGTGATCGTCTGGAACCATCTGGCCAAGGGCGACACGGAATACTGCGCGGGGCTGGTGGCGTTCAATAGCGTGTTTCAGGTGCTGTTCTACAGCCTGTTCGCCTGGATTTTCATTACCAAGCTGCCACCACTGTTTGGCCTGCACGGGCGAGCGGTAGACGTGAGCATGGCGCAGATTGCCAAAAGCGTATTCGTCTACCTCGGCATCCCCTTTCTCGCCGGTATTATCAGCCGCTTCATTGGGCTGAAAGCCAAAGGCCGCGACTGGTACGAGAAGCAGTTCATTCCGCGGATCAGCCCGATTACGCTCATCGCGCTCCTCTTCACCATCCTCGTCATGTTCAGCTTGAAGGGCGACCGGATCGTCCGGATCCCGCTGGATGTCCTGCGCATCGCGGTCCCGCTGCTCATCTACTTTGTCGTGATGTTTCTGGTCAGCTTCTGGCTCGGTAAAAAAGTTGGTGCCGACTACGCCAAGACCGCGACACTCGCCTTCACCGCTGCCAGCAACAACTTCGAGCTGGCGATCGCCGTGGCAGTGGCGGTCTTCGGCATTAACTCCGGTGCCGCGTTCGCGGCTGTGATCGGCCCGCTGGTGGAGGTGCCGGCGTTGATTGGATTGGTGAATGTCGCACTGTTCTTCCAACGCCGGTATTTCGGCCGCGGAGGCAGCAGAAATTTAGTCTGATGCGTTAAAATCCTCACTGGAGGGCGAGCCTCCCGGCGAGCCGTGTTGCCGACCTCGCACACGGCTTGGCGGGAGCCGCGCCCTCCAAAGCCTAGAATACGATGGGCTATACCGCCCTGCGTTCTGCTCCTTCGCTCGCCTTGCGTGCCACATACACCGTACTTGCCGAATCCGTGTCGAGCAACGGATTATGAAACTTGACGATGTGTGCCTGGGAATTGACAAATGCTTGGTTGAGTTTGTCCAGGAACTCCGTATCGGGCGGGTCGTCCGACCACATCGCAAACACCCCACCGGGATGGATGTGCTCAGCAAGCCGGCGGAGACCGGTCGATTCGTAAAACGCCGCATGGCGCACGTGTAACAGATTCCGCGGCGAATGATCGATATCCAGAAGGATGGCGTGAAACCGTCGTGCGGGTTGGACCGGATCAAAGCCCGTTTGTGGCGCAGCCGCCAAAGCGAAAAAGTCGCCGTGAACGAACCGGCACCGGGCATCACCGGTCAAAGTCGCCCCCAGCG
>Ga0118677_10010655_pt1 | contig 13998 bp, 12 predicted proteins | sample AliMusrvi5mmetaG_FD_86154 | JGI IMG/M metagenome (GOLD analysis project Ga0118677, IMG submission 86154) | reverse complement strand
ATAGACTTCTGTTCTGCATCAAACTGCGAGTACGAGCCGCCGGCGATCCTGAAAACAGGCTTCGCCGGCGGCGGTAGTTCATACCCCCTTGCGGCGGAGGCCGGGGAATGCGGAATCAACGGGTTCACAGTTTTATGCGATGCGCGGCGTTCTTTCAGTTGATTGCGGCGCTGGTTCTCACCGGCCGGTTGGTGGCGGCCCAGACCGCGTCCGCGGCGCAGACCCACGTTTTCTTCCGCGTGCAGGCCGCGCCGTCCGTCGGCGCTCCCCTGAGCGGCCGGCTGCTGATCTTCCTGAAGCAGGGTTCGGGCGACAAGGAAGTGAGCACCAGCGAGATTCATCTGCAGGACACCTGGGTTGCGGCCAGCGAAGTGCGGAATCTTGCGCCCGGCGCCTCAGTGGAAGTGGATGCCGATCAAATGGCATTCCCGAAGGCCTTTGCAGCCCTGTCCGCAGGAACCTACGAAGCGCAGGCGGTGCTGGATGTTGACCACACGTACGGGTACAGCGAACGCTCGCCGCAGGATTGGATAAGCGGTGTGGTCGCGCTGACCCATTGGACGCCGGGCGCAGGCGCTGAGCCGGTGTTGACGCTGGATCAACATCCGCAACAAGACCCCAAACGCGTGGCCGCGATGGCCGGAGTCCGTGCCGAGGCAAACCCTCCAGTTGCCCAACTCGAAGAGTTCGAGAGTCCGCTCCTGAGCCGGTTCTGGGGCCACCCGGTCAAGATCAGGGCCTGGGTCATCCAGCCGCCGGGATACGTGGAAGACGCACCGGAAACGTACCCAACCGTCTATTGGACGCATGGCTTTGGGGGCGGAATCGACGGGGCCATGATCACCGGCCTGCGGCTCTACGAGCGCATGAAAGACCGCAGGATGCCGCCCATGATCTGGGTGATGCTGGACGAGTCCGTTCCGCAGGGCACGCACGAGTTTGCCGATTCGGTGAACAATGGCCCCTGGGGAGCGGCGCTGACGGGCGAGTTCATTCCCTATCTCGAAGGCAAGTATCGCATGGATGCGCGCCCTGCGAGCCGTCTGCTCAACGGCCACTCCAGCGGCGGTTGGGCCACGCTGCAGTTGCAAGTGAACTATCCGCAGATCTTCGGCGGAACCTGGTCCACTTCGCCCGACCCGAGCGATTTTCATGTGTTCAGTACGGTAGACCTCTACGCGCAGAATGCGAATTTCTACCGCAAGCCCGACGGATCCGCGGCCCCGATCTTTCGCGACAAAGGCAAGGTGGTTGCGACCATGGAGCAACTGGCGAGGCTGGAAGAGGTGCTCGGTCCGTACGGGGGACAGATCGCTTCGTTCGAATGGGTCTTCTCGCCCAAGGGCGCAAACGGCGCCCCGGAGCCGTTGTTTGATCGCAAAACGGGCAACGTCAATTCATATGTGGTTTCTTATTGGCGCGACCATTACGACCTGGCCCATCTGACTGAAGCGCACTGGGCTGAGCGCGGCGCCGATCTCAAAGGGCGCATCCACCTTATCGTGGGCACCGCCGACACGTTTTATCTTGACGGCGCCGCGCACAAATTTGAGGCGGTGCTTGGGAGATTAGGCGCCGATCCGCATTTCACCTATCTGCCCGACCGCACGCACTTCGATCTTTACGCAGTGGGGAAGGACCCTCAAGGGCTCTTCGACCAGATCGGGACGGAAATGTACGCAGTAGCCAGGCCGGGCTCCAATTGGAAGCCGGCGATGGATAAGCCGGTCGAAAAGAAAAAGAAAAAGTAGCTCGACTTCATCGCTCCAAGTTCAAAGAGCTTGCCCGCAATTCACGGGCAAGCTCTTCTGGTTTCAGAGATCAACTCGACGCCGGTCCATCAACGGGCTGCGGTCATCTTTTTGATGTGGTTTTCAAGAATCAATGCCCGGGCGTGCATGTCCTCGGCGGAGTTCTCGCCGGTGTAGAGGCCATCATAATAGAGCGCCCACCACTCGCCGCCTTCGCCGGGAACAGGAAACAGCTTGCCGGGCTCCTGGCGCGCGCGCAAGGCCCAGAACATGTCGCCGGCCACATCGGGGTTCTTTTCCACCTGGCCAAGGTGCTGTTTCAGTTCCGCAACCGTGCAGTTAGAGCGGTCCCACCCGAACTCTTCGACGATGAAGACCTTGCCTGCTTTTGTGACTGCTCCCGCGTCGGTAGCGATGTTCCAGGTTTCGGTCCAGTGCTCGTAGTAGTGGGCGACGTAAATGTCGGCGTCCTTTTCGGCGAGCCTTTCGGGAGTAAGGTTTCCGTGGTAAGCATTGTTGCCGTTAATCACCAGGTGGTTCGGGTCGAGCTTCTTGATGTACGAGACGATGTGGCTTTCCCACGCCACCGGCGAGTCGGAGATCTCGTTGTTCGTCTCCCACGCGAGAATCGTCGGGTCGTCTTTGTAAGCCACGCCCGTGATGCTGTTCCTGCGCGTCACAACCTCCTCGATGAACTGCTCGAAGTCGGAGACCACCGGTTCTTCGAAGAAGTTCATATTGCCTCTCCAGTGCGAGAAGACATCGCGGCCGCCTACGTAAAAATCCTGCTGGCTGACAAGACAAAGGTCGAGCCGAATGCGGTGATCGGCGGCCGATTTGATGACGTAGTCAAGCTGCTTGAAGGCATCCTCATTGAAGACGCCGAGTTCCGGTTCAATGGCCAGCGGGCTGCCCTGGGTGCCGGCCGAGTAAACGCGCGCCACGGTGCCGCCCATTTTGTGCAGGGTTTCAAACGCATCGTCGATAGCCCAATGCGAGGGATAGTATGCGTCAATCTTCCCAGTGATGGAGACGATCAGGCTGTAACGGTTGCTGGCCAGGTTCAGGTTGTCGAGGTTGGCGCCGGCAAAGCGGAACGGCTTGCCGTTGAGCATCAGCCGCGATCCGGAACGCGTGACAAAGCCGCCAGTGATCCGCGTGCTTGCTGCCGTGTCAGATGTCGTCGGAGGCGCGCTGCCTATTTGGGCTGAAAGGTTCAAACAAAGAATCGCTATCGCGCAAAGGGCAAGTGTTCTGGATATGAATCGCACATCTACCTCGCAGAAGAATCTGGAATTCAAAGGCGAACTACTGAGGGCCCGCCATTCTACGCGCATGAGCCTGCAGGACGAGCGCGCGCTGATGCATGTCGGCGGCAGCATTTTCGCCGGTATACAGACCATCAAAATAAAGCGCCCACCACTCGCCGCCTTCACCCGGAATGGGGAAGAGCTTGCCCGGTTCAATGTGCGCGCGCAAGGCCCAGTACATGTCGCCGGCCACATCGGGATTCTTTTCAACAGCAGCCAGGTGCGCGGTCAAATCGGCCACGTTGGTGTTTGACCTGTCCCATCCAAACTCTTCGACCATGAAGACCTTGCCCGCTTTTGCGACCGCGGCGGCATCAGCGGCCAGTTTCCATGGCATCTTCCAGTGCTCGTAATAGTGCTTGACGAATATGTCGGCATCCGGTTCGGCAAGCTGCTGCGGAGTGGTCATGCGACCCTCTCCGTCATTTCCATTGATCACCAGGTGATTCGGATCGACCTTCTTGATGTAGGAACAGATTCTGTTCTCCCACGCAACCGGTGAATCGCGGATTTCATTATCTGTCTCCCATCCCAGGATGGCCGGCTCGTCCTTGTAGGCCACGCCTGTGTAGCTGTTTACGCGGGTCAGGACCTTATGAATGAATTGCTCGAAATCGGAAACGACGGGCTCTTCAAAGAAATTGGCCCCGTTTCTCCAATGCGAGAAGACATCCCTGCCGCCTACGTAGTAATCCTGCTGGCTCACAAGACAAAGGTCCAGACGGATACCATGATCGCCGGCCGACTTGACTATGTAGTCAAGCTGTTTGAGGGCGTCTTCGTTGAAGACGCCAAGCTCTGGCTCAATGGCGAGGGGACTGCCCTGGGTGCCGGCCGAGTAGACCCGCGCAACGGTGCCGCCCATTTTGTGCAGCGTCTCGAATGCGTCGTCGATGGCCCAGTGGGAGGGATAGTACGCGTCGATTTTCCCCGTGATGGAGATGACCAGGCTGTAACGGTTGCTGGCCAGGTTCACGTTGTCGAGGTTGGCGCCGGCAAAGCGGAACGGCTTGCCATTGAGCACCAGCCGCGATCTGGAGCGGGTGACAAAGCCGGAGGGTTTTGCGCTTGCTTTGCCAGTCTGGGCAAAGGCGTTGGAGCTTAGAAGCAGGATCGCTCCAAGTGCGACAAATCTACACAGAATTCGCATAAAAACCTCATGAAGTGGAAGGGATTCGCGGCACAATGATTACGCCGCACGGTGGGCCGGGTCAAGGATTATCGGGAATCCGGCAGAAAGAGAAACCGCGCTGGCAGAGGCGGCATCCAAACCAGAAGAGCTTCGCCTGCAGTATGCCCTTCAAATGAGTGCGCGTTTTTTTCAGATGCGGCCTTTACCGGCGCAGGGCCCGTTTAACTTCCCCCAAGGAGTCTGCATGAAACGGCCCGTGTGCTGGCCACGTCCGATGCTGTTGCTGCTGCTGTTGTTTGCGGCTGCCCGCCTGTGGGCGCAAGGGCCTCCTTTTCAAACCGACGATCCGGTGCCTGTCGACCTGCATCACTACGAGTTCTATATTTTTGGCGCCACGGATGGCACGCCAGTCGAAGTTGATTCAACAGGCCCGGCCATCGAGTTCAACTGGGGCGCTGTTCCGCGGGTTCAGGTACACGGGGTACTGCCGCTGGGCAGCATCCATCCAATGAACAATCCCGTTTATCTTCCATCTGGAACCGGACCCAGCGCTTTCGGATTGACGGATATGGAACTGGGCGTCAAGATCGCGTTTATCAAAGAGACGAAACACATTCCCCAGATTGGCAGCTTCACCATGTTAGAGATGCCCACCGGGGACGATTCCAAGGGGCTCGGCATTGGAAAGGTTTGGTACAAACTCCCGCTCTGGGTGCAGAAGAACTGGGGGCACTGGACTGCGGACGGCGGCGCCGGTTACCAGGTTGTGCCGCAAACCGATTTTCGCAACTTTCCGTATGGAGGATTTCTGCTGAAGCGGGGGTTCGGCAAACGGCTTGAACTGGCGGCGGAGGTCTTTGCTCATGCGGGGGAAGGTGCGGCTCCGGCACAGACGCAGGCTTCAACAATGCTCGATGCCGGCGGCTACTACCACTTCAAGAATCCCGACCACCAGCTGCTCTTTGCCTACGGCCACTCCATCGCGGGACAGACGGAAAACTACGGCTACCTGGGCATCTACTGGACGTGGGGAAAAGACGACAAGAAGCCAACCGGCGACGCGTTCCTTTCAATGCGTCCGGTCAGGAACGGTTTCTGATTTTCTGCCGATTTTCGGATCGACGATAAAGTGGAGAAATCTACCAATGGAATTCACAACGCGCGGGCTTCTGACCCTGTTGCACGGCATGGGCTTCGGCGCACTTTACCTGCTGGCGTTTTCCGGGGCGATTGTGGAGTTACGGCGTCGCTACGGAAACCGGGGGCAGGCGTCGGTCGGCCCGGACGACGAGAAGTTTCTCAAGATATATCTGGTTACCATGGCCGTGCTGGCTTGGCTCACCGTTCTCACCGGCACTTACCTCATCTATCCCTGGTATCGCGCAGTCCCGCCTGTGGGGGTTGCGAATCTGGCCGGTTTCCCGCAGAGACTGTTGCAGTCGAATCCCGCCACCAGCGCATGGCACTCAATTGGAATGGAATGGAAGGAGCACGTTGGCTGGCTAACGCCGATCGCGGCAACCATGGCGGCCGCCGTATCAATCAAGTACGGTCGCGATCTGAGAAGTCACCCGCAGCTTCGCAGCGCTGTCCTGTGCTTTACAGTGGTTGCATTTCTGGCCGCGGGCATCGCCGGTTTCTTTGGCGCCATGCTCGATCAGCACGCGCCGGTCGAGGGCGGGGCCGTCATTCGCCTCTCCCAGGGAGAACCCCGATGAATCCAGGCGGACCTGTCATTCCTCGCCCACAAGCGACTTTGCCGAATGGTCCGGGAGCGGCGGCGGTGCTGTCTGCGGGAATTGGGTCTTTCGCGCTGTCGATTCTGGCTATCGTTGCGGACAAGCTGCCGGCGATCAAGAGCCTGCTGGCTTTCTACAAGCCGACTGGTCCCCTCTCAGGCGTTACAACGGTCGCGGTTCTTGTCTGGCTCGCCGTCTGGCTGATCCTGGATCGACGCTGGCGGGCGCGGACTGTTGCCTTGGGGCTTGTGAGCGCAGCGGCGCTTGCGCTGCTGGTCTTGAGCCTGCTGCTTACGTTCCCGCCGCTTGCCGACCTGCTCTGAAGCGCTGCAGAGGTAGGTTGTTCTCCCCAACCGTCCTTCAGGGCGCGCTTGCCTGGAGTCTGTTTGAAAGATGACGGCCGCATCCGAGTTGGGACGCCGCAGGGGTTAAAACCCCTTGTTCTTCCATCCGTTTTCGGCACGACTGAAGTCATGCCCTGACACAAAGCGGATACTTGAAATGCGCTCAGCGGTTTCTTGACACGCCCCCTGGTTAGAACACCTCTGGCCGGAATCCGGCTGGCGGAAGGACGTGCTTCAGGAGGCCCAATTCGCCTGCCAGGCGCTCCAACTTTGCGCGGATCGCGGCGGAGGGGGGAACCAGCGGCAGGCGGACGTGATCCGTGCATCGGCCCATCAGGTTGAGCACCGTCTTTACCGGGCATGGATTCGAATCCCAGAAGTTGGCGTCGATCAGCCGGCTGTAACGGCGCTCGAGTTCGCGCGCCTCAGCCCAGCTTCCGTCGAGAGCGGAACGGATCATGCGGCCCATTTCGGCTGGAATCTCGTTGGCGGCCACGCTGATGAGCCCGTGCGCTCCCACGCCAATGGAGGCGAGCGCCATGTTGTCGTCGCCCGAGAAGATTTTGAAGCTGCGGGGCAGAATGTGAACCAGTTCGGCAATCTGGGGCAGCTTGCCGCTGGATTCCTTGATGGCTTGGATGTTGGGCGCAGCTGCAGCCAGCCGAGCCACCGTCTCCGGGGCGAGGTTGATGCCCGTGCGGCCGGGGATGTTGTAGATGGTGATGGGAAGCGGGTCAACCGCCCTGGCCAGCGCCATGAAATGCTGAAACTGCCCCTCCTGCGAGGGTTTGTTGTAATAAGGATTGGCCGACAGCACCGCGCTAAGGCCGTGAATGCGCCGCAACTGGCTTGCCTGGCGCACCAGCGTACGGGTGGAGTTGTGTGTGCATCCGGCCCAAACGGGAACCCGGCCAGCCGCTTCTTCAACGACGATATGAACTGCCGTTAGCCACTCTTCTTCGTCCAGCGTGGCTGCTTCGCCGGTTGACCCGCAGGCAACCAGGAAGTCGATACCCGACTCGATTTGCCAGTTCACGTGCGTCCGGAGAGCCGATTCGTCCAACGAGCCATCCGCCCTGAAGGGCGTAACGATTGCAGTACCGCATCCAATGGTTTCCATCACAGAAAAGTGTATAACGCGCGGGGTGCGGCAGGGTAAGGCAATGCTGACCTGGCCTTGCACATCCCGCAAAGGGAGCGCAGCAGGGGCGCCTTTGAGCGCGGCACTTTAGAGGGACTCGCCGGCTCCTTCCCATCGCTTTGACTTGCGCGCAGCGCCTTCCATCCTGTGCGACGACATGATCTCCCTGGCCACCAGGGCCGTCAGGGCAACAATGCCCACAAGCAGAGTCATGGCTGCGGTGAGATGAAGCATGGATTGGACAAACCACAATATCAGACCAAATGAAACGATTTTCCAAATCATCGACACATCCTTCTCTTCTGCCGGGTTTAAGGAGCGCTTGGCAGGGCCGCCTGGTTCACCGGTTGATGGCCCGGCTCCACACGCCCCAGGAATCTCCGCGCCCGATGCCTATTCAGCAGCAGAATGCCCTTCCAGCCATATCTGCTTCTGTACTTGCATTGAGGTCGCTCATTTTGACAGCGATTATTCCGTCATGAGCGCTAGCAGGAAGGATGCCAAACAGATAAGGCGTTGGAACGAAGGCTGTTGGCGAATCCGGGAGCGATGTTGCGCGCCGGAAAGCGCGCACAAGTGGCGTATTTTTTAGCCGGCATGCGTAAGAAGTACACAAGCCGCTTGCCTATAACTGGTCGCAGATTTCCCTGAAGTCCCAGACGCCTGATTTGCCGGCGAGCCACTCGGCGCCGCGGACCGCGCCCAGGGCAAAGCCGCGGCGGCTGTGGGCATCGTGGCGGATCTCAAGGGTGTCGGTTTCGCTGGATGCGGTGACAACATGCTCGCCCTTGGCGTCGGCAATGCGGTGCGAGGTGATCTCCACCTTTGCTCCCGGTTGCACGGACTGGATGATTTCCTGCAAGGTGATTGCCGTGCCCGACGGCGCATCGAGCTTGGTTACGTGGTGGGTCTCGGAGATGGAGAAGGTGTAGCCTTCGAGTTTCGCCAGGTCGGCAGTGAGGCGGAAGAGTTTTTGTACGCCCATGGAGAAGTTGGTGCCATAAAGCAGTGCTCCGCCGTGGCGCGCCTTTGCCTTTATTTCGTCGAGATGCGCGTACCAGCCGGTGGTGCCGACAACGATGCGGCCGCCGAGGGCCAGCACAGCGCGGATGTTTTCGACCGCGGCTTCGGGGGCAGTGAAATCGATGACTGCGTCAACGCCGGCCAGGGAGGGCGCGGTGAGCGCGGAGGCGTGCTCGTTCTCAAGGATATCGAGCGCGCGGACTATATGGCCGCGCTCGCGAGCTACCTCGGCGACAAGACTGCCGGTTTTTCCTTTGCCAAGGATCAGGAAGAGCATGGGTTCCTCCGGAGCAGTTCAAAGTTCTAAGTTGATAGTTCACAGCCGCTCAAAGTGAATACCAAACTGTGAACGACGAACTGTGAACTACGAACTACGAACTTCTTTCCGCGCGTCGACGTCGAAGATCGTGGGATCGGGGTCATTGAAGAATACGGCGTGGAGCGAGCGCACCGCTTCGTCCGCGTCGTCTTCGTCAATCATGAACGACATGTTGATCTCGCTGGCGCCCTGCGAAATCATCCTCACGTTGATGTGCTTGATGGCGCCGAAGACCTGCGCCGCCATGCCGCTCTGGCCGCGAATGTCGTCGCCTACCATGCAGACCAGTGCCTTGTGGCCCTCGTATTTCACATCGGCCAGTTGGCTCAGGTCGGCGGCGATGGCGGGAAGATTGTCGTTGGAGTCGACGGTAAGCGAGACCGAGACCTCGCTGGTTGAAACCATGTCCACGGCGCAATGGTGCTTGTCGAAGATGGTGAATATTTCTTTCATGTAGCCGTGGGTCATCAGCATGCGGCTGGCCACCACGTCGATGATGCTAAGCTTCTTTTTCACGGCGATGGATTTGAAGGGGCTCTTGCAGCGGGGCGCGAGGGATGTGATGCGTGTTCCCTCGCAGGCGGCGTTGCGGCTATTGAGCACCAGCACTGGAATGTTTTTCTTGACCGCAGGCAGGATAGTGGCCGGGTGCAGTACCTTGGCGCCGAAGTAAGCCAGTTCTGCCGCTTCTTCAAAGCTGATGACCTTGACGCGCAGCGCATCGGGACAGACGCGCGGATCGCTGGTCATGATGCCATCTACATCGGTCCATATCTCGATGGCTTCCGCGTTCAACGCGCCGCCTATCAAAGCGCCTGTAAAGTCGGAGCCGCCGCGGCCCAGCGTGGTGGTGATGCCGGCCTCGTTGGAGGCGATAAAGCCGCCCATCACCGGCACTTTGCCTTGCGCGATAAGAGGGAGCAATTTTTCTGCCGCGCGCTTGTCGATGTGCTCATCCAGCGGCGCGGCCTTTTGAAACTGCGAGTCGGTGACGATGACTTCGCGCGCGTCAACATGCGTCGCGGCGACGCCGCGCTCGCAAAAGGCAGCGGCCACAATGCGGCTGGAGATTCGCTCGCCATAGCTGACGATGAGATCGGAGATGCGCGGAGTAAGTTCAAGGATGGCCGAAAGGCCGCGCAGAACCTCGTCGAGCGAGTCGAACTTCTGGTCGATGAAGTTGATAAGCGCAACCGCGTCGGCGGAGTTCTTTACCAACTCCGCAGCGGTGTCGCGGTGTCGCGCCCTGAGCCGCGAACTGATGGCAAGCGCGCCGGTGCGATCCCCGACCGATGCGGCGGCGGCTGCACGCAGTAACTGGTCAGTCACCTTGGCCATGGCGCTTACCACCACCACGGGCTGCTTGCCGAGAGCCACACGCCCGGCCACAATGGCCGCGGTGCGGCCTATCGCCGCGGTATCTTCCACCGACGTTCCGCCAAACTTCATTACGACCAGGCTCATGCGCGTCTTCCCATTTCAAGTTTGCCCAGGCTGGCCAGCAATTCGGCGTTGAGGATGGTGGCGCCGGCGGCGCCGCGGACTGTGTTGTGCGAGAGGGCTACAAACTTCCAGTCCAGCAAGCCGCAGGGCCGCAGGCGGCCAACGGTTACAGCCATTCCGTTGTCGCGATTGCGGTCAAGGCGCGGCTGAGGACGGTCCGGCTGCGGCGCAAACTGCACCGGCTGAGCGGGTGCGGTGGGCAAGTCTTTGCCGGCCAGAGGACGAAACTCCGCCCAGGCAGCCAGAATCTGTTCGCGCGTGGCCGGCTTGGCCAGCTTGATTGAGACGCACTCCGTGTGGCCGTCTTCAACCGCGACGCGGTTGCAGTGGGCAGTGATGCGGGCGTTCAGCGGCGTAACATCGTGGCCTTCCAGCTTGCCGAGCAGTTTCAGGGTCTCGGCTTCCATCTTTTCTTCTTCGCTGCCGATATAGGGAACCACGTTGCCCAGGATGTCCATGGAGGCGACGCCGGGATAGCCCGCGCCACTGACTGCCTGCATGGTCGAGACAAAAATCTGCTCAATGCCAAAGCGCTCTTCGAGGGGCTTGAGCGCCATCACCAGGCCGATGGTGGAGCAGTTCGGGTTGGTGACCATGTAGCCACCCGTCTGCTTGCGCGAAGGCTGCTCCTCGATCATGTGCAGGTGGTCGGCGTTCACCTCGGGAATCACCAGCGGCACGTTGGGAGTCATGCGGAAGGCGCTGGAGTTCGACAGCACCGCGCAGCCTGCATCGGCAAAACGGGGCTCCATCTCGCGGGCGATGGCCGCATCGATCGAGGCAAAGATGATTTTGGGCGCGCCGTTGGGGTCTGCTTCGGCCACGGTCATTTTGGCAATGCGGTCGGGTAGAGGAGTATCCAGCCGCCACTTGGCAGCCTCGCCGTACGATTTGCCGCTGGACCGATCGCTGGCAGCCAGCCAGGCCACCTCAAACCACGGGTGGTTCTCAAGCAACTGGATGTATCTCTGGCCGACCATTCCGGTGGCGCCCAGGATGCCGATGGGATATTTGGTTTTTATCGTCATAAACACTCCAGTGTACAGGAGGGGAGGCTCGCCGAACCAAATTCCGGGCCGCCTGCGGGGAGGGTATTTTTGGTGGCGGACAGGGGTATACTGACGCGGAACCGGAGAGCACCCAAGATACTTCACCAAAAGCGGTTGCGCCGATGCCGGGCTTAACGCGCTGAGGTTTTTGCCAAAGGAGAAGTCCCCTCGTGAAAGACACAGCCATCAAGGACGCACTGAATCTGTCGCGGCGCAAGTTCATCGCCAAATCCAGTCTTGGAACAGCCGCCATACTCCTGAACGGCATCCCTGCTTTGGGCGCCTCTTCGCCATTCGATCAGGCAGCGAGCCAGTTGCCTTCGGCCGGCGACAAGCAAGTTGCCGCGGCAACCCGCGTTAGCCTCGACGGCAACTGGAAGATGTTCCATTTTCCGCAGGGGAAACACAACATCACCGAGCCTCGGCAACTCAAGACGGCTGGACTGACCGCCATCGATGCGACGGTTCCGGGAGATGCGCCGCTGGAACTGTCGCGGACAGGCGAATTGCCTGCCGATCTGCTCTTCGGCGAGAACATTACAAAGCTGAAGCCTTACGAGTTGTACGAGTGGTGGTATCAGCGGGAGTTTCCTACACCGAAAGATTTAGCAGGCCGCCGGGTCGAACTTTGCCTTCACGGAGTGGACTGCCTGGCCACTTATTGGTTCAATGGCGTAAAGATAGGCGAGTCAGAGAACGCACTTATCGAGCACTGCTTCGATGTTACTGACAAGCTAAGTGCCAATGCGCCGAATCAACTAACCATCCGGCTAAGATCCGCTGTAATTGAGGCGGCCGGGAAAGTTTACGAACCTGCAAACACGAGCGATAGCAGTTCTACCCAGGAGAGCATTTGGATCCGCAAGCCGGCGCATAGTTGGGGATGGGACATTATGCCGCGCGCCGTGTCGGCAGGCTTGTGGCGCTCGGTGGAGTTGATTGTCCACGCCGCGCATGAAATTCCCGAGATATATTTCGCAACTGTTGCTGCCTCAGAAGAAAGCGCGAGGCTTACGGTTTCGTTTGATGTAACTACCGACTTGACTCTGATCCCAGAACTGCGCCTGAGAGTGCAAGGCGAGTGCGGGGGCTCAACCTTCTCTCGCCTTCACAAGATGGAATTCACTGCCGGGCGATTTGAGATTTCGGTGCCGAATCCAAAACTCTGGTGGCCGAGGGGGTACGGCGAAGCCAATCTCTACAAGGTGACCACGCAACTGCTGCAAGGCGATAGGGTGCTGGCATCGCGCGAAGACACGATCGGCATTCGCAAAATGGAGTTGATTCGCACCGAAACCACGAGCCCTGACAAGCCGGGACAATTTCTCTTCAAGGTGAACGGAGTTCCGATACTGGTGAAGGGCTCGGCCTGGGTGCCCGCCGACGCCTTCCACAGCCGCGACCGTGCGCGTTATGAGCAGATGCTGGCGCTGTTCTCTGATTTGCAGTGCAACATGCTGCGCAGCTGGGGCGGTGGCGTTTACGAAGATGACGCGTTCTTCGACATCTGCGATCGCAGCGGCATCATGGTGTGGCAGGATTTTGCCATGGCCTGCGCCATCTATCCTGTGACGCCCGAATTCCAGGATGTTATCCGGAAGGAAGCGGTTGCCGTGGTAAGAAAGCTGCGCAACCATCCTTCGCTGGCTGTTTGGAGCGGCGACAACGAGTGTGACCAGTCTTACTACTTCTCCGGATTTGACCCGGCGCACAACACGCTCACGCGCGAATTGCTGCCGCAAATCGTTTTCCAGTGCGATCCGTATCGGCCTTACTTGCCGAGTTCTCCGTACATGGCGCCGGAAGCGATTGCCACGAAAAATCTCGATCTCTTGCCGGAGACGCATCTTTGGGGAGCCAGGGATTACTTCAAGAGCTCGTATTACCAGAATCACGCGGCGCATTTCCTGAGCGAGATCGGCTTCAATGGATGCCCGGGGCTCTCATCGCTCAAGCGGTTCATCGACGAGAAGCACCTGTGGCCATGGAAAGACAATGCGCAATGGATTCTGCACTCCACCAGCCCGATTGGATTGCCGTATCAGAACATCGTGCTTGCCGATGAGGGTAAAGAGTTTTTTGGAACGCTCCCTGGCAACCTTGAGGACTTTATCGTCGCCACGCAGATTGACCAGGCTGAGGCATTCAAGTTTGTTGTGGAGATGACTCGGCTGAAGAAGTGGCACTCGACCGGCGCGCTGTGGTGGAACGTGATTGATGGCTGGCCGAATCTGAATGCGTCGCTGGTGGATTACTACTACAACAAGAAGCTGGGCTATCACTATGTGAGGCGCGTGCAGCAGCCAACATGCCTCATGGTGGATGAGCCGCAGGATTGGTTCGTGCGCGTGGTAATGGGGAACGACTCCTGCCAGGATGCGAGCGGCCACTACAAGATTTGGGACGCAGACTCAGGAGAGACCCTGCTCGAAGGCGACTACAAGTCAAAGGCGAATGAAAACGTCGAGGTGGGCAAACTCGCTGTTTTCCACTCGGACAAGAAGCTTTGGCTCATGGAGTGGACGGCAGGCGGCAAGAGATATGTGAACCACTACCTGCTGGGCACACCGGCTTTCTCACTGGCGCAATACAAGGAGTGGCTGCCGAAGATTGCGGCGCTTGATAACAACTTCGACGCAGCAAAGGTTGGGGCGTAGAGCGATATCATTCTGCTTGTTTCCCGGGTC
>Ga0118677_10010654_pt1 | contig 13998 bp, 14 predicted proteins | sample AliMusrvi5mmetaG_FD_86154 | JGI IMG/M metagenome (GOLD analysis project Ga0118677, IMG submission 86154) | reverse complement strand
ATGACCAGCGAAGGCGAAGGGGAACCCTCGGCTCAAATCCGGGAGCGGGTCATCGCCGCCCGCCGGCGCCAGCACGCACGCTTCGAAGACCGGCCGAGGATTACGTGCAACGCCCGCATGGGCAGCCGCGAATTGAAGAACTGCTGTGCCCTCGACGAAGCCACCTTGGAACTGCTCAAATTCGCCATGTCCGATCTGAACCTGAGCGCCCGCGCCTACGATCGCATCCTCAAGGTTGCCCGCACCATCGCCGACCTGGCCGCCGCGGAAACCATCTCCAGCGAACACATATCCGAGGCCATTCAATACCGCTCGCTCGACCGGCAATTATGGACCTGAGGCTGACCACGCTGGCTTCCCGATCTCGCCCTCGGCCCATCTCCCCTGTATAGTTCGCTGTCTCAATGATTCTCTATAATCTGTTTCCATTGCTGGCCGGGCCATTTTCCCGGTGGCCAGAGCATTTCACCCGCGCCGCCGCGATGAACTTCGATTGGGTGTTTGTTAATCCGATCCAGCAGTTGGGCGCCTCGCGCAGCCTCTATTCGATCGCTGACTATTCCCGTTTCAACCCGGCGCTGCTGGATCCGCAGAGCGCCGCGACACCCGAAGAACAGGTGCGGCAAATGACCTGCCGGGCGAACGCCGCCGGGCTCAAGGTCATGATTGATCTCGTGATCAATCACTGCGCCATTGACTCGCCGCTCACGCGGGAGCACCCCGATTGGTTTGTGCGCGAGCCCGACGGGCGGATCGCCAACTCCGCCTGCCAGAACAACGGCGAAAAGGTCGTGTGGCAGGACCTGGCCCAGTTTGATCACCGGCATTCGTGCGACCAGGAGGGCTTGTATCGCTATTGCCTGGGCGTGGTTGAGCGTCTCGTGACGATGGGCTTCAATGGGTTCCGCTGCGACGCGGCTTACCAGGTGCCCAGGCACTTCTGGCAGCGGCTGATCCGGGACATCAAAGGCCGCCACCCGGATACCTGTTTTGCAGCCGAAACGCTCGGCTGCTCGGCAGATGAGACGCTGGAAACGGCCCGGGCGGGGTTCGATTATGTCTTCAACAGCTCGAAGTGGTGGAATCTCCAGGATTGGTGGCTGATCGAGCAGTACAGCCTCCTGCGCGAAACCACCTGCTCCATCAGCTTTCCCGAGAGCCACGACACCCCGCGGTTGTGCGAGGAGATGCACGGCAACATCGCAGCCCTCAAGCAGCGCTACCTCTTCTCCGCGCTCTTCTCGGCGGGCGTCATGATGCCTATCGGCTTCGAATACGGCTTCCGCAAGCCGCTGAATGTCATCTATACCACCCCGGCAGACTGGGAGCGGGTCAGCGTGGATCTTTCGCCATACATCACCAGTGTAAACGCCATCAAGCGGGACCACCCGGTCTTCAACGAGGAAAGCCTTACCAACATCCTGCCCTGTAGTAACCCCAACATTCTGCTGATGTGGAAGGCATCAACGAAGCATAAGGACGAGGCTCTGCTGATCCTCAACAAGGACACGGGACAGCACCAGGAGTTCCAAACCGACCACTTCCGGCATTTCGTCCAAGCCGGCGCCCCGCTGCGCGATGTATCCCCCGAATACCCGCTCGAATACATTCACGAGCCGTTCCACTACGCGCTCCGGCCCGGTCAGGGCATCGTGCTGGTCACATCGCGAACCTGACTCGTGTCGCTCTTGCCCTGTTGCTGGATCACGAAGTCTGAACTCCCCAGTAACCCAAACGGCTGATCGCCGCGCTGCCAACTCACGGTGCGATGTAGATTTCGCCCTTGTCGAGGTGCTTGATGATCATATCAACCGTCCGGTCAATGGCGCCCAGGTTCTCCTGAATGACCTTCAGGGCATTACGTCCCAGTTGCTCGCGGCGCTGCTCGCTGTCCAGCAGCTCGGCCAGGACTTTCTCCAGCTCAGCGGCGTCGAGTGCCTGCACCGCGCCATCCCGGGCCAGAAAGCTGCGGGCTATCTCCGCAAAGTTCTGCATGTTGGGGCCAAACACCATCGGCTTGCCCAGCGCGCCCGGCTCGATCGGATTCTGGCCGCCCTGGGAGGTGAGGCTCTTGCCGACGAATATAACGGTGGCATGTTCGTAGAAATACTTCAGCTCGCCTGTCGTATTCACCAGAAGACAATCAATCTCGCCGGGCGCAAAGCTCGAGTGAGCTACGATCTCGCTGCGGAAAGCGAACTTCACGCCGCGCACGGCAAGCTCGCGGCCAACATCCTGGCTGCGTTCAAAATGGCGGGGAACCAGCACTAGGAACAAATCCGGAAAGCGTTTCCGCAATCGGATGAATTGCTCTGCGAGAATCGCTTCCTCTCCCGGGTGGGTGCTGCCGCCGAGAAGGATTCGAGCCCCGGGCGGTACCGCGAGCTGGCGTAACAGCGCCGGAACATTCAGCAGGCGCCTTTCGTCGAGCTTTGCCGCGTCGAATTTCAAGCTGCCGACAATCCGAATGGCTTCCGGCCGGCAACCCAGTTGGCGCAGCCTGGCGGCGTCTGCTTCGTTCTGCGCGCCGACCCCTGCAAATTCGGCGAACAGTCGTCGGAATAGAAAGCCAAACCGCTTGTAGCCGCGGTAAGACCGGTCGGACAACCGGGCGTTGACCAGGAATACCGGTTTGCCACGTTTGCGGGCGCCCCATAGAAAGTTCGGCCAGATCTCCCCCTCCACGAGCACAATCGCCTCGGGTCGGACTGTGGAGAGCGCCCGTGTCACAAAGCGACGGTGGTCAATCGGGTAGTAGATCTTGCTGATGTGGGTGGGCAGCTTCCGCTGCAATTCGCCCATGCCCGTAGTCGTGGTGGTGGAGACGACGAACTTAAGGTTTGGCATGCGCGGTTCCAGGGCTCGGATGAGCTGCGTGCAGACATTCACCTCACCCACGCTGACCGCGTGGATCCAGAGTACGTTACGGTTGGTGATCGCCTGCTTGAACTTGGTGCTGTATTTGCCGAACCGCTCGGCAAACCCCGTCTGCCAATTACCCCGCCGCCGCATCCGTACAAAGTAGTAGGGCGACAACAGGGTAAAGCCGATCGTGAACAAAATGTTGTAAAGGGTGCGCACTCAGCTCTCCACCATCAGATTACACTCTGAATCTGGATGACCATCGCCACGGACGCAAGGTGATTTCGCCGTCCTCCTCAAACTCACTGTCGGAAGAACAGCAGCCAGATGAGGACCAGCATCGGCACCAAATACGGTAAAGTGTACTTGAACACGAGTCCCCCAAAACCCGGTGTCTGGATCTTCTGCTGGTCGGCAATGAGTTTCACCATGAAGTTCGGCCCGTTGCCGATGTAGGTGCAGGCGCCGAAGAAGACCGCGCCAATGCTGATGGCGAGGATGTAGTGATTGAAGCTCACATTGCCGAGCAGGAATGCCACCTCGATTTCCTCCGTGCCCACTTGGCCGGTTGCCAAGGCGGCTGCGTGGTACTTTTGCAGCGCCTCGAATGTATGACGAATTAACTCGGCGTTCGGCCCGGCCAGGCTCGAGAGACCCGCACCGTGGTCTTGAACCAGGTGTTGGACCTTAGCGATGATTTCAGGATCAACGAACAATCCGAAGGCGGCGCTCAAGAAGCTCAAGTAGGTCGGCGCGTTGTCCAGCAAGCTCGAAAGCAGGCCGCTTCCCCAATAGAACAACGCCGGGCTCGGTTGGCCCATCCGGCCGGCGTTGCCTTGCAACCAATCAAGCGCGGGCATCATCGTCGCGAAGATCCCAACGAACAAAATGGCCACTTCTTGGATCGGATGGAAATCAAACCGGTTCGCCTCGTGGACCTCTTTCCTGGTGGTGAACCAGGAGCCCACCGCCGCGCCCGCCATCAAGGCCTCGCGCGCAAACAACGGGCGGTTAAGGAACACTGCCCCCAATATCACCCCCAGCCAGGCGATATTCCACAAACCGTCAAAGCGCCATTTCTCGTGGGTTTCGGTCAAGTGAAGTCGAACCTCCTCGGGTGCTCGCCGGTAATTAGCCACATCGAGCAGATAGAACAGTGCCAGCAAGAAACCCACCCCCACCAGCCACATCGGCCAGCAATGTTCCGCTACCCACCAGAAGGGAATACCTTTCAGGTAACCGAGGAATAGTGGCGGGTCGCCCACTGGCGTGAGGCATCCGCCCAAGTTCGAGACGATGAAGATGAAGAAAACAATGTGATACGCGGTGATGCGGTGGCGGTTCATCCGGATCCAGGGTCGAATGAGCAGCATCGAGGCGCCGGTGGTGCCCAAGAGATTCGCCAGCAGGGCGCCGACGAGCAGGAACAGCGTGTTGCTGTGCGGAGTCGCCGCCCCCTTCACGTTGATGTGGATGCCTCCCGAGACCACGTAGAGCGCTCCAATCAGGACGATGAAGCTCACGTACTCATGCCCGACATTCAGGATCCGCTCATAAGCGCGCAGGCCGAACACATAATAGGCGAGCGTGATCGCACCAAGCGAGTACGCCACCTTCGGATAATGCTTCAGCCACCATTCCCGGGCCCATACGGGTGCCAGGGCGATCGTTCCCAGCAGCAGCCCAAAGGGCAGAATCATCCACGGATTCGGTTCGACTAATTGGTGTCCCATCCCCCCAACCCTACGGGTGCCTACCGAACTCGGTCAAACACAATGTCCGGGAGGACGACCGGGAGGATGGGGCTGAGCCAGCCAGGAGCAGGCCAGAGGCAAGCCAAGGGGTCTGGAGAAGCTCTCTATTGTTCCTCTTGTGTTCCTCTTGTGCTCCTCTCGTGTTCCTCTTCTTCTGGGGGTATTCTCACATTCTATCCGCAGTCGCCACCTATGGCGGCTTGGGTGCCGCAATCGGCGGGTTCTGAGCAAGGGTGAGCCACAACGCTGCACTGGTTGCAAAGGGGCGGCGCGGTAAGGTCCTAACCCCATTCAGAAACGATATAGACCACTGCGTGCGCGGCACGGCACCGCGACGAGGAACCGTTTGCGCGGGCGAAACAGCCTGGCATTCGCCCGTGTAAACGGTCCCCCGCAACGCGGCTTTCCCGGTTAATTGTTGCTGGTTTCATGCAGCGAGCAGCTCACGGCTGCGCTGGCGGATCTGTTCCTGTCGCTCAACGCGAAGCAAGGCCGCGTCGGCCTTTTCCTCGAAAAGTGCCGGAAAGACCAGCAATGGGTATTGGGTTACCCATGCCAGGGCTGCGGCTTCGTTGGCCGCCCGCCGCAGGTAGCTGAGGAGCTGCGCTTCCCTGCATTCCTTAAGCCGCTCCTCAAGCAACTGCGCTTTGAGCCGTTCGAGTTCCGATTCCTCCATCGCCCGAAAGGGCGCGGGTGGGTTCGGCTTTACCTCGAACCCGGTTTCGGGGCCGAACTTGGTCGGCACCCGTCTATAGTTCCCATTCATGTTCATACCTTTCTTTATTTACGCCGGCCACGGCGTTTTGTTTCAACAAAAAACCCGCGATTGACTGGCAATCGCGGGTTATCGAAAAATACATTCCAGGGTTAGCAGTCCCCTCCCGCGATGCCAGTGCAGCGGTGCCACATGGACACCTGCCCACTGGGGCGCTGGTCACACAGACTAATTGTAGCTGTCTTTATCATCTTCTAACGAGCTAATGAAACACCTTCAAGGCGATGTTGTCAACAACTTCTTGTCGCTGGAACAGGTGATGCTACTATTGAATTACGATGAGTACGAGCGATAAGCCGCTGAAAATGGTCACCTGCGGCGGGTGTGACGCGAAGGTTTTCATCCCAGGGGACCTCCCGCCTTTGTCGAGCGAACCCTGCAAGCGCTGCGGCTACCCGATTATGATGCCGATGCAGCTACGGCAGTTTGAACTGCGCAACAAGATCGCATCCGGCGGGCACGGGAAGGTCTATCGCGCTTTCGATACGGTGCTCGAACGCATGGTGGCCGTGAAGCTGATGCGCAAAGAGCTGGAGACCGACCCCGTTGCGCTGGAGAGCTTCTACCGGGAAGCGCGAGCCTGTGCCTCACTCAACCACACCAACATCATTCACATCTACTCGTTCGACGAGTTCGACTCGCAGCGTTACCTGGTGATGGAATTGGCGGACCGGGGCAGCCTAGATACCCGCATCGAGAAACACGGCCGCCTGAGCGAACTGGAGGTCTTGGACATTGGCTACAAGATCGCCTCCGCCCTGGACATGGCGCTCAAGCACAACCTGCTGCATCGTGACATCAAGCCGGGCAATATCCTCTTTAACGCCGACGGCGAGCCCAAACTGGTGGATTTTGGGCTGGCGCGCAGCGCCGAGGCGGAACCTGAATCAATGGCCGTTACGGAAGGGACGCCGTACTATGTTGCGCCCGAGAAGATCAAGCGAGAGCGGGAGACGTTCTTATCGGACATGTATAGTTTGGGGTGCACCCTCTATCACGCTTTGACGGGGCACGTGCCGTTCGAGGCGCCGAGCGTAGAAGAGTTGGTGGCGGCGCACGTGCACACGGCGCTGACGCCGCCGAATTTGGTGGTGCCTGAAATCACTCAACCCACTAGCGACGCACTGGTGAAGGTGCTGGCCAAGAATCCGGCCGACCGGTTTCTGAGTTACGACGAGTTCCGGATGGCCCTCGAAGCGGCGCGCAGCCAATTATTGATCCAGCGCTATTCCCAAGCCGCTGAGCCGGGTAAAGGCTCCAAGAGCAAGACGAGCTGGTGGCGACGGTGACAGGAGTGCCCTAAGGCCGCTCCAATCGGGGACAGGCTCTGAAAAGCAAGCTACTTGCTGGGCTTCTTCGCGGTGCCTTTGTCTTCGACCTTGGCTCCAAAGCGCACGGTGGTCGCGGCCATTTTGCCGTCGTCGGTCGGCTTGGTATAACCGCTGACTGGCTCGCCGATTACCCCGTCATCCAGGGTGGCGGGGTTGCCGCCTTTGGTAATCTTCGTCTCGGAAGTAATCTGGTAAACCGATTCACCGAGCTTGATGGTTTTTGCAGTCTTGTCCACCGCCGCCAGGTTGCCATGGAAAGGATGCGCCGATTTCTTTTTCGCAGTGGAGTTCTTCTCGGCGGTAGTCGATTTCTTCGTGGCGGCGGGCTTGTTAGTGCTTTGCGCCAGGAGCTGAAGTGGCATACCAGCGATAGCTGCGGCGAGCAGACTCGCGGCCCCGATTCTTAATATTGATTTAAGCATTATACTTGTTGAATTTAGTTGTCAGATAAGCCGGCCCATTGCTACCGGATTGGCTCAGGCCGGCAAGCCCAATTTCTTCACGACCGTCAATCTACCAAGCCCCCTCCGCCAACAGCGCTGTTACATTCTTGGCCAGGTCGGCCGCGAGTAGCGGCATCGCCTGGCGCTCGGTGCTAGTCAAATCGGTCGTGACGCGGACGAGGGTGTAGCCCGAGACCGGTTGGTTCAGAATCAATTTGCCGCTACTTCGGTCGGTTGCAGTCACCTGCACCCGCAGTTCTAGCCGGTAGTCTCGCACCGTCAGGGTGTCGCTGGGCGAGAGGCTGACCTCATGCCGCTGATAGCCGGTCACGGAACCGCTCACCACGATGTCCCCGTCCTCGTGGGACGCCAGCGCATAAGTGCCATCCCGTTGCACCTGCCGTCGCAGTTGAGCTGTCACCTCGTCTCCCAGGCGGGGCTGCAGCGTTTGGTTGGTAAATGGGTTGATCTGCACCGACTTTGCGCCCGCGGCCAGCCCGTTGACCGGCCCTAGCTTGTAGCCCGCGCAACCGCTACCGCCCAGCACCACCAGACTAACCAGCAGCCACCGACAAAAGTTCATATTACTTGCCCGTGCCCTGGATGCGCGCCTTGAGTAGGTCAATGCGTTGCCGTGCTTCGGTCGCATACGGCGAATTGGGATCCTGCAAGACAACTTCGTTATAGTAAACCCGCGCGCCTTCCCATCGCTTGCGCTTCTCATAGAACCGAGCGATGTCGAAGAAGCCCCGCGCCTGGTCGCCCTTGAGCGAGGCGATGATTTTTTGGGCCTGCGGCACCCGCGGGTCATCCGGGTAGAGAGCTATGAAATCCTTGAACCTGGCGATGGCGTGACTGGCGCTGCTCTGGTCGCGGTCTGGAGTTTGCGCCTCTTTCTGATAAGCCAGGCCCGACCGGAAGATCGCTTCTGAGGCCACCTTGGGCTGGTCGTTATAACGATCGGCCGCCGTATCGTAAGCCTGGATGGCGGCGGGATAGTCGGGGGATTTGAAGCCGAAGGACTTCTGCTTTTCCATCGCTGTCCCGATGTTCAACTGGGCCTGAGGAGCAACCGTGCTATAGGGCCCCGTCTTCACGATGTCCCCGTACATCTTGGCCGTGCGCTCCATGGAAGGGAAGAAGGGGATATAGCCCCACAGCTTGAACCACTTGCCGCCGAGGAACTTGCCGGCAATGTTAAATTGCCGCTGGATGACCTCGTCAAAGTTCGCGCTCTTGGGCTGCTTCTCGATCAGCGCTTGATAGGCCTTGAAGGCCTTTTCCTCCTTGCCGGTGGCCTCATAGCAGCGGGCAACGAGGTACTGCGCCCGGGGTGCGTAATCCGACAGCGGCCAAACCAGCACCACCCGCCGGGCCGCCTTGAGCGCCAAGCTGTATGCCTTCTTGTCGAACGCAGCCTGGGCGACCTCCAACTGGTCCTTCGCCCGCGGCTGCACCCACTTGCCCTCGCCGCCGACCGGTTCGTAAGTCCAGCCTTCTCCGGGGCGATAAACCAAGGGGGCCGGCGCACGAAAGGGAAATGCCAGCAAACACGCTGCAATGAGCAGCAGCCGAACAGACCGGAAACTCATGGGAGTGATCGTAGGCATGGGTACCGGGCAAGTCAAGGCGAGCGGCTGACTTCGGAGCGAGTCCGCCACGCTCCCCCTCGCCATTGGACTACCCGCGATAAATAATCATTACCCCAAAGTCGGTAAGCAGCTTCTGCGTGCCGATGTCCAGATGTGTGTAGGTCAGCGCCGTGATGCTGACCGTATTGGACTCGCCAATCTTGGATAGGAAGTTCGACACCACTTCGTCAAACTTGTCGTGTCCAACCTCGATGCAGTCGGTGTGCTTGATGGTCCTGACGCGGATCTTCTTATCCGACTCCTTCGCCGCAGCTTCGAGTGGGACGAGCGGCTTCCCGATCAAGCGCTCCGTCGGCGTCTTGTGGTCCGGCACCCGGAGATGCATTTCCACCTTGGCGGCAGCCGAGGAAGCAATGGGGTTGACGGGATGGACCTCTACGCGCGGCGCTCCGCCACCAGTATCGACTCCGGGCCGGTTGACCACCAATTCCGGTGTCGGAATAATGATGGTCTCTCCGCAGGCTGGGCAATTGATCTCTGAGCCGGCCCCTGTGCTGTCAACGGCCAACTCCTGTTCGCACTTGGGACAATTAAATATCACATCCATAATGCTGGCCTTTCGTTTGCCGATTCCGTGGCAGCGTAGAGGCCTGGCGGCCATGCGCCAAGCAAAAAGTTGAACCTTTCGTCGCCCCGCCAATCCTCACGGGCCACCGCTCACCCACCTCATTCGTACGTCTTCTCGAGCTTCTTCATCCTTGGCCAGACGGGCGAGGAGGGTCCAATCCGCTCTTTTACTGCGGCGAAAACGCGCTTCGCTTCTGCGGGATCCTCCCGGGCCACCGCCACGCAGAAATCCAACTCGATCCAAGCTTTGCGCGGGTCTTCCACGCTCCGGCTGTTGTTCTTAAGCCAGGTTCTCAACCCGGCCGCGCCTTGCTTGCGCGCGTTTTGCAACGAGGCCTCAAGCTGATAGGGCAGCCCCGGGAGTTGGTCCCCCATCACCGCTGCTGCCGCGTCTTGCTTCTGCTTGGTTTCTTCCTCGTTCTTCACCTTCTCCCAGTACAAGAAGAACTCCCACCCGCCGTAAAGCACTGCTACTATAACCAACGCCGCGATTAATTTGGTCATGATTCTTCGATTCGTTCGATGCGCGCGCCCAGTTGGCGCAGCTTGACATCAATATTCTCGTAACCGCGGTCGATGTGGTACACACGGTTGACCTGCGTGGTCCCGCGCGCGGCCAAGCCCGCAATGACCAGCGCCGCTGACGCCCGCAAGTCACTGGCCATGACCGGGGCACCGCTCAGCGGTTTGCCCCCTTTCACAATCGCACTCGGCCCTTCGATTTCAATATCCGCCCCTAACCGAGTCAGCTCGCTGACGTGCATGAAGCGCGACTCGAAGATCCGTTCGGTGATAATGCTGATGCCCGGGGTCAACGCCATGAGGGCCATCATTTGCGCTTGCACGTCGGTAGGAAATCCCGAGTAAGGGAGGGTTGTGATGTCCACCGGCTTCAACCGGCCGTTGCGGCGGACGATAATGTCCGCGCCGCGCCGCTCGATTCCCGCGCCCGCATCCTTCAGCTTGTCCAGTACCGCGCGCATATGGTCCGCGCGCGCGCCGCGCAGGGTGATCTCGCCATTCGTCGCTGCGGCGGCAACCGCATATGTAGCCGCTTCGATGCGGTCGGGGATCACCTCGTGCTCCGCACCATGCAGCTTCTTGACGCCGGTGATGGTAATCGTTGGGCTGCCGGCGCCGGAAATCTGTGCCCCCATGGCACTGAGGAAGTTCGCCAAGTCCACCACTTCCGGCTCGCATGCCGCGCTCTCGATGATGGTCACGCCTTCCGCTAGCGTAGCCGCCATCATCACGTTGGCGGTGCCGAGCACGGTCGAACCAGCGCGGCCGCCCAGAAAAATGGCGGACCCGACCAACCGTTTGGCTTGGGCCTGGACGTAGCCGCTCTGGATGGTCACCTTTGCCCCCAACGCTTCGAACCCTTTCAGATGCAGGTTGATGGGCCGGGCGCCGATCACGCACCCTCCCGGCAGGGAAACGGCGGCCTTCTTCAACCGGCCCAACAGCGGGCCCATGACGCAGATCGAGCCGCGCATCTTCCGAATCAAATCGTAATCCCCGGCACCCTTGACCTTGCGGGCCTCAATGCGGACGGTGTCGCTTTCGAAGCGCACCTGGGCGCCGAGCCAGGACAGGATCTGGCCCATAAACCTCACGTCACTGAGGTTCGGCACGCGCCGGATCAAGCAGGGTTCGTCGGTAAGCAACGTGGCCGCCATGATCGGCAGCACTGCGTTCTTCGCCCCGCTGATCACCACTTCCCCATGCAAGGGCACAGAGCCTTTAATCAATAAGCTATCCATTCAAATGTTATCGCCGTGCAACCAGGATTCTCGGCTGGTGATTGTAGTCCTGCTCGATCGCTTCGACAATCCACTTCTGCTCCTGGAAAGCCTGGCGCAGGTTTTCGGCCTGGCCGTCGCCGAATTCGAGCATGAGCCGGCCCAGCGGATTCAGGAACCGCGGAGACTCAGCCGCCAGCCGCCGCCCATAATCCAGGCCATCCGCGCCGCCATCCAGCGCCCGGCGCGGATCATGATCCCGCACCTCAGGCTGCAGGGCTGCGATCTCTCCGCTAGGGATGTAAGGCGGGTTGCTAATGATCAGATCAAACCGGGCTCCTTCAGGCACGGCCGCAAACCCGTCCCCTTGCAGGAACCGGATGCGCTCCGCCACGCCGTGACGCGCCGCGTTCTGCCGTGCCAGCGCGAGCGCCTCGGGCGAAATATCAAGGGCATAGACCTCAGCCGGCGGGCACTTGCACGCGAGCGCAATCGCCAGGCAGCCGCTGCCGGTGCCGAAGTCCAGGACAGTTGAGGGTTGAGGGTTGGGGGTTGAGAGTTGGTTGAGGAACGTCCAGCCGCGCTCCGCCAGCAACTCCGTTTCGGGGCGGGGGATGAGCACGTCCCGGTTTACGGCGAGCTCCAGGCCGCAGAACGAAGTCGAACCGATGATATGCTGGAGCGGCTCGCGCTGGCCGCGGCGCTTGATGATCTCTCGGAAGCTATCGACCTCCGCCGGCGAGAGCGGGCGCTCAAAGTCCAGGTACAACCGCATACGAGGTAGCTTGAGCAGGTGCGCCAGCAGCAGCTCCGTTTGCAGCCGTGGCGACTCCACGCCCTTCTTCGTCAGGAAGTCCGTGCTGCGCTGAATGGCTTCCAGTACCGTCACACCGAGATGGAGATGTGTTTGGTTTCCAGAAACGCTTCCAGGCCCTCGCCTCCCAGCTCCCGGCCCCAGCCACTTTGTTTGACACCGCCGAAGGGCGCATTGCTGGTGGTGGGCAGCCCGTCATTGATGCCGATCATGCCCGCCTCCAGTCGTTCCGCGAGACGGAAGACACGGCCAATGTCCCGCGTGAAACCGTAAGCGCTCAAGCCATGAATCGTGCCGTTGGCCAGCCGGATGGCCTCTTCCTCCGTGTCGAAGGCCTTGGCCGGGGCAATCGGAGCAAATATCTCCTCCCTCATACACAACGCGTCTGCCGGCACATCAGCCAGGACGGTCGGTTCGAAAAAGAAGCCTTTACGTTCCACGCGGTGGCCGCCGCAAAGCAGCCGCGCTCCCCGGCTTATCGCATCCTGAACAATGTCAAGCGCATGGCGGACGGCGCCTTCATTAATCAGCGGCCCGATCTCCACGCCGGGTTCGGAGAACTCCCCCACCTTAAGCGCCTTGACCCTGGCCACGAAGGACTCGAGAAAACGCTGGTAAATGGGCCGATGCACCAGGAAGCGGTTGGCACCGATGCACGACTGGCCGGTATTGCGCATCTTGGCCAGCAACGCCCCCTGAACCGCCACCTCGAGGTCAGCATCCTCGAACACCAGCAACGGCGCATTGCCGCCCAGTTCGAGGGAGAGCGGTTTGACCGCCTGGGCGGCGTTGCGAATAAAGACTCGCCCCACTTCCGTCGAGCCGGTGAAGGTCACCTTCCGGCAGAGCGGGTTGCTGAAGAACTCCTCGCCGAACTGATCGGACGGCCCGCACACCACCTGCAATACGCCTTTAGGCAAATCGACCGTGTGTGCGCACTCGGCCAAGGCAATACAGCTCAGTGGCGTTTGCCGCGCCGGCTTGAGCACCACTGGGCAGCCAGCCGCCAGGGCGGGCGCCACCTTCCGCACCGCCAGCACCAGCGGAAAGTTCCAGGGACTGATAGCGCCCACCACTCCAATGGGCGACTTGATGACCAGGTTTCGCTTGCCTTCCGCCTGCGGAGGGATGATCCGTCCGTAGGCGCGGCGGCCCTCCTCGGCGAACCACTGCAGGTGATCCACGGACATGGCCACCTCGGCCAGGCTTTGGGCCAGTGGTTTGCCGTTCTCGCTGCTGATCAGGTGCGCGACTTCTTCCCGCCGCCGTTCCAGTTCCGCGGCGATCCGGCGGAGATATTCACCGCGCGCTTTCGCGGTCAGGCCCCGCCAGCCTGTGAAAGCGTCGTGGGCTTCCTCGATCGCCTGCGCGAGCCTGCCGCGGTTGATTGTGCTAATCCTCGCAAACGCTTCTCCGTCAGCCGGATTGACCACTTCCCAAGCGGGCTCACTCTGGAGAAACGCGCCGTTGAGATAAAGCGGATAAGACTTCATGAGACCTCTAGCTCCGAAACCCAGCCCACAAACCAGAAAGGCGGAGGAAGTTCCTCCGCCTTGACTACAACGATCAACAGATTCTTGTTACTTGGTGCCGAGGATCGCGTCCTTGGCTGCCTTGGCTACGCGGAATTTTACCACGCGCTTGGCAGGAATCTTTATCTGCTCGCCCGTGGCCGGATTACGGCCGAGGCGGGCTTTGCGATTGACCAATACCAGCTTGCCCAATCCGGGAATCGTAAAGCTGTTCTTGGCCTGCTTGTAGGCGAGCGCCACAAGGGTCTCGACAACCTGGGCGCCCTGTTTCTTAGTAATCCCGACTGTTTCCGCAATTGATGCGACAGTTTGTGATTTAGTTAGTGCTTTTGCCATATTTGTACGCAATGTGTACCGGCAATGCCGCGATTGCGCAACCAAAAAGCGGGCAAAAGCCCTCAAAAACAGGGCTGCATCAAGCTCGGTTCAGGCCGTGCCAGCGCTGGGATTTGCGGTTCATGGGCACTTTAGAATTAGATCAAGTGGGTTGAGTGATAAGACGGATACCTCTCCAACGGTTGAAGTG
>Ga0118677_10010653_pt1 | contig 14002 bp, 9 predicted proteins | sample AliMusrvi5mmetaG_FD_86154 | JGI IMG/M metagenome (GOLD analysis project Ga0118677, IMG submission 86154) | reverse complement strand
CTATGCGTCTCCAAACCCTATGGAACCGGCGGGTTAGTATCGTATGCCATCAGCGCGGTCGATCTTGCGCTCTGGGACCTGAAAGGCAAATTGCTTTCATTGCCGGCTTACAGCCTGTTTGGCGGGCCGGCACACGATAAGCTCTTTTGTTACTGCACCGGAAATGACGTGGACTGGTATCTTGAGCTGGGTTTTAAGGCGTTCAAGCTGGCCTGCCCGTATGGGCCGGCAGATGGGTTGGACGGGTTGCGTAAAAACGAGGAATTTGTCGCCAGTGCGCGTGAAACCATCGGGGACGAGTGCGAACTGATGCTCGATTGCTGGATGGCATTTGACGTTGACTACACCGTCAGGCTGGCGGAAACACTGAAGCCTTACCGGCTGAAGTGGATCGAAGAATACCTGATTCCCGAGGATTTAGACGGGCACGTTGAGGTGCGTCAGCGCTTGCCATGGCAGACGCTTGCAAGCGGTGAGCACTGGTACACACAGCACACATTCCAATGGGCGATGGCTCATCGTGTTGTCGATATCGTGCAGCCCGACATCATGTGGTGCGGTGGCGCAACCGTCCTGCAGAAAATCGCCGGGACGGCTGAAGCCAGCGGGACAAGCGTCATGCTTCACGGCGGCGGGAATAGTGTGTATGGACAGCACTTCAGCCATGCGTCACCTGCTGTTCCGTGGCTGGAATGCTTTGTCGGCTCGCCCGTCGGCGTCCCGCTCGAAGAGGGCTGGCATCTGCCCGGGCAGGCGATTCCGAAGGACGGCTGGCTTGTCCCATCGGACGCGCCAGGTTTTGGGCTGGAAGTAACCGATAGCATGATCGTGCCATACGCGTAAACGGTCGGAAATTATGTATTCAGAAGTATGAAGTATGACTTTTTCATACTTCATACCTCATACTTCATACTTTCATACCCAGTTGAGTATTACTTTGCCGGAGTTGCCGGAGCGCATGATCTGGAATGCGGTTTCGAACTCTGTGTAATGGAAACGATGCGTGATGATGGGCGAGATGTCCAGCCCAGATTGCAGCATCGCCTGCATCATGTACCATGTGTCGTACATCTCGCGGCCGTAAATGCCTTTGATGGTCAGCATGTTGAAAATCACGGTGTTCCAATCGATCGCAAGTTCCGCCGTAGGGATGCCCAGCATGGCAATCCGACCGCCATGGCACATGTTAGCCAGCATGTCGCGGAATGCTGCGCCATTTCCAGACATTTCCAGACCAACATCAAAGCCCTCTTTCATGCCCAGTTCCTTCTGAACCTCCGCCAGGCTTTTCTCGCGCACGTTCAAGGCCACTGTCGCGCCCATTTTTGCGGCTAGTTCCAGCCGGTATGGGTTCATGTCTGTGGTGACGACGAAACGGGCGCCGGCGTGCTTGACGATTGCCGTCGCCATGATGCCAATCGGGCCGGCGCCTGTGATCAAGACGTCTTCGCCCAGGACTTTATGCGTCAGCGCCGTATGCGTGGCATTTCCGAACGGATCGAAAATGCTGAGGATCTCCATTGGGATGTTAGGATCCGCGTGCCAGACGTTGGTCACTGGAATACACAAGTATTCCGCGAACGCGCCGGATCGGTTTACCCCAACGCCTTTCGTATCTTTGCACAACTGGCGCCGGCCGGCGAGACAGTTGCGGCAGCGACCGCAGACGATGTGACCTTCTCCTGACACCACGTCGCCAATAGCCAGGTCGTGAACGTTTGACCCCATCGCCGCAACTGTGCCGACAAACTCGTGGCCGATGGTCATTGGGACGGGTATCGTTTTCTGCGACCAGGCATCCCAATTCCAGATGTGCACGTCTGTGCCGCAGATGGAGGTTTTGTGAATCTTGATGAGCACATCGTTGATACCCACTTCGGGGATGGGGACATCGTCCATCCAAACGCCCTCTTTAGGGTACTTTTTAACCAATGCTTTCATTGTTTGTGTCGTCATTCTGACTCCTTGTGTTCGCGCCTTACGGCTTATAGAGCATCACTGTGAGTATCTCGAAGGGGTGGAAGTGCAGCTTGATCGCGCCGTTCACCATAGCAAGTGGTTGGAGTGTGTTCTCAAGTAAATCCACCAATTCGCACGTTCCGGCGCCGATGTGGAATTGAACGGTTGCAGTCGTCGTTGTGCCGGCAGCTTCATATAGCCTGATGATCACGGCGTCTTTGTCCTCCGCTTTCTTTATGGCCTCCACGATGACATGCTGCGCATCATCCGCATCCACTGTGAGCAATTGCGTGTTCTGCGCCGTTTCCGCTGCCGCTCCTGAGGCAGATACAACGCGCAGTGGGATGTTCAGTTCATAGGCCCGCCTGGCAACCTCGCCTTCGACAGAGTCGCCACGGTGCGGGAGAAGGCTGTAAGTGAAGTCGTGTTCACCGATATCCGCCACAGGATCGGGGGCGTTGGGGCTGCGCAATAGATTCAGGTCAAGGGTATTCCCGATCACCTTGTGGCCGTACTTACAGTCATTGAGAAGCGCGACGCCATGCGATCTTTCAGATAGGTCAACCCACTTGTGCGCGCTCACCTCAAACTGTGCCATGTCCCAACTGGTGTTCCTGGCCGTTGAGCGTTTGATGCTGCCGTACTGGATATCAAAGGTCGCTTCATTCGCTTGCACGGCGACAGGGAACGAAGTGCGCAGCATGCGGCCTTTTTCCTGCCAGTCAACGTGTGTTACGAAGTCCACGCGCGCGCTTCCCATCGTCACAATCACTTTCTGTGTCAGGCTGGAGTTGCCGTGACGATACACATGCGTAAGAATTGCCTGCGGCCCGTCAATTGCCGCGGTGCTGGATTCGAGCGCGAAGAGTTCAGGAACCTGCTCGTCGTAATGCATCTGCATGTCCCAGGCATCACCGATGTCCCGATACAAAGCAAGTCTGTTCGCCACCTGGCCGGTGTCGAGGAATTCACGGCTGGTTTCCTTCCCAACGATCGAAGTGATCTCGCCATTGTCATTGAATGTCACTCGCAGCAAGTCGTTTTCGAGGCGTCCCCCGTGGGACTTCGAGCCAGTAGTCGCGATGAGCGAGTCAAAGTGAACTGGCGAGGTTGAACCGTTTACAGACTTCGTTGCAAGTGCGTCAACTATTGGGTCCACCCAGTTGGTGGCGATCTTAAGCCACTCGTGGCGCGGCCATGACAGTGAGTTCACGACGAAATGTCGGCCCCTTTCGTCACTCCGCGCGGGCGCGCCAAGCAGTGCCTCATCGGCGGCGCTGGTTAGCGCAAGCGTCTGTTTCAGCAGGAGATCGTAGCGCGCGCGTGATTCATCGTACACGCGTGTGATTGACGACCCGGGAAGGATATCGTGGAATTGATACAGCAGCACCTCGCGCCAGATGTCATCGAGTTCAGCCTTGGGATAGGCGGCGCCGTTGAACCACCAGGCTTTCACTGCGGCCAACTCGAGTTCCCGTAACGCAAGCTCCAGCTTGCGGTTAAAGCGTTTGTTGCGTGCTTGAGTGGTATAAGTGCCTTGATGGCGCTCGAGATAGAGTTCGCCTGACCAGGTTGCAAACCGGGAAGATTCACCGTTTAACTTCTCGAAGAAAGCGGATGCCGGTTCCTGAACTGTTGGCGACAGCCCCTGAAGGTTTTTCTCGCGAGCGAGCCGTTCAAGGTGCTCTTCGCCGGGGCCTCCGCCGCCGTCCCCAATACCGAATATAAGAAGGCAATGCTCAGACACTTCCTTATCGCGGTAGTTTGCTTCTGCCGCAGCGATCGCTCTGGGCGCCGCCGAGCTGTTGTAAGTTCCTTCCGGCGCCATATGCGCAAGCACACGCGTCCCGTCGATGCCTTTCCACCAAAAGCTATGGTGTGGATGCTGGTTTACCTGACTCCACGACAGTTTCTGGGTCATAAAATAGGGAACGCCTGATTTAGACAGAATTTGCGGCAGGGCGCCGGAGTAACCAAAGACATCCGGGAGCCACAAGTTCGTGACCTCCACGCCGAACTCATCCTTGAAGAACCGTTTTCCGTAGAGAATCTGGCGCACAAGCGCTTCACCGCTGCTCACATTTGTGTCAGCTTCCACCCACATGGCGCCTTGCACTTCCCAGCGTCCCTCTTGAATGCGCTGTTTGATCTTGTCATACAACGCCGGATAGTACAACTTCATCCACAGGTAAAGCTGCGCCTGGCTCGCGCCAAAAACATAGTCAGGGTATCGATCCATGAACTGGAGGACGGTTGAAAAAGTGCGCGCCCCTTTGCGAATGGTTTCCCGGATGGGCCACAACCAGCCCAGGTCGATGTGCGCATGCCCCACTGCGCTGATCGCCAGTGACGGGTCGCCGCCGCGTTTGGCCAGCTCCGGCGCAAGCAGGGCGCGCGCGCTGACTGCCTCTGCGTCCGTAAAGTGTTGCAACACCAGTGCCGCGTCCGTCAAAGCTGTCCAGATGCGTTGCCGTCTAGCGCTGGTCTCAGGCAACTGGCGCATCAGTTCATGCAGGACTTCGAAGTCATAGGAAAGCGCTAGCAACTCCGGGTTACAGATGGCAATCTGTGCTTCTTTCAGTGTGCCGTTTTCACGGTACAGGCCGAATAAATCGTTACACCCCGCATCTGCCCACAGATCGATACCCTCGTCTCCACGGGCGTTGTCAGATACTGGGACGACGCGCTTGCCGGGTTTGCCGAGGCTGAAGTCATACTCCGAGTTTACGTTCGTGAGACCCTGTATGGGACAACCGGTATCGTCAAAGACACACGCTTCACCGTTGACATCGATGAGGAGAACCACCTGCTTCCCTTTTGCCTCAGCCGGCACTCCGCCGGTAAAGTGGAACCATGCGCAATCGAACAAACCGCCCCAGTGTTGCCCACGCTCGACAGTCATGCCTTGTCCAGAGGTCCGTTCTGAATAGGGAACCGGTTCCTTGGTGACATAGGCGTATGCAGTCAGCTGCGCGATGGGCGTGTAGCTGGACTCTTTCAGGCGATCGACCAGGGCGTCGAGTTCGCGGCTCTTGTGAAGATGGAAATAAGGCACTATGACCTCCAGTGTGACTAACGCTAAATAAAGTCGAGTCCCAACTGCGTCTTCAGGAAATGGACGCACGCGGGAAGTGCTTCAGAGGGTTCGGAGGTCAGGCCGCATTCAAGCGCCATCGCGCCGGTATATCCGATCTCGTTCAAGGCTCTGAAGATGTTTGCGAAGTCAGTGATTCCAGTCCCAGGTTGTTTGCGCGTGTTGTCCGCCAGATGAATGTGTTTTAACCCTCTGGCATGCGCTTTGATTGCGGCGGCAGGATTGGTTTCTTCGATGTTCATATGGAATAAGTCCGCCATGAAGCCGACGCCGGGTGAGTTGATCTCATCACACAGGGCTGCGGCTTGTTCGAGCCGGTTGAACCATGGCGCCTCATAGCGATTGAGCGGTTCAAGAATGATGCAGGCGCCGCTCTCTTCTGTTACCTCGGCCATCGCACGCAATTCGGCGATCAACAGATCGCGTTGCAGGTCGATGGAGGATCGGAATGGCACGCCAGTCGAGTCGGGTAGTTGCGGCGCTCCATTGAAGATTGGCACCATGATGACGCCTGTCGCGCCGAGTCGGCCGGCCAACTTGAGCATCTCCGCAAGCCGGTTGAAGTCCGCTCGGCGCTTGGCCGGATCGGGATTCAGGAAGTCGAAGTGCAGTCCGCCGCAGATTGTCGTCACACCAAGCCCGGTTTTATCCATCGCGGCCATCACATCAGCCTCAAGGCTGAGCGCGTACTTGGCCCGGTCGCCATCAAGGTACGTCCAGGGCGTCAACTCCACGCCTTCAAAGCCCCACGCCTTCAGCTTTGTAAATTGGGTCAGAATGTTAGTCTGACCGCTCAGGTCTGCTTGACATGCCAGTTTCATAATAGTCTCCTTGTCAGTCCTTCAACACCATTACTGAATAAGGCGCGAGGTCTACGATTTCATTGTAGGTTTGTCCGGTCAGCAGATCCGTCATCGGGTGATCCAGGGTGAGCATGGCCGGTTTGTTCTCTAGTTCGATGGCGATGATCCCTTGACCCGCCGGGCCTGAACGTGGCACGGTCAACAGGTTGGAAGTGGAGCCTGCATATGGGGGTATGCCCGCATCCCAGAGCAGGTGTTTGATGTCCTCGGTGGGGGGCATCGTGCCGAGCAGGATGACCTGACCTTTGCCCATGCGCTGCCGGGTGATTGCCGCCATCCCTTCCATCGGCCCGTCGGTGTAAGTTGCCAGGGCTTCGGCGCCGCGCAGCTCGAGCGCACAATACCAGACAGACCCGGTCGCGTCGCGCCCGTCTGCCCAACGGAACGAGAACTCACGCGGGTCAGCCGGCAGGTCAAACGGACAATAGACCCCTGCCCATTCTTCCAAAGACCCAAAGGGTGAGTGCGTGTATTTTGTGCCATCGACAGTGCGAACATCCGTCAACGGGCCGGCAATCCACGTGCCGCCTGCCTCGATCCAGCGTTTGAGCCGATCACGGAGATCGGATTCATCCAGAGCGGGCAGGAAGGGCGAACAGATAATTTTGTACTCATCAAGAATAGTTGCAGGGTCAATGACATCCACCCGAATGTGGGCTTCGTGCAGCGGGCGATAAAAGGCTTCTATCAATTTCCGGCCATAGTTGAAGCCGTTCACCATCGGTTGAAACTCGTACATCCACCACGCCAACTCGGAGAAGTGCAGGCCAACGCCGCTGAATGTCGGCTTTGTCCCGTTGATGAAATCCTGCGCGGCGCGAAAGCCCGCAGCCACCTCGCGCACCTCATTGATGATGTGTAGCGGTCGGCCGGAACTGGACACCACGGACCCATGCATCAGTTCGTGGCCGCTCCAATGGGCGCGCCACAGCCAGTACATATTGGCTTCACCACCCAGCGCAATCGGAATCCAGGAGTTGGCGCGGCAAAATCCTGGTTCTCGGTAGCCGTTGGCAGCCGTCGACCCGTTCCAACAGGTGGATGTCTCGGTGTTCCAGAAGGGGCGTTGCTTCAGGGGTCGCAGGTAGTCCATCCAGAACGTGGTTTCCCACAGGTTCTGGGGGGTGTTGTAATGGTTGAACTGGGCAATATCGAGCTTGCTCACCATATCGTGGTGACTGATGCCGTTTGTTGGCATCATGTCCGTTCCGATCGGTTGCTTCACTTTTTCATGCAGCACATCCGCCTGTGCATGGATGAAGGCGATATAAGAATCAGACTGAAATTCCATCCATGTCGTGAGCAGTGACGGATGATGCCACGTATCCGTGCGGGGATAGGGGATTTGGTCGAATGACTGGAATGCGAGGCTGAAGATATTCAACCCCCACACGCTGTTGAGGTTTTCAATCGTCGTGTAGCGCTTGCGCAGCCACTCGCGATACATGGATATGCATACAGGGCAGCGGCACCCTCTGCGGGAGGGGTGTGGATAAACTTCGTTATCGATCTGCCACCCGATCACGTTTGGATCATTGGCGAACTCATCTGCCATGCGCGCCACGATGCGCTCGCAATACTGTCTATAGACGGGGTTGTTGGGGCAGACGTGCCGGCGCCCTCCGTGCTGTGCGCGGACGCCGTCGCCGATATCCTCCATCGCCAATACCTCAGGGTGGTTTTCCACCAGCCAGATCGGTGGCGTTGCGGTCGGGGTGCCGAGGATCGTGGCAATTCCGGCGTTGCCTAGTTTGTCAACGACCAGGTGCATCCACTCAAAGTCAAAGCGGTTTTCGTCCGGCTCCATGCGCCGCCACGCAAACTCGCCAATGCGCATGACATTCATGCCCGCATCGCGCATCAGTCTAACGTCTTCATCGATCTGTTCGAGAGGCCAGTCCTCAGGGTAGTAGGCGGCGCCCAGATAGGGCGGTTGAACGCTTGTCATTGTGTCACTCCAGTCTGTGATTTTATCTTTCGTATGATCTCACCAAGTTGCGGCAGTTCCTGCATGGTTGCGCTCCCGCCGGGCTGTGACCACGGCAGTAACTGGTCAGAAGGGAATTTGCCTGCACGCAGGAAGACATCGAACGCCGCATCGATGCCCTTGATGGAGCAAAACTCGCTGGCGCCGTCTGGCGTTGGCGAGACAGAAACGTGATTCGCTGGAACCTGGTGAATGGCGCCTGCTGCAATATAGGCCAGGTCATTCAGCGCGACGAACGGTTGTGAATCGATGAGTCGTGTTGACGGGCGCGTCAGCGCATGCTCACCAGTCAAGTAGGCCAGATAGTCCTCAAGGTTATCGGCCAGCGATACAGCCGGCAATCGATAGGTTTCTGTGTCGCCGTTATTCCATTCTATTGTGTAACCATCGAATGTTTTGTAGGTGATGACCGCTTTATCGCACTCCAGACGCTCATAGTGCCGGTGCTCACCGACACAGGCATGCGACAAGGCAAGCCACAATTCGACGTTATCGGGCGCGCGCGTGTGCGCCTTGACAAACATCGTGTCGGGGCCTTCTATCGCATGCGCGCGGTAGAGTTCGGCCTGCACTTCGGCAAGGGTCGCCCATTGATCCAGGCCAGTGTGACCCGCCCAATAAAGCACGTTGTGAACATAGTGAGCCATGGCATTGCCAAAGCAGCTGTCCAGCACCAGACGGTCATCGAGCATCAGGCGTCCCGCCCAGCTTGCGCGGGTGAAGTAACTGCGCGCCCGCGGCCATAGACCCGAAAAAGAGACGCGCCGGAGCGTGCCGAACTCGCCATCCACAAGATGTTGCTTTAGTTGACGGCGCGCCCGTTCGATGATGAAGTTGAACCCCACGTTTGTCTGGTGGGGCGCCGTCGCTTCAACAGCCAGCATTGCATCGAGTTCCTGGTAGTCAAGGGTGGGGGGTTTTTCAAGATAGACCGCCAGACCTTTCTCGATGCACGCCCGGTGCATTTCAGCATGCAACGGCACTGGGGTCGGAATCGTTACAAGATCGAGCCTGCTTGCGCACACGCTCAGCATATCCTGGTAATCGTCGAATACAGACACGTCACGGCGGGCAAAGTCAAGCGCCGCCATGCGATCGATGTGCTCGCCGGGGTAGGGGTCGCACGCGCACACCAGCTTACATTTACCGGAACTCTCAAGCTGTTTGACCGCGTCGTGATGCGATGCCGCAAACCCTCCCATGCCGATGATCCCGATACGGATCGGGGTTTCATACTTCATAATTCACACTTCATAATTTCCTTTAGAGCTCAACTGTAAGCATACGCCCGGCTTTGTCGGATTCCATACTGTAATGCAGATAGGCTTGAATGCGTGCGCCGTTGGCAAAGTCCGATGGGTCTTGTTTGCCGGTTTGTATCGAAGTGATGAATCGTTCGTAGTTGCTCGGGGTGGGTGGGCATTTCACGGTTTCCCATGTGTTTGTGTCAATATTTTCCGTGCCTGTGCAGATACGATAGTCATCGTAGGAGCGGTCAAGATCGATCTCAATCGCGCCCTTGTCGCCATACACGCGCGCGCGCAAGCTGTTGGCCTGCCCAACGGCCCAGCGTGATGCATGGACAGTGCCCAGTGCGCCGTTGGCAAAGGTGACCGTTGAGACAAAGCTCTCGTTTGCATCGAGAGGATACTCGCCAATCTGGTTGCCCGGTATGCCTTTGTCAAACGTTCGCAGGGTTGACTGGATACCCGCGATGTCGCCGACGAGGAAACTCGTCAAGTCATAAATGTGCACGCCGATGTCGCCGAGCACACCCATACTGCCATGCTTCGTAGACAGGCGCCACAAATAGCCTTCCTTTGTCTTCCAGTCGCCCCAGGCGTGACTCACCAGCCAGCTCTGCAGGTAACTTGATTCGACGTGCCGGATGTTGCCCAGGGCGCCGCTTCTCACGACCTCAGCCGCCGCCTGCAAGGCGCACGAGTTGCGGTAGGAGAAGTTGACCATATTAATCACACCGTTGCGTCTGACAGCCTCAAGCATGCGGCGCGCGTCCGCGAGGTTGGACGCCAGCGGCTTCTCGCAGAAAATGGGCACTCCCTTTTCAGCGACAGCAATCGAGATTGCGGCGTGGAACGCATCGGGTGTGACGTTGACTACGCCGTCCAACTGCTCTTTTTCCAGCATCTCGTGATAGTCGCTGTAGGTGTGCGGCACATTCCACTTCGCCGCAAAGGCTTCCCTGTGCTCAGCAGAGACATCGCAGCAAGCCGCGATCTGCACGTCTTTCATTGCGCTGTATTGTGTGGCGTGATGATTCGCCATTCCGCCTGTTCCGATAACACCGATCTTTACCATTTTGATTCCTTCCTTTGTAACCCATCGGCGCCCCATCTGTTTCGGTTGGCGTCGAGGCGCCGGCATGATCTGCCGTGTCACTCTATTAAATTACAACTGCGGAGAAATGTGATAGAACACACTTTATCAACATCAGCGCGAAGAAACGAGAAGGAGCACACGCTTGGATACACCTGAGGTTATCTCTATTGGAAATATGCTTGTGGAAGTCATGCGCGTCGATTTGGATCAGCCGCTTGACCAGCCCGGCGCTTTTGTCGGGCCTTATCCCAGTGGGGACACGCCCATCTACATCGACACCGTTGCGAGACTGGGCAGGCGAGCGGGTTTCATCGGGTCAGTTGGCAACGATAGTTTTGGCGAGTGTCTGATGAGCCGATTTGAGGCAGATGGCGTTGACACATCCTGTGTTGAGGTATTGGCAGACTATGCGACAGGCGTGGCCTTTGTGGCCTATTTCACGGGAGGAGGGCGCAAGTTCCTGTACCATTGGCGCCATGCGGCTGCGGGTCAACTCAACCCAGTCCAGGTGAAACCAGAGTATGTTGGCGGCGCGAAATGGCTGCATCTCACGGGTTGTAATCTGGCCGTGTGTGAGTCGGCGCGAGAAGCGTGTTACCGAGCGCTCGCCTGTTTCCCAGGCAGCGGCCGGGTCAGCTTTGACCCGAATATCCGCCCTGAAGTGCTGAGCGTGGAAGAGATTCGCGCCATTTGTCAACCTGTTCTTGATCGGGCGGATGTCTTCCTGCCGAGTCTCGGTGAAGCCGCACTGTTTACCGGCGCGGGCAGCGACGAAGAAGGTTGCCGGCAACTGGCGGCCCGTGGAAAAATTGTCGTTTTGAAAATGGGCGCGCGCGGGTGCCGGATATTTCATCGTGATACTGATATCCATGTGCCTGGATTTGAGGTCGTTGAGGTTGACCCGACGGGCGCCGGCGACTCCTTCTGCGCCGGTTTTACCGTTGCCATGATCGAGGGGATGGATATCTACAAGGCAGGGCGATTCGCGAATGCTGTAGGCGCGTTAGCAGTCACAAAAAAGGGCCCGATGGAAGGCGCACCATGGAGAGATGACGTCATCCGGCTGCTTTCGGTTTAACCGCATGCAGTATACTGGCGATTCATTAATAACCCGAAACCCTAAAATGCAATAAGAGGTGAAGCGTGGATAGAAGTATCAGCGAGATGGATATCAATAAAAGCGATGAACCAATTCGCTTATTTCAGTCTGATTTTCTGGAGTTCTTCACACACGTCCATCCGGCAGTCGTGTTGATTATCTGGCTGCCTGTTGCAGCCTACTTCCTTTTCAGCGAGGTCGCAAGGGTCGCACCGGGGACATCGGCGCTATATATCCCGATTGCGCTCGTGCTCGGTATTTTCCTGTGGACCCTGACAGAATATCTGATGCACCGCTTTTTCTTTCACTTCCATCCAAAAGAAGCGTGGGCGCAGAAGATATTCTTTTTGTTTCACGGTGTTCACCATGCGCAACCAGCGTGCAAGACCCGTCTGGTGATGCCACCCGCGGCCAGCATTCCTATGGCGTTGTTTTTTATCGTGGGATTTAATCTCGTGGTGGGCGCACTTTTTGGATTGCCACAATTGGTTGGCCCCTTGATTGCGGGGTTCATACTCGGCTACGTCGCCTATGACATGATCCACTACTCAACACACCATATGCCGATGTATGGGCGTGTGATGAAGTATCTCAAGCGATATCATATGCTGCATCATTTCAAAACACCTGAGCAGCGCTATGGCGTTAGTTCGCCTTTGTGGGACTACGTCTTTAAAACGTCAGCCGAGTAGCACTGTAAACAACAATAAAAGAGGCCGACCGGATATCCGGTCGGCCTCTTTTATTGTTGCCTGTTGAAAGGGATGGCTTACTTGGAAAGAATCGCGCGCACTTCGTCCAGTGTGCCGGCGGAACCGAGTTTCTGAGCCTTGTGGACAATAAACGCGGCGTACTCTTTCATGAACACTGCGCCGGGCTCGCGGAAGTCAAACTTCTCGGGATGGTCGCGGAAGAACTCGCGATGGACGCGCGTCCAGACCAGACGACCGTCCGTGTCGATGTTGACTTTGGTCACGCCGAGCAGTGCGGCGCGGTTGAACTGGTTTTCATCAACGCCTCTGGCGGATGGGTCGAGTTTGCCGCCGGCGCCGTTGATGCGCTCGACTTCCTCTTGCGGAACTGAGCTTGAGCCATGCATGACCAGCGGATAGCCGGGTAAGCGCTTCTGGATTTCGGCGATGCGCTCGAAGTGCAGACCCTGTGATCCACGGAACTTGTAGGCTCCATGACTGGTGCCTATCGCAACCGCGAGGCTGTCGCAGCCAGACTTCTCGACGAACACCTTGGCATCGTCGGGATCGGTCAGGCGGGCATCTTTCTCATCAACCTTGACATGCTCTTCGACGCCGCCGAGCATGCCCAGCTCAGCTTCGACGCTCAGCCCCTTCGCGTGGGCACGATCGACGATTCGGCGTGTGGTCTCGATGTTCTTCTCGAAAGGCTCATGTGAGGCATCGATCATCACCGACGAATAGAAGCCGGAGTCAATGCAGTCATAGCAGGTCTTCTCGTCGCCATGGTCGAGATGCACCGCATAAACGGCATCCGGGTAGGTTGAATCACACGCTCGAATCAGTCCTTCGAGCATCTTGACGCCGGCGTATTTGCGCGCCCCTTTGGATATCTGGATGATGAATGGCGCTTTGGCCTCCAGATTTCCTGTGAACAGGCCAATGGCCTGTTCCACGTTATTAATGTTATAGGCGCCAATGGCGAACTTGCCATAGGCGATTTTAAACAGATCAGCAGTCGTGACGATCATTTTGTATCTCCAGTATTATTTTGTTAGCGACAAAGCCGGGGAGTGCCAGGCCCGCGTTTATAAATGACTATCTCTCAATAATACACAAATATTCAAACTTTAGGATCACAGGGTGACAGGCTTCTCGCCGGCGGCGCTCAGCCTGGTCTTGGCTTCCTCATACACATCTGCGGGCAACGGGCCAGCCTCTGCAAAGCGCAGGTTCTCGGCCAAGTGCTCGGGATTCACTGTTCCCACGATGGTAGTGTGCATGTCGGGGTGGGAAAGCGTGAATCGCAACAGAAAGCCTGTGCGGGTTTCGCCTGGCCCAAGCAGCTCATCAAGTTTCGCCTTTTCCCAGATAGCCCAGCGATCCTTGTTGCCAAGACCGGCGTCTTCGGGCGCGCCGCGAGCGACACCGCCGCGGATAATGATCCCGGCGCCTGCAGTGGCGGCGCTTGAGATAATGTTCTCATGCTGGCGCTCAAGGGCGGAGTAGGGAATCTGGAACGACGCGAAGACGCCCCATTCAATATACTTCGTGATATGGGGCAGGGTGGATGAGATGCCGATCCAGCGGACCTTGCCCGATTGCTGGACTTCCTGCATTACTTTGACCAGGTCGGCCGCAACCACTTCCTCAACGGGCGCATTGTGAATCTGCCAGAAATCCACATAGTCTGTCTGCATTAACCGAAGGCTGGTTTCGATATTGTGCAGGAGGTTCTCACGCGTCCACACGTGCGGCGTGTCATCATGATCCCCTTTGTTGACAAACGTGCAGCCGCACTTGGTCGCAAGGTAATACTCGCTGCGACGGTTGCTGATGAATTTGCCGATGAATTCTTCGCTGCGACCGTAGTCGTACGAAGTGTCGATGAAGTTGATGCCTGAATCAAGCACGCGATTCAAGATTGTTTCTGCCTGTATGTCACTGACTGGGCGACCGCCCCAGACT
>Ga0118677_10010652_pt1 | contig 14002 bp, 6 predicted proteins | sample AliMusrvi5mmetaG_FD_86154 | JGI IMG/M metagenome (GOLD analysis project Ga0118677, IMG submission 86154) | reverse complement strand
GCGCGGCGCTCAGATGAAACGTGATCCAGGTAAAGACGCCGACCAGCGAGAACAGCACGTTGAATCCTACGGCAAAGGTAGCAATCAGCCTGCGGTTGCGGAACAGTATCCCGACCTGCTGAACCAGGACGGGCCATGAAAACGAGTTTTGTGCGCCAGCCCCAGCCCGCCGCTGGCCTTGCGGCAGCCACGCAGCCACCGCGGCTGCCCCGGCCAGCGCAGCCGTGCCCAACACAAGAAAGCTGACCCGCCAACTGAACCAATCGGCAAGGATGCCGCTTGAAACCCGCCCGATCAAACCGCCCAGCGCAGTGCCGCTGACATAAAAGCTCATGATCAGAGCCACGCGGTCCGGCGGCCATTCTTCACCTATGTATGTGATGACCACGGCAATAATACCGGGCACCATAATCCCTTGCAGGAAGCGCCAGAAAATCAGCTGGCCTAGCGAGACAGAGGTGGCGGCAAGCAGAGTAGGCAGAGAAATGCCGATTAGCGAAGCGACGATGACGCGCTTGCGGGCAAGCCGTTCTGTGAACGCTCCAAAGAACGGAGCGGAAAGCGCTACACCCAGCGTGGCCGCGGACACCGTCATCCCCACGCCGGTCTTTGAGGCATGAAAGAGACGCGTCAACAAGGGCAGCAGCGGCTGGGTGCAATAGAGCTCAAGAAAGGCGCACGCCCCGCACATGGTTACTGCAACAGCGGCCCACGCGCTCGGCGCCTGACGGTCAGTTTGGGGATGGGGTTCCAATGCTCATGATACTGCTTGCCGCTATTCTTCGGGACTCTCCACGAATCCAGCCGGTCCAGCCACGCTCACACGCTCGTTGGCGTGACGCGCCAGCCAACCGCGCGTCCAATACGCCAACACAAAACTGAACGCCGTGACAACCAGCAGCAACCCCAGAAAATACTGCGTCAGCCAGATACGCATCATTGCGTACCACGAAATGCTGCCTACATGGTAGTTCCGGCTCGCAAAAGAAAACGACTCGAACCGCGAGTTCCGCAGCAGGCTTACAGATCCGGTTATGTCGCCGGTTTCCGACCTGTCAAGAAGAACTCCGGCAAAGGGATCGCCGGCCGAGTCCTGTTTCAGTGCGATAAGCACGATGGTGCGATCTGGAGAAGAGGGAGACACAACCTCCTCAACCATCGCGTCAGGCGCTCCATTCGCGTTGGAGGGTCTGCCTTCGGAGTCGGAACTTCCAAAGTATTTTGACCAGAGGGGCAGCACGACAGACTTGATGTAAGGCACAACGGGGTTGGAGTCTTGTGACGGCTTTAGCTGCACTCCCTGTGCGTCAAGCGTCACCGGGAGAAAGGCGTCAAGCGACTTGATGGCAGGCTGATCGTCAACCGTGCCCAGAATCAGGTAGTCCCGCGCCGGGCTGATCACCGTGCTGGGCCCGGCCACTGTGACTCGCAGTGCCGGATAGCCCGTTTGCGCCCCGAAGTGCCCCATCAGATGCAGATAGAGCGCGATTTCGGCGGCGCTGGGCGTGGTTGGTAGAACCACCGTTGTCTCTGAAAGATCGGCCAATTGGGTAAAGGGAAAGCCAGCATTGGCAAAAATCTCAAGATTCGGCATGCGCGTCCAGAGAGAAAGACCCCGCAAATCAAGAGTGGAACTGCATAGAATCTCGCCGCTGAGCGGCGCGGCAGCGGAATTCGGCGAAGTGTCGCGATTCGCCGGAATGAAATCGAAACTAAAGCGGATCGTGTTGCCAAAGGGCCGTATATCGCTGACCGGAACGAGTACCAGCCGCTGGCGATTCGCAAAATCGCTCCCCGGCGAGAGCGGAGCCTCATTCACCAACCTGCCGTTAACATAAATCCGCAATGCCGAGCCTACAGCTATTTGGCGCGCGTCATACCTGTAATTCAGGTTGAGTTCCAGGTTCTCCTTTTCCCCAAAGTACAAGTCGGGCGGAACGTGAAAATACAGCGGGATGGGGCTTGAACCATCCGTTTGCAGCGTGTCCTGCGCCTGGCAGCTTGCAAGCGGGGCCACTTTCCCCACCGATAGCCATCGCGGCGCGTCATCCTTCTTCCGCTGCGTGGGCAATACCAGGTCGTGAATAGCCTGCGTGTCTCCGCTGAAGTAAAACCCGTTGGTCCGGGTGGGCGAAGTAGCGTTTCCCGTGAGCGAGAGCGTGCGTGCAACATTTACTAGTTGTTCTTCGTTATCGCCCGCCAGCACCAGGACGCTTCCGTACGGGTCATTCGGATTGCCTCTGAGCGCCAGCAGTGATCCGCCGCCCGGCGGCAGCGTCAATGAGCCCGGCAGGCTCGCCCGGTCGCTTGAGAACACGATTGCGTTGCCCGGGGGAATCTGGTCAAAGTAAACCGCAAACCGCACCGGCTTTGAACTTGCCAGCAATCCGAGCCACGATGCCACCGAACCCGCGGCCTCAAGCATCTTCGCGCTGGGCCTGGTGAGAAATACGAACGGGACAGTGGTTGCAGTCTGCAGGTCGCTGTCGAAAATAGGCAAAGGCAGATGGCTCAAATCGTCTTGAAACCGAAGACGATCGCCGCTTACTTCAAGCGTGGAGGCCTGGCTGATGCGGCAGAGGATGTGCGCCCTCGCCTCGTTTTCGGGCAGCATCACGCCGCTCCCGGTGAACTCAAACGTGAAACTATTGCTGCGCACAAGCAAAGCATCCGGGACCGGGATGTCAACGGAAACAAATCCATTCGGCCCTTGAGAACCGGTCGGCGGCGGAAGCGTGGCGATCGTGGTGTCGTTGAGATTGACGCGCAGTGAGGTGGTATGCGGATCGAGGCTGGAGTCGATGTTATAGATCACTCTCAGCGTCGCATGCCTTGGCACCAGCGCATGAGAGAGCATAAAGTGCACCGAATAGTATGAATGCGGTCCCCGCATTTCGATCGTGTTCGTCAGCCCAAGGTCCTTCAGGCTCAGCACTTGAACGTCGCTCGCGGCACCGCCGGCAGTTGCCGCCGATATATCTTTACCGCTTGCATCGCCAGCGCCCTTGGCCGCGGCCTCTTGCGCAGGCTTTGACGCTTGCAACAGCGCGCGATTCCCTGTGCTTCCCGCCAATGGCCGCGTGCTTGATCCCAGCGTCTGGCTGCCTGCGCCCAACAGAACGGCCGCCAACAGCCATGCCATGGTTTGCGGTTGGGGAACCTTGATCTTCGACTTGCTTTCAGGGAAGATGCTTCTCAGTACCAGGTAAAGTCCGTGGCCTGAAAGCCGGATCACGCGTCCAAGACTGACCAGCGGACGATCGAGTTCCTTGTTCGCAAGCGATCCTATCCACGCATCCGCCCTGGAGTAGAGCGCCCTGGTCAGCGTCTCCTGCTCTGCTATCGTCGGCAACAGGAAAGCCAGACGCACTTCGCTCTTGCCCATCCCCATTACCAGTGCTGAGATTTCGGAATTCTCATCCCCTGCAATCTCGGGGAACGCCAATTGGAGTTTCTCGCCGTTGACAAACTGCGCGTCAGCCGGTACGCCAATGGAGGCGCCGCCGATGGACATATCGTTCGACATACCCTCAATCAGCCTGCCGTCTACAAGACGAATCCGGACCTTGATCTTGGCTTCAATGCGAACCGACTCGCGCCGCTGCTTCTGCTCATGCGCAACCGCTGCGGCAACCCCAAGAATCACGATGTTGAATACCACCCAGATCAGGTTCATGATCACCGCGCCCGGGTGCTCGGGGTCGGCGATAAACAAGCGGTAGGGAACTGCAAGAATCCCCAGGAAGTTCAAAAACAGCATCCATCGCGTCGGCGTCGCAATCTGGCGGTCGAAGTGAGTCTTGGCCAGCGTGCTGCCCTTGTCGGTAACGTTGAAGCTGCCCAGCTTCGGATTGATCAGAGCGAGAAGAGTGGGAGCCAGAATGTATGGCGCCAGCACAGCCTCGTAAATCTCGTTCCAGAATGAGTGGCGGTGCCGGCCCTGGATACGCGAGTTGGTGAGGCTGGCCAGAACCAGGTGCGGTAGCGCATACGCGAGAATGGCCACCCAGTAACCGGGAATGATGGTTCTGCCGAGCAACAGGTAAACCAGCGGCGCGCCAAGAAACACCAGGCGTGGAACAGCGTAAAGAAAGTGCGCCATGGCATTGAAGTAGCAAAGGCGCTGCGTAAACTTCAGCTTGCCGCCAAACATGGGGTTGTCGGTCCTGAAGATCTGGATCATTCCGCGCGCCCAGCGGATGCGCTGCCCCACGTGGGCAGCCAGCGTTTCCGTGGCCAACCCGGCAGCCTGCGGGATGTTGATATATGCGGTGTTGTATCCGTGCTTTTGCATGCGCAGCGAAGTATGGGCATCCTCGGTCACGGTTTCGGTGGCAATGCCTCCAACCTCATCCAAAGCCGAGCGGCGAATCAATGCGCACGAGCCGCAGAAGAATGTAGCATTCCAGAAATCGTTCCCATCCTGCACGATCCCGTAGAATAGCTCCGCCTCGTTGGGAATGGTCTTGTACTGCAGCAGGTTGCGCTCAAACGGGTCGGGCGAATAGAAGTGATGCGGAGTCTGCACCATGGCCAGCTTCGGGTCCACCAGCATCCAGCCCAGCGTCATTTGCAGAAAGCTGCGCGTGGGGACGTGGTCGCAGTCAAAGATGGCGACATACGGCGCGCTCATTGTGGTCAAGGCGTGGTTGATATTGCCGGCCTTGGCATGGTTGTGCTGTACGCGTGTAATGTAGCCGACGCCGGCCTCCCGCGCAAACTTCTTGAACTCCTCGCGCGACCCGTCGTCGAGGATATATATGTGCAGCCTGTCGGGAGGATAGTCAATGCTGTTGGCGGCCAGCGCCGTATAGCGCACCAGGGCCAGCGACTCGTTATAAGTGGGAATCAGCACGTCGACGTGCGGCCACAACGCTTCGTCCGCCGGCATGGCGATCGGCATTCGCCTCAACGGCCACACGGTCTGCATGTAGCCGAGAAGCATGATCAGGATGGTGTAGGCTTCGGCGCTGATAAGGATCAACAGGAATGCCGCATCCAAACCTACGCGGTTGTTGGCTTCGTCTGAGAAGAAATCAATCAGCATCCGAACGCGCCACCACCCGTAGCGGAAGGTTGCTGAAATTGAAATCATCACCAGCGCCAGGGTGAACACGCGGGACCTGGAAGCGCGATTGGTCATCAGGCCGAGCAGGATACTGGCGCCGCCCAGCATTGCCTGCTTGGGCCAACTAAGATAGAGACTGATTTGCTGAACAAAGAGGAACGCAAAAATACAGATGCAAATGGCTCGAAAGAGCCGCGTCATCGAACCGGGCTTGTCCAGGTAATCGCTCATGCCGCCTACGTGGTCCCCGAACCCTATGCTGCCGGGAAGTCAATGTCATCCCAGGTCTTCCGTCAACTCCCCCGACGGCAACGTCCGGCACATCGCTCTTAACCCGCTGCGTCTGGATTATACCCGCAGAAGCCGGTATTCTCCCGCTCAATAGAGCGCAGAAAGCAACAACTCCGTAGTTTTGAGGACTCAAACAGGCAACTGCCGCTTCGAGGACGGGCGTCTTGCGCGGGACCAAAACGCATAGCTGGCGCAGGTGCACTTCGGCTACGCTGAGCCTCCGCTGAGGATCAACTGTTATCGAAAGCTCCCAGCCAACCCGATCCGAACCCGGGCAAGCGCAGCCTGCTTGTCTACCGCAGGCGTCGCGAGATAGTCTCAGCCCGCTACCTCGAAGGTTCCTTGAGCGGCGCGGTCAACCATGGGCTGTGCATGAATCGCCTTCGTTGCCGCGGCGCCGCCGGGAGAGACGGCAGGCACGCGCGAGGGCAAGAAGCAGGCGAGAAACGTGGCGGCAATCAGCTTCATGTCGGTCCCGAATGTAGCGCGGCACATATAGCGAACATCGATGCGCGCCTTCAGCGGCTTGATGCGCGCATGATAGTAGTTTTCTAACTGCGCAGGATGAATCCGGCCCAGAATCTCCTCTTCGTGGCGGAAGGCAAGCGTGGCGGCTCCGGTAATCCCCGGACGATAAGGCATATTGACGATCGCCGCGTACTGTGGCAACTTCGGCCTCGGGCCAACCAGGCTCATATCTCCGCGCAGCACATTGAAGAACTGCGGCAGCTCATCGATCTTGAGCCTGCGCATCCAGCGCCCCATGCTTGTGACGCGAAGATCTCCATCCCGTGTAAGCCCCAAGCCCCGGCCATCTCCCGGGCCCGCCGCCATGCTGCGAAACTTGTAGATATTGAAGAGGCGCCCTTCACGTCCGACCCGCTTCTGAACGAAGATCGCAGGGCCTTTCGACGAGAGGCGCACGCAAATCGCGACCAGCAACATGGGAACGAAAAAGGCGATAAGAACGGCGGCCGCGACGGCCACATCCAGCATCCGCTTTGAACGCGAGAGGCTCCATTCGCTGGCGGTGGGACTCACCATCGGTTGGCTGCGGAGCATCGGGTTGTTGGCCGAAACGGTCGAAGCCAGGATCGGCACAAACCGGGATGCAACGCGTCCGGATTCAGCAGATAGATCGGGCGACTGCATAGATACTCACCTCGGGGGCGACAATAAGCTTCCGGCATTGGCCCGCACTTATCCGCCTGGAGACAAACTCTTCGATAGCAGGAATGAACGCTGGCCTATCTATGCTCAACAGCCCATCCGCGAAAGTTGCCACTTCTGAATCTTCGCCGCAATCCAATTGAATTGCGGGGCCGCAGGTAACAAATAGTAAGTGCTGAGGCGCACGAATGGGACTATTCCCGGAACTGAACTCCGATAAGTGCTTTCTAATTCTCAGGGCGCACTTACTAAGTCCGCATTTGAGCAGGGAGATACATCCACGCCCCCGGCGCATGCTGCCTGCGCCAGGAGCGGTCAGTTCTCAGGGGAGCTTACTTCAGGACGCTGATTGCAGCCGCGCCGAACGCCAGTTGCGCGAACATCTGGGTCCAGTTGAGTACTTCGTGCATGGCGCTCGCATGCAGGCCCTTCTCCGGGACGATAATGCTGTCGCCCGGGTACAAGCGCAGCCCGTCGAATCCCGTTGAAAACAGGGGCCGCCCCGCATCGTGGCTGGTGACCGACCCATCGGCGCGCAAAATGTAAGCATGCCCGCGATCGGCTTCGCGGCTCGGTCCGCCGGCAAGGTGAAGATATTCGCCCACCTTTGCTTCTCCGCGATATAGGAATGCATTCTGGTTCAGAACAGCGCCGATTACTTCAACCGTGGCGGGCGTGGAAGGAACATAGAGTTGGTCGCCGTCCTCCAGCGCCATCTCAGGCAAAGCGCCTTCTCCGCTGCTTTGCGGGCGAAGATCGAGCACAATCCTTCCAGTTGGCCGCAACGCCCGAAGACGGGCAATCATCTCACGATCGATGGATGCGATTTGACCCGGCGACGCTCCGTCCTCTCCTCGCGAACCCGCCTGGCTGTTCAAGGAAATCGAATTGCGTTGCATTTCATGCTCAAGCTTGTCGATGTATTCGCTAAAGCGCGCCTGCTCAAGATCCCGCGTGCTCTTGCGCGTGAACTCCGCCCCAAAGAGATAAGCCTTGCCCGTCAGTCCTCCGGCACGTGCTATCAGCGAACGCAGAGTCTCTCCGGGGGCAACACTGTAGACGCCGGCATGCGTGAACTCGCCCTCCAGCCGAACGTATTTGGTTTGCTCGTTCAGCGGCAGGCGGATATCTTCCTGGGAAAAGATGGTGACAACGTCGCCGGGCTTGAGTTCCAGATCCTGCGATGTGTCGTGATCCAGCACCAGCTTTCCAAGATCGAATGGAACCAGGGAAGTGGTCATCGTGCTTGAATCAACACGCTCGATCACCGCGTAATTCCAGTCCGTTTGCGCTCCCGGGCTGGAAACTGCGGCAGGTTTTGCTGTGGGCTCGCTGGCGCTTGAGGGGCCCTCAAGCTCCGGAACCGGAAGCCCGAGCTGGGTGCGACGCCACCAGTAATTACGTGTAACCAGCGAGTCGCGATCCGGCATCAACTCGCTCAAGCGCATACCGCCATGCCACTTGAAGCGGCCGGGATTGGCCACCGATCCTCGCAGTGTCACTGTCTCCCGATAGCTAGAGACAATGGGATCGACGCGCACAATGTCGCCATCGACCAACAAGGTAGCAAGTCCATCGGAGTCCGCGGCCAGATCGAATGCGCGCCTATGAGCGTGGTTCTCGATCCGCTCGACTGAAAACCGCGCGCCCGAGGCGGTAGCCGTTCTGCCCCCGGCCGTATCCAGCAGGCGGCTGATGGGCTCCTCGCCCCGCAACTCGAAGATGGCGGCCTGCCGCACGCTTCCCAGCAGCGCCACCTGCGGGCCCGCCGCGGGAATGTAAAGCACGTCGCCCGGCTGCAGTTGCACATCTCCGGTCTTGTCGCCGCTCGCCAGCAAGGCATAAAGGTCGAAGTCTGTTACCACCTTTCCCTGCCGCTTCAGCTGCACGTGGCGCATCGATCCCGTCGCCGTCGGACCGCCGCTTGTGAACACCGCATCCACCAGCGTGCTCAGCGCGCTCACCGTGTACTCGCCGGGCCGTCTCGCCATTCCAGTCACGTACAACTGGATGGAGTGAATCTCGCCCATATCGACACTCAGCTCGAAGTTGCGGTACACGCGCTCCATCGCGTTGCGCAGATGGCTCGAGACCGCGGAGAACGGCAGGCCCGCCACATGCACGGCGCCGACCTTGGGCAGAAAGATCTCTCCTTCACGGCTCACGCGCAAGTTTGCGCTGAAGTTCACCTGGCCCCAGATCCGGATGCGCAATTCATCTTCGGGCCCGACGATCAGATCCTCCGGCGCCGGTCCGCGATCAACGGGCCCAAATGAAGCCGGCGTATTGAAGAGGCTGGCGCCGTACACCGGCAGTGTTTCACCGGTTGAGGCGGCAACAAAACGTTGAAACTCAGAGAGCGGCTCGCTACGCGCGCCCGCGCCTCCATGCGCTCCGGTCCCAATCCCTGGCGCTCCCTCTGTGAAATTTGCTCCAGCGGTTAGGCTGTTGCTCGCTGAAGCCGCGGTTGAGCGATCGGCCCTGGGGGCCGTCTGCTTCGGCTGCTGCGCCAGGCTGAGCACCGCCGGCGAATCTCCGGCCTCAGGCGAGCTGAGCGGCGACGGCAAAACCTGGCAACCGAGCGTGTCGGAATCATCGTTATCGGAGCACTGTGCGTGCACAGCCGGAAGCGAAAGAGCGAATCCGGCAGCGACAGCGGAACACAGAAGCACGGCACGGCGAAGACGTGGGCGAACAGATGAATGGTTTCTCATAGACGCCCAATTGTTGCCGCATCGCCAACGTAGAAAGAAGCGGAAAATGCGCCGTGCGCCAAGAGCTGTTTCAAAACCGGACAGGTTTATGAGTGGTTTCCCATAATCGTCTTCACCCGATTTCTTTCACATCTCTCTTCCTGCGTTTCCACCCATCAACGGATACTCTGGGCGCAGTTTCAATGCATCTGGGCGTAACCAACCGCGCAACGCGAAATGCCAGGATTCATTGCAAGAGGAAGACCGACGTGCCAACCAATCAACTCAACTCCGACGCCATCGCTGCCGAAGCTTCAGGCAATTCACTGCTGTTCCTTCTGCGCCTGATGGCGAAACGCGGCAGGATGATCTGGACTGCAATCCTCGCAATCGTCTTGCTGGCCGTCGTCATCGCCCTATGCCTGCCCAACCACTACACAGCCTCCGCGGTCATTCTGCCTCCGCAGCAGAGTCCCTCAGCCGCTGCGGCCATGATGGCGCAACTGGGCAGCCTGGGAGCCATGGCCTCGGCGGCGGGCGGGCTCAACGTCAAGAACCCGAACGACCAGCAGGTTGCCTTGCTCAAGAGCCGGACGGTTGAAGATGCGATGGCGGCGCGGTTTCAACTTCAGCGGTTGTATCGATGCAAATACCTGTCCACCACGCGCAAGCGCTGGGAACGCGCCACCAAAATCGATCCTGGAGTGAAGGACGGCCTGATCCGTCTCGAGGTCACCGACGTCGATCCCCGCCGCGCGGCGGATCTGGCCAACGCCTGGGTAGAGGAATACCGCCGGTTCACAGCGACCCTTGCCATTACTGAGGCTTCGCAGCGCAGGCTTTTCTTCGAGCGTCAATTGAACGCCGCACGCGAGGATCTGGTCCACGCTGAAGAGGACATGAAGCAGACCGAGCAGCGCACCGGCGTCATCGAGATTGAAGGGCAGGCCCGGGCCATGATCGCCTCGGCCGCCGTCTTGCGGGCCCAGGTGGCCGCCAAGCAGGTTGAACTGCGAGCCATGCGCGAGTTTGCGGCCGATCAGAATCCAGACCTGCAGCGCGCGCAGAGCGAGTTGATGGCTCTTGAAGGCCAGTTGGCCAAAATGGATGCCGCAAGCGATCGCAATGAAGGCGATCTGGTGGCGCCGAAAGGCACCGTCACGCAAGCCGGCCTGGACTACACCCGCGCACTGCGCGAAGTGAAGTACCGGGAGGCGATTCAGGATCTGCTGACCCGTCAGTATGAGGGCGCGCGCGTAGACGAGGCGCGCCAGGGTGCGCTGGTGCAGGTTGTCGATCCGGCCGCGGTCCCTGATCGTCCCAGTTCGCTTTATCGGATCTGGATCGTGCTTGGCGCCCTGGTCCTTGCATTGCCGCTGGCCTTGTTGGCGGCCACGATTGTTGAAGCGGTCGCAACCTTGCGCCGCATCCGCAGCCGCGCCGGCTCGTGGAGCCTGGCGCTGGAAGATGCAGTGGTTGGAGCGGCGCAATGACGATGCGCAAAGCTCTAGGGCTGGACGGCGCCATCGCCTATACGGTGTTGGCGCGGCTGGTCAGCATCGTTGGCAGCATCGGAACCGTGCTGCTCATCGTCCGCTTTTTAAGCCCGGAAGAGCAGGGTTACTACTACACGCTGCTCAGCCTGGTCTCGCTGCAAATGGTTTTTGAGATGGGTTTCTCGCTGGTGATTCAGCAGTTGGCGGCGCACGAGTGCGTTCACTTGCAGTTGATGCCCGATGGCAGCGTGCATGGCGATCCGATTGCCCATGCACGCCTGGCTTCTGCGCTCCAGTTGAGTCTGCGCTGGTATACGGCGGCGGCCGCGGCGATGGGACTGGTGCTGGCTCCCCTGGGAATGACCTTCTTCGCCGGCCATGCAGCCGCGGGCGGAGTTCAGGTTTCATGGCAAGGGCCGTGGTTCACCGCCGCAATCGCGTCTGCCGCAGGTCTTTGGTGCATTCCTTTCTATTCGTTCCTTGAAGGATGCGGGCAGGTACAGGCGGTGGCCGCATTGCGCCTGCGCCAGGCCATGGCCGGCATGGCGCTTGCCTGGACAGCCATGCTGCTGCACCACGGTCTCTACTCGCCAGGCCTGGTGATTCTTGGCCAGGTGGCTACGGGACTCTTGTTTCTGGCTGCCCGCCGCAGCTTGCTTTGGGGTCTGCTCAAGTATCCAGCCCGCGAAGCGGCCATCCGGTGGACACGCGAGGTGCTCCCATTTCAATGGCGCATCGCCGTCAGTTGGATGTGCTCCTACTTCACCGTTCAGGCATTTATCCCGATCATCTTTGCGCTGCGAGGACCCGTCGAAGCCGGACAGATGGGCATGTCCCTCAGCATCACCGGCTACCTGACGTCCCTGGTGCTTCCGTGGATTTCGACCAAGTCCACGCCCTTCGGCCGCTTGATTGCGCAGCGCGAGTTTCAAGAACTCGACCGCCTGTTCCTGCGCACCCTCGGTCAATCTCTCGCCGTCTTCTGCGTCATCGCCCTCGGCGCCAACGCGGCGGCGGCGCTGCTGGCGGTCGCCGCTCCTCACCTCGCAATGCGAATGGTTCCGCCGCATCTGTTTGCCGTGTTGGTGCTGGCCGCCGGCGCAAACTGCGTGGTGCAGATTCTGGGCACGCTTCTGCGCGCATTCAAGCGCGAACCGTTCTTCGCGCAGTCGCTTGCTGTTGCCTCGCTCACACTGTCTTTGGCCATTCTTGAAGCGCCCCGGTGGGGAACTGCGGGCGTTACTTTCACTTACCTCTGCGCCACCGCGGGCCTTGCCCTGCCTTCCGCCCTCACCATCTTCGCTCGCCAGCGCCGCAGATACTTGTCGGCGGTTCCGCTGGTTGCAACCGGAGGCAGGCAAGCGTGAACACTTTGCTGCTCCGATTCATTTCCACCGGCGCTGTGGCTCAGCGGCTTGCCGGCGCGTTCCTGTCGCTCATTGCGCTTGCGCTGGTCGTGGTGGATGCATCGGGTCTTTCCGTCAGTCCAAACGCCTGCGCGCTTCTTTTGCTCATTGTCATGGCCATGATCGCCTTCGCCATTCACAAGGTATCCGGCGGCGTAACCAGCCTCATCGGGCTGTTTTTTCTCGGCACGATTCTCTGGGTTACTCCCAGGCCGTTGGTCGCCCTCTTTACGCAGGACGACAGCATCTACACTTTGCTTTTCGGCGAAACCGCCGCGCCGCGCGGGCCAGATCTTTACCGCTTACTGGCGTTCTGGACCATCGGCGTTTCCAGCTTGTATGGAGGCTACTTCCTCTTCTTCAAGGAGCAGAAGCAAAGCCTGAAGCCGTTGAGTTCAAAGGGTCGAACTTACTGCAAGCTGAGCTTTGCTGTTGCATTCGTCATCACAGCCATCCTGCTTCCTCTCTTGGCCCGGACTCGCTTCGTTGCATTCGCCACCGGCGGTTACAACGCGTTGTATCTCAATCAGGCGGAATCCTCCTTCAGCCTGCTGCCTCTGCTCGGTTACCTTTGCCCTGCCCTCTATGCCCTGGCCGTCATCATCGACGAGAAAAAGTACACCCGCCTGATGGTCGCCGCTGTTGTGTGCTACGCGTTTTGCGGCATTCTCTTCGGCAGAAGAATGGAGGTGGGCACCTGGCTGCTGGTCGCTCTCTGGCATCAATCGGCAGTCAGGGGCAAGCCCATCCGGATGGGCCGCCTGTTTCTCGGCTTTATGGTTGCCGGCGCAGCATTTCAATGGATAGAGATGATGCGGTCTGAAAGCGATGCAATGAATCTGGTTCTTCTGGCTTTCTTTACCAGCCAGGGCGTCATCTTCATGATTCCGGCGCTCGCATGGCAGTTGGCTCCGCCGCCCCTGCATACGGTTCTCGGCTCGCTGCTCTCCGTGAGGCACGTTTATCGCCTCTTCGACATCGGCTCCATTGGGACGGCCAACATTCTTGACTACATCTCGTCGCAGAGCGGTCCCACTCTCTTCGCAACCGGGAACGGGCTAAGTTCCACCGGATACCTCGATGTCTACTACCTCTCTGGAGAGGTGTTGGTCTTGTACACGCTCGGATGCGGACTGCTGGGGTTCCTGTTGCGCAAGTGGGAAGTGGGCTCTTTCAAAAGCCGCGTCTCGCTGTTTTTTCTCTGCGTGTCCCTTCCCTCGCTCTTCTTCGTACAGCGTTCCTCGGTATTCACCGTAACCTCGCAGGTTGTCTATCTGGCCTTTTTCATGGTTGGCACATACTTCCTGCATCGCCTATTAGTCCTGATCGGCCGCAGCGAGATTGCAAGGGAGCGTGTCCATGCCCACATCTAGCGGATATCGGTCTGTGCAGGTATTTGAATGCAGGCCGCGACTGCAGAAATTACGCCCACGGGATTTTGCCCTGCCCCTGCGCGGCGAAATCTCGTAAGGAGAACCCGCATGCCAAAGACGGTGCTGTCGATTGTTTCAACGCTGGGCCGCTGCGGACCGGTCATTGGAATGATGAACGTGGCCCGGTACCTCGACCCGCTCAGGTATCGGGCGGTCATCGGAACTCTATCCCCTGAGCCTGCAGATTCCCTGATCGACGAATTCAGGTCTCTTGGTGTTCCGATTCGGCAGTTGGGACTGTCGCGGCTGGAGTCCCTATTTTCTGGCGTGCGCAAACTGCGCAGTCTGGTGTCTGAGGTCAGGCCAGACCTGGTCCATTCCCATGGTCTTCGTGCAGACATCCTGGTCGCGAAGGCAAGGCCGAATTGCCCGATCGTCGCCACCGTCCATTCGGATCTCCTCGCGGACTACCGGTTCGCTTATGGGCGCCCGGTCGGCACTGTTG
>Ga0118677_10010649_pt1 | contig 14004 bp, 8 predicted proteins | sample AliMusrvi5mmetaG_FD_86154 | JGI IMG/M metagenome (GOLD analysis project Ga0118677, IMG submission 86154) | reverse complement strand
GTCGCGGAGGTTATTTTGCCCGTCACCGAGAGCGCCGAAGTGCTGGACGAACTGCCCGCGGAGCTGTTGGTACCCAGAAAGACTGCCTTGTAGCTGCGGCTTCCAAGCGCCGGACGGAACTTCAGGATCGCTGTCCCCGCACTGGTCAACTGCGCCGTTCCCAACACGTGGATGTCGGTGCAGTGCTTTGCCGAGGCGTCGCAGAAGTTCACCTGCCCCGGCGACACCAGCGACAACCCGGCCTTGACCGTCGCAGTGAGGGTTACAGCTGCGCCCGAGACGACCGTGGTAACGGGACCGCTGCCCGAGGTTACGGCCATCGTTGTGGTTGTGGCTGTCTTCGTTTGCGCAGACGCGTTTCCACAGGCGCTCAAGATCTCAAAAGCAAGAAGAATGCAAACCGCAGCCATGCTGCGCAGCATTTGCGTTTGGCTGGAGGATTGATGCGAGAAAATTGCAGAATGCGCGGAGATGACTGAACTGGAACCGAGAGACATGGCTTGATGGCCCCTTTAGAGCGGTTCCAGAATTCACGTGCCCTTTTAAGAGCGGTCAAAAGTGCCATTTTCTTGAGGGAAAATGGCACTCGGCAGTTGCGGTTTCGGGGCACAACAATTCTGGAATCGTTGTAATCGAACGAACGGTCCAAAGACGCTGAACGGGTTGATTCAGACAGTTGCCGCTTGGCCGACAGTCGAAATCCAGTTGACCACGCGCACTGAGTCAGCGGTGTAAATCAGGATGGTCGCGTGGATTGGAATCGGCTGAAGCATATCACAGAACGCATTGATACTTCCGTGATTAGGGAGATATCCCGCGGCAAACGTGACATGCCAACCGTGTGAACGCCGCATTTGAGGCCGAGCACCGTAGCACACGTGGGCTTTGCCGAAATGCCTCGGAATCCGAACCCGAACAAAACAAGGCGGGTAAGGCCTTCCGGATTTCGAGAAGCGCCATAAACACCGTAGCATCCTTGCGTACCTGCGTTCCTGCGTTCCTGCAAACTAGCATCATCCACGACCTGATGGCCCGGCATTGCGCGTCGCGGATTCGTGTGTCCATTCTCGAAGATTGCGTTTCTGACTTCGGATAACACCCGCCAGCCGCTCTGCCGGACTGAAACTATCGATCGGTAATCAACTTTGCAAGGTGAGGGGAATTTCAGAAATGCGTTTAAATCTTCATTCCAGGACGATCATCCGGGCAGTGTGCGCTCTGCTGGCAATCAGCTGCATCGCGGTTGCTCAAACGGCGCCGATTACCCGCGAGGGGGCGCATCGACGCGCTGAGGCACTCCTGAAGCAAATGACGGTGGAAGAAAAAGCCGGCCAGATGAACCAGGCCGCCGGCATGTCGATCCCCGCAATGGGGACTGAGAAGCCTGAGATTGGCATCGTCAAGGGCCAGGTTGGCTCAGTGCTGTGGCTCATCGATGTGAAAGAGATCAACCGTCTGCAGCACCTGGCCGTTGAGAAGTCGCGGCTCCATATTCCGCTCATCTTCGGTTTCGACGTGATTCACGGCTACCGAACGGTATTTCCCGTGCCGCTGGCCATGGCTTCGTCCTGGGACCCTTCAGTCGAGGAAGCCGTCCAGCACTACGCAGCGAAAGACGCTCGCGCCGCCGGCATTCAGTGGACCTTCACGCCGATGGTGGATATTGCGCGGGACGCGCGCTGGGGCCGCATTGTTGAGGGCGCGGGCGAAGATCCTTATCTGGGAGCGGCCATGGCGGCTGCGCAGGTGCGCGGCTTCCAGGGCGAGTCCGTCGGCCCTGAAAGCGTGCTTGCATGCGTGAAGCATTTTGCCGGTTATGGCGCAGCCGAAGGCGGCCGCGACTACGACTCGTCGTACATACCGGAAGTCCTGCTACGCAATGTCTATCTTGTTCCCTTCCACGCGGCAGAAATGGCCGGCGCAGGCAGTTTTATGAGCGCCTACATGGATTTGAACGACGTGCCGGCTACCGGCAATCGCTGGCTGCTGCACGATGTGCTTCGCCAGGAGTGGGGCTTCAAGGGCTTCGTGGTCTCCGATGCCTTTGCCGCTGCAAGCCTGCAGACACACGGCTACGCTCGCGATCCTGAAGACGCCGCTTTCAAAGCTTTCCATGCCGGCCTGAACATGGACATGGCCAGCCAGACCTATATTCACAACCTGCCCAAGCTCGTCGCCGCGGGAAAAGTGACCGAGGCCCAGTTGGACGAGGCAGTGCTGCCCATTCTCGAAGCCAAGTACCAGTTGGGACTTTTCGATAACCCCTACGTGGATGAGTCCAAAGTTGAGGCGGTGATGAGCCGCCCCGAAGGCCTTTCGCTGGAACGCAAGGTTGCGGCACGCTCCATGGTGCTGTTGAAGAACGACAACCACACTCTGCCGCTGGGCAAGAATCTGAAGAAGATCGCGCTGATCGGAACACTTGCCGATTCAACCACCGACATCCAGGGCGGATGGACGGTGGAGGGCCTCTTTGGCGGCGCGGGCAAGGCCAATCCCATTACCGTGCTGGCGGCACTCAAGAGCAAACTGGGGCTGGGCGTCGAAATCAACTATGTGCCAGGGTCGGTTCCCACGCGGGAATATCCCTCGATCATGGACTCATTCTTTGGCGGCAAACCGGTGGTTGCGCCCACGGCCGCCGAGGTGGCCGAGTGGCTGGCCAAGGCCAAGGCAGCGGCAGCCGATTCCGATGTTGTTATCGCAGTGCTTGGCGAAATGGCCAACATGAGCAGCGAAGCTGCCTCGCGCGGCACGCTCGATCTGCCCGGCATCCAGGAACAGATGCTGGAGACAGTGGCCGCTACCGGCAAGCCGGTGGTGGTGGTTCTGCTCAACGGACGTCCCCTCGACATTCGTTGGGCTGCCGCTCACGTTCCGGCAATTCTTGAAGCGTGGTATCCCGGCACGGAAGGCGGCAACGCAATCACCGATGTGTTGTTCGGCGACGTGAACCCGGGCGGAAAGCTGCCCGTAAGCTGGCCTCGAGCGGCTGGGCAAGAACCCATTTACTACAACCACAATCTGACCCATGCACCGGAGGACGCCCCGCAATTCACCTCCCGCTACTGGGATTTGAACAGCAAGCCTCTCTATCCGTTTGGCTATGGGCTCAGCTACTCAACGTTCAGGTTTGCCAACCTGCAACTGAGCAAGGACCGCATCAACGTGGATGGAAGCACAGATGTGCAGGTGGACGTGACCAACACCGGCGCAGTGGCCGGCGATGCGGTGGCGCAGATCTACATTCATCAGCGCGCCGGATCGGCCTCGCGACCGGTTCGCCAGCTCAAGGGATTTCGCCGCGTTACATTGAAGGCCGGCGAGACACAGACGCTTAAGTTCACGCTTGGCAAGGATGAGTTGAGCTTCTGGAGCCCGCAAACGAGGGCCTGGGGCGTTGAACCGGGCGGCTTCGATGTCTGGACAGGCGAAGACTCGACGGCGACTCTGCACACAGACCTGACGGTCATTGAGTAGGTCGCACTTCGGGATCGTCGAATGTCAAAAAGGGAGCCGCCAGTTCCAGGCGGCTCCCTTTATTGATGTGTTCTAAATCGTATTGAAACTACGTTTTGCAAGGGTGGGACGGGCAGATTCGAACAGCCGGCCCTTGCACCCCCAAGCAGCCAAGAGCCCGAAGCGGACTGGAAACCCCAGAGTCGCTAATTCGCGGTGATGGTAAGGGTTCCATTTGCGTAGGTGAAGGTGTAATTTGTTGCTGCCAGGGTACCGGTCGTGGCCGTGATGGGGTAAGTGCCGGCCAAGGAGGTTTTGGTGCCAGTGGTTGTGAGTTTGGGCGCGCCCGTGACGGCCTTTACCTGAGTGTCGCTGTTAACAAAACCGGTGGTGGCAAAGGTGAGAGTTGGTACGGTCGCGCCCTTTATCATGCTCAAGTTGTTGGCGGTGACGGTGAGCGCAGCCTTGGTGACAGCGAGGGTCTGCTTCACTTCAGTGGCCGCGTTATTGACCGAGTTGCCGGCCTGATCGGCGGCGATGACGATGCTTCCTGCTCCGGTAACGGTGAGGGTGCTGCCGCTGATGGATCCAGGACCGGAGATGACTTTGTAAGTAACGGCGAGGCCTGAGGAGGCCGTGGCTGAGAGGGTGATGGGCCTCGCGCCATAGGGAGCACCGGCGAGCGGAGCGAAAGTAATGGTTTGGGGCAGCAGGATGGTGTAGGCGGCCGAGGCCATCGAGCTGGTGTTGTAGCCGGTGGCAACAGCAACAGCATTGATGGTCTCGGTCTGAGAAACAGTGATGGCAGTGGTGTATTTGGTCCCTTCGGCGGCGGAAGGGGTTGACCCGTCTGTCGAGTAATAAATGACCGCGCCGGTGGGGGTGTCAGCGAGGGTAACGGACTGTGCGGCCTTATAAGCTCCGGCAGCCGGCTTGCAGGTGGGGGCAGCGGCGGAGGGAAGGGTAATGGTCTCAGTGAGAGCCGCGCTGGCCGAGGGGCCGATTTTGGATGTACCAGTGTAGATGGCGACGACGGTGTGCGTGCCGGCCGCGAGCTTCGTGGTGGCGTAGGTCGCCTTGCCTGCTGTGCTCAATGCCGCGGTCGCCCCAGTTGCGCCGTCGACAGTAAAGACGACATTTCCCGTGGCAGTGCCGGAGGTGGCAGTGACCGTGGCAGTGAAGGTGACAGAGGCGCCCGTCTGGGCCGTGGCGACGCTGGCGGAGAGCGAGGTTGTGGTGCCGATGGTGGGGAATGCGAACTCGGATACATAGCCATTGCTCCCTGAACTGGCAGCAGCTTTGTTCTTGGTCTGGAAAGCGCCAGTGGAGGTGGGAAAGTCGGTGGAGCAACTATATCCGGCGGTGTAAACATTGGCGGATGCATCGACAGTGATACCACCAGCCGCATCGCCGCAACCAGACCCGCCCAGATAGGTGGAGTAGACGATGCCTGAACCGGCGGCATTCAGTTCAGTGACGTAGGCGTTGCCTTGATTCGACTTGAGCGTGGACTGATAGGCTCCGGGCGAGACCGGAAAGCCGGGGGCATATGTGGTCCCGGTGACGAAGGCGTTGGTGCCCTTGGGCAGGATGGCAATGCCCGAGGCGAAGTCCGGATCACTGGAAGCTGGAGCTGTGCCTCCTAGTAAGGTGGAGTAGACAAGCCCCGAACCGGCCGAGTTGAACTTGGTGACAAAGGTGTTGGGGTGCCGGGCAGTTGCCCTGCTCGTGGTTTGAAAGGCGCCGGACGTTACCGGGAAATCGGTCGAGTAAGCCGAGCCGGTGACATAGGCGCTGTTGGATGAATCGACGGCAATGCCGTTTGCAACGTCTTCATTCGTGCCGCCGAGAAAGGTTGAGTAAATGAGCGAGGAGCCGGCAGGCGAGAGCTTGGTGACAAAGGAACTGCTGAGTGCCTTGAACTTGGTCTGGTAGGCGCCTGAAGTGACTGGGAAATCCGCGGATATGGTTATGCCTGCGACGTAAATATCGCCGGAGCTGTCGAGGGCGACGCCTGCGGGGGTGTCATATACGGTGCCACCCAGAAAAGTGGAGAAGACCAGTGCGGAGAGGGAAGAGTTGAGTTCCGTAACAAAGCCTGTCACTACGTCGTTCTTCATCGTTGACTGGTATGCGCTTTTAGTGACGGGAAAATCCTTTTGGCTCGTATAGCCGGTCACGTAGACATTTCCCGAGGCGCTCACGGCCATCCCCTTCATGGAAACACCGAGACAGTTGGGATTGTTTACAGTGCCGGAAAGGTAAGTGGAACTTGCAAGAGTGCCCGTGCTGGAGAGGGTGGTGACAAATCCACCGGTTGTACGCGCCGGAGCAAAAATAGACCACGTAGCGCCGCGTTAGCGGCGTGACGTGGCGGAGTAAAAGGAGACCACCCCGCCAGGCATTGATTTCACGGACAAGCATTTTTCTTTGGGGAGTGCCGAAGTTGATTCGGCGCGTTCTGGAGGCGTGTTTTCTGTGGGATACAGGAGGCATGAAGACGGTGGAGCTTTACGCGAGGGTTCGGCGGGCGGTGCTGGTGGATGGGATGAGCCGGCGGTCGGCGGCGCGGGAGTTTGGGTTGGCGCGGAAGACGGTGAGCAAGATGCTGGAGTATTCGGCGCCGCCTGGCTACCAGCGTCAGAAGCCGGTGAAGAGGCCCAAGTTGGGCCCGTGGCAGGGCGTGATCGACGCGATCCTTGAAGACGACAAGCAGCGTCCGCGCAAGCAGCGGCACACGGCCAGGCGGATCTTCGAGCGGCTGCGTGCCGAGCACGGCTACACCGGCGGCTACACGATCGTGAAGGACTACGTGCGCTCTTCGAAGATCGGCGGCCAGGAGATGTTCGTTCCGCTGACCCACACGCCGGGCGAGGCGCAGGCGGACTTCGGGGAAGCCCTGGCGGTCATCGACGGCGTCGAGCAGAAGGCTCATTTCATGGCCTTTTCGATGCCGCATTCGGATGACTGCTTTGTGCAGGCCTTTCCGGCTGAGACCACGGAGGCTTTCCTGGAAGCTCATGTGCGCGCCTTCGAGAACTTCGGCGGCGTACCGACGCGGATTCTCTACGACAACACCAAGCTAGCCGTGGCGCGGATTCTTGGCGACGGGCAGCGGCAGAAGACGCGGGCCTTCTCCGAACTGCAGAGCCACTACCTGTTCGCGGAGAAGTTCGGCCGTCCGGCCAAGGGCAACGACAAGGGCAAGGTTGAGGGTCTGGTCGGTTATGCGCGCCGCAACTTCATGGTGCCGATTCCGCGGGCGGCAAGCTGGGAGGCGCTCAACGAGCAGTTCATGCGCGATGCGCTGGGTGGCCGCGCACGGCGCCTGCGCGGCCACCAGGAGACCATCGGCGAACGGTTCGAGCGCGACCGAGCGGCGTTGTTGCCGCTGCCTGCGGCTCGCTTCGAGGCCTGCGACAAGACGACCGTGCGTGTCAGTTCGATCTCGCTGGTCCGCTACCGCACCAACGATTACTCGGTGCCGACCGAGTTCGGCCATCGCCAGGTGCTGGTCAAGGCCTTCGTTCACCGCATCGTGATCGTCGCGGGCTGCGACGTGATCGCCGAGCACAAGCGCAGCTACGAACGCGAAGCCACGATCTACGATCCGCTGCACTATCTCGCACTGTTGGAGCACAAGAGCCGCGCACTGGATCAGGCTGCACCGCTGGCTGGTTGGCAGTTGCCGGAGTGCTTTGTTCAACTGCGCCGGCTGCTGGAGGCGCGGCTCTTGAAGCATGCTGCTCGCGAGTACATCCAGGTGCTGCGGCTGCTGGAGACCTTCCCGCTTGCCGAGGTCACTGCGGCCATCGAGCAGGCGCTTGAGTTGAGCACGATCAGCTTCGATGCTGTTCGCCATCTTGTTCTGTGCCGCATCGAACGCAGACCGCCCAGGCTGGACATGGCCAACTGGCCGCACCTGCCCCTGGCCCAGGTGCGCACCACGCGTGCCGCCGATTACATGAGCCTGCTGTACGCTGCCGCGGCTGAGCCGCCGATGCCGGAGACGACGCTATGAGCGCAACCACTCCCGATACGCCGCAGGTTCTGCTCGAGCATCACCTGAAGGCGCTGCGGCTGCCTACCATGCTGCGTGAGTATGACAAGCTGGCGCGCACCTGCGCGGCGGAGAAGGCAACCTTCCCCACCTACCTGCTTCAACTCACCGAGCTGGAGCTGCTCGACCGCGACCGCCGAGCCACCGAGCGCCGCATCCGGCAGGCGAAGTTCCCCGTGGTCAAGAGCCTCGACAGCTTCGACTTCCTCGCCATCCCCGCGCTGAACAAGACGCTGGTCCTTGAACTGGCCCGATGCGAGTATCTGACCCGCAGGGAGAACATCCTGCTGCTCGGCAACAGCGGCACCGGCAAGTCGCACATCGCCCTGGCCCTCGGTCTGGCGGCTTGTCAGCGTGGCCATCGCGTTCGCTTCATCACCGCCGCCGCTCTGGTCGGCGAGCTGATCGAGGCTCGGGATGAGAAGTACCTGCGGCGCTTCCAGAAGCAACTGGCAGCCCACGAACTGCTGATCATCGACGAGCTCGGCTACGTGCCGCTGTCGAAGACTGGCGCCGAGTTGCTCTTCGAGACCATCAGCCAACGCTATGAACGCGCCTCGACGCTGATCACCAGCAACCTGCCCTTCGATGAATGGACCGAACTCTTCGGCTCCGAGAGGCTCACCGGCGCACTGCTCGATCGCATCACCCACCACGTTCACATCCTGGAGATGAACGCCGACTCCTACCGCCTCAAGCAAAGCCGCCGAAAACGAGCCTGACAGCCCCTCCCCAACGCGCCTCGGGGGAGGAGGGCCGCCTCCGCTACGCTCCGGCGCCCCTCCTCCCCCGAAATGCCCGACTCAACCCTCTACTGGCTCCCTTTTACGCCGCCACAGTGGTTCCCTTTTACGCCGCCCTTGACAGGGAGTACGTAGCTCCTGAAACGTCGTAGGAAATCTCTCTCGGTGGAGTACTGTAGCCGTTCGTTCTAGTTGTGCCTGAGCAATTCACGCTACTTGAGTACGCATAACAATTCAAATAGGTATTTGACGACGAGTGCGAGTAGGCAGGCACGACATAGCTGTAGCCGGTTTCGCTGGTCTTGCGGTCAATAATCTTTACTGGCACTGCTTTCCCTGAGTCCATCATGGATTTGTAGCCGAGCAACTCGACAGCACGGGAATTACCTTGGATTGCGGCCTTCTGATACCAGGCAATCGCCTGCTCGTGGTCCTTTGGGACACCTTCGCCTTGATCGTATTGGAAACCGAGTTCGTATTGCGACTCCGCTAGTCCCTGGTCAGCAGCTTTGCGAAACCATTCTGCCGCCTTTGCATAATCTTTGGGTACAGTTGTGCCGGCGTAGTAGAGCTTTCCGAGTTCATTCTGAGCAAAGCTATTACCCTGTTCTGCTGCCTTCCGAAACCATACGGCTGCCTGTGTCTCGTCCTGCGAGACGCCTTTGCCCATGGAGTACCAAAAGCCAAGGTATACTTCCCCATCTACATCGCCCTGCTCGCCAGCCTTTCTGTACCAGATTGCCGCCTGTACGTCATCCTGTGGCACTCCGTGGCCCTTCTCGTACAACCCTGCGAGGTCGAGTTGTGCTCTCGCGTATCCCTGCTCGGCAGCTTTCTTGTACCAGGCGGCCGCCTGGATGAAGTCTTGCGGAACGCCGTTGCCAACTTCGTACAAAGTGCCCATGTAGTCCTGCGCTTCTGCTTCGCCTCGGTCGGCAGCTTTGCGATACCAGAAGACCGCTTGCACCGGGTCTTGGGGGACGCCCTGGCCATGAGCGTAAAGCAAGCCAAGGTTGCGCTGTGCGTCTGCATGACCCTGTTCGGCTGCCTTTCTGAACCAAGCGGCTGCCTGTGCATAATCCTGTTTAACGCCGACACCATTGTTGTAAAGATTTCCGAGTACATACTGTGCTTCAGCGAGATTCCGCTCCGCTGCCTTGCGAAACCAGGCTAGGGATTGTAAGTCATCCTCTGGAACGCCTTGGCCTTTCGCGTAGAGCATTCCAAGGTTGTACTGCGCCTCCGCAAGTCCTCGGTCAGCGGCTTTGCGATACCAGTCTTGGGCCTCTGTGTAATCCTGTGGGACGCCCTGGCCATTCGCGTAAAACATACCAAGATTGAGTTGAGCGGCCACATTGCCATTCTCAGCAGCCTTACGGTACAAGACGGCAGCTTGTGCATTATCCTTCTGCACCCCCCGCCCCTCTTTGAACATCTCAGCAAGGTCGAATTGCGCATAGGCATTACCTTGTTTAGCGGCTTTGCTATACCATTGCGCAGCTTGCGCGTAGTCTTGCGGTACACCATTTCCATGCTCGTACAGCAGACCAAGCTGGACTTGTGCATCGTTGTTCCCTTGGTCGGCGGCCTTCCGAAACCATGCTGCCGCCTGCTCGGAGTCATGCGAAATGCCGGGACTGATAAGATACGCCTCGCCAAGGCTATCTTGCGCGTCTGCATTTCCTTGGTCGGCAGCCTTGCGATACCAATCAGCAGCTTGTGCAAAGTCTTGGGGCACACCTTCGCCGTTTTCGTACTTGACACCGAGATTGTATTGCGCAACAGAGACGCCCTGTTCAGCAGCTTTACGCCACCACATCACAGCCTGTGAGTGATCCAGGGGAACACCTTTGCCGTCGTCGTACATACTGGCAAGTTCATTTTCCGAGGACGCATCGCCTTGCTCGGCAGCCTTGCGCCACCAGAAAGCGGCCAATTGGTCGTCTTGTGGAACCCCATGCCCTACGCTGTAAAGAGTCCCCAGACTCAATTGTGCCCATGGGTCTCCCTGTTCCGCGGCCTTGCGAAGCCAGAATGCGGCCTGAGCGAAGTCCTGAGGAACTCCGTTGCCCTCGTGATAAAGATAGGCAATGTGATCTTGCGCTAGGATGTTGCCCTTTTCCGCAGCCTTGCGAAGCCACGATGCGGCCAGTGCGTATTCATGGAGGTCTTCGTAAGCCAATCCAAGGCGCGATTGGGCCTCAATATCCCCAGCTTTCGCCCTGACAAGCAAAGCGGAGTCGATTCCTTTGCTTTGGGCCGATAATGCGACGGCCATGCACAGTATCAGCAGCACGGCGGAGAACCACACGGCGAAACAGCGGAATTTCGGCACAAAAGCACCTCTTACAATTACGTGACAGTGATTTTACGCGTGCGATGCCCAGCGCGAAAGCTGGCAACGCCGATTTAGCAGCCCACATCGCGCCGATTACCTGCATGGGTTGTAATGGAATCCATTACAGTGTAATATTCTGACATGGCCACTGCTACTGCAAGGAAATCGAGGGTCTACACAATCAGCCTTCCGCCCGAACTTGCACAAAAAGCAGAGGCGCTGGCGCAAAGGGACAGCCGCACTATGAGCGAGCTATTCCGCGAAGCTTTTCGCACATATTCTGCACAGCAGGCGCGAACGACGCTGGATGAACTTGGCGAATATGCGGCAGGACGCAACCCAAAAGGCTACACCGAAGCTGATGTGCCCCAGCTCATCCAACAGGTGCGCTCTGAAAAGCCGCGTCGTCGCAAGGTACGGTCGAACGGATGATCGTCGTCATCGATACAAATGTCTGGATTTCCGCGCTTCAGTTTGCGAAACATCGCGGCACGCCGACATTGGCGCTCGAACAAGCGATGAGCGAAGATGTGATTGCCACCTGCGATGAGATTGACGCCGAGATTGTGCGCGTCCTGACGGAAAAGTTCTCCTGGGAGCAAAACCGGGCGACATCGGCACTACAAGCGATTCTGGCACGTGGCATCCGCGTAAAGATTCGAGGCACGGTAAAGGTATGCCGCGATCCCAACGACGATATGTTTCTGGAGTGCGCCGCCCTTGCGAAAGCGGATTTGCTGGTTGCAGGCGACAAGGATTTACTGACTCTCGTTTCGTACAAGGGTACGCGCATTGTCACGCCCTCGGAGTACATGGGAGCACGATAAGCATTCCGGCCACTACTCAGAGATGAGCATTGCCGTAGATCGCCGGAGCGATACTCATCGCAACGACTGCCGAGAATCAGGTCTACGGTAGGCCGCTAAACGCGGCCTGCGCTGCTCGTCGGGAGGGCCAGAATGTCGCCCCGGCGCTCGTCCGGGGCATCGCATGAGGGCGGGCAGACGAGCAGCGGGCATGAAAATGCGGAGCCGGTCTTGCTGGCCCCGCGAGAGTTTCTTGTTGATGGCAGGTTAGGCCGCTGCTTTCTTCGCGGGCTTCGATTCCGACCTGGGCGCGGCCTTTTTGCTGGCCTTCCCTCTCTCCTTCGCCGCGAACTCCTGCTTGACGGTTGCGGAGATTGCGTCAACATCCACTTTGTAGGCGTGCGCGGCATCGCGGAGAATCTTCGCGGCGTCGGTTTGATTTTGCATGGATAGGAGCATCACCGTCTCGACCAAGATGCGGCCCAGCTTACTTTCCTCGGCCTTGGGCAGAAACCCCGCCAGCAGTTTCGCCGGGGCCTCGCCATCCTTCGGCTTGCCCATGCCGTGCTGCCGGATAAGAACGGCAACCTTTCGCTCGTCCAGCATCGCGGAAAGTCGCGACACAACAAACAGCAGGTCGCGTTTCATCAGGCGCACAGGAACCGCGTCGCCGACGGCTTTCAGGACGCGCAGCCCGGTGGCCTGGGCCTGTGCTTCCTCCCGCCGCTGCTTTTCCTGAGCGGCCTTCATCGCGGCATCGGTGTTCGCCCGCCGCTGCTGTTTCTTCGGGTGATGCACCGGACAATCGGGATTGGCGCACACCTTGCGGATTTCGCCCTTGTCCGTTCCGTCCGCAACGATGGCCTCGGTGGTGTACTTGCATGTCTTGTATTCCGGCGCGTCCTGCTGGTATTTGTTCTTGGGCTTATCCTGCCGGATTTCGACATACTGGTTGCGAGGAACAATCGCGCTGCCTTCGGCTGGTTTGCCGTAGGCGGTCGTGATCTGTACCAGCTTCGGTTTGGTTGCTACGGTTTTCTTGACGTGCGCATCCAGCTTGGCCGCATAGCAGGCAGGGTCCGAGCAGGCGTCCGAGTTTTCGCTGATACCGGTAAAGAGCAGCTTGTTGAACCCTGTCCGCTTCGGGCACTCAAGGCAACTGCCCGCTGCGATCACAAGCTGCGCGTCGCGCTTGCTGAACGGCGCGTCTTTCAGGATGAGCAAGATGTTCTGCTCAATCCAACCTTGAAGCTGGCGCACCGGGAGCAGGATGCGCTTTGCCTTGTTGCCATTGCTCCAGTCTTCGCGAAAGCAATGGGCAAGGGCCTGCTCCTGTTCCGAGGGCTGCAACTTCGCCAAGAGAAGCGCGTGGCCGACTCCGATCTCGTCTTTCAGAAAAGCATCAACCGCGACGGGCGCAAGCTCAGTCAATCTCAAACGAGCCGCGCAATACGCAGACGATTTTCCTGTTTTGGCTGCGATCAGTTCGATGCTGTACTTGGGTTCCTCCAATTCGAGCAAGGCCCGCATCCCGCGCGCTTCTTCCAGAGGATGCACGTCGCGCCGCTGGAGGTTTTCGACTAGCTGCGCCTCCAATACCTGCGCGTCGGTCATTTCGCGGATGCACACCGGCACGGTCTCTTTCTCGGCCAAGGCCGCACCGCGATACCGGCGCTCTCCGAAAACGATCTCAAAGCTCCGCTCCGCACGGGGCCGAACAAGCAAGGGTTGTAGGACGCCGTTTTCGCGGATGCTAGCTGCGAGTTCCTGCATCGCATCTTCATCGAATGTCTTGCGCGGGTTGGTGGGCGATACGACCAGACAATCAATCGGCAGGTCGCGGTACTCGGACTGAGTTTGAATTGTAGTAGTCATGGAGAATCTCCTGTTCCGGTTGAATCTTGCGTGATGGCGTAAGCGGGCACACTCCCAAGCGCACCCGCTCAGAATGTGTGCGTTAGGTGGCCGCTGCAAACTGCTCCGGCTCCGTCGCCGGTTCCGCGATTTCATTAATGCGGATTGCAGCGAGAATCACAGCGGAGGTTCGCTGGATAACCTCAAGACTCTCGGCCAGCAAGGTTGCGTTGCCGTTGTACATCTGGATGTAATCGCTCGAAGCGTTACCCATCTCCAGGCCGATTGCCTGACCTACGATGAAGGCCACGGCCTCGGCTTCCGTCTCGCGCACGGTTGCCGTGGTGAAGGTGCGGCGCTCTGCCTTGTGCAAAAGTTCATGCGTCGCCTCGTGGACCAGAGTGACGAACTCCTCCGGCTTCGACTGGCCGGGAAACAAAGCGATCTTGCCGCCGTAGCTCACGCCCAGAGCCGGGGCGATCCTCTCATTGAACTCAAGCACGATGTTCCGCTGTGCAAGAAAATCAATGAGCCGGTCGTGGTATTCGCCCACTTCGCCAGAGATGTCGTGCTCGAACTCCGGCAGGTCTTCGCCCTCGGTCTGCGCCACGTCGAACACATACACGGCGCGGAAACCGATAAGTGCTGGCTGAGGCTTGGTGCTGCTGTCCGCGTCGGTGTCCTTTGCGGCCTCGGCGTTCCTCCGGCGGTAGCCGATCATCGGCGCGAGAATCTGGATGCCCT
>Ga0118677_10010647_pt1 | contig 14005 bp, 12 predicted proteins | sample AliMusrvi5mmetaG_FD_86154 | JGI IMG/M metagenome (GOLD analysis project Ga0118677, IMG submission 86154) | reverse complement strand
TTTTTGGCCGCGCCTTGTTTGTCTGCGACCGCACCGAACTCCGCGACAATGGCGAAGGCGATTTCCTGGCTCTCTTTGGCACCGACGCCGCCACCGTGGATACCCTGAATCCGCAGAAAAATGCCCGTGTGGTTATTGCCACGTATCAGACGCTGGACCACAACTTTCAGAAAAAAGGATCAGCGCAAAAAGGGGAGACGAAACAGTCGCTCGAAAACTTTTTCACCAAGCATTACCCCAAAAATTATTTCGATGTCATCGTCATTGACGAGTGCCATCGCTCGGCTTGGGGCAAGTGGTTCGTCATCCTGGAGAAGAACAGCCAGGCAATTCAAATCGGCCTCACGGCCACGCCGCGCCAGCTCAAGCTGCCGGAAGTGAAGACTGGCGAGCTCGCCAAACAAATCCAGGAAGACCGGCGCCTGCTGGCGGACAACCTGAAGTATTTCGGCGAGCCCGTTTACGAATATACCTACCAGCAGGGTGTTGCGGACGGCTACCTCGCGCCGTGTGAGATCGAGCAATACGACATCCACCATGATGGCGAGTTGACCCCCGAGCGCATTCGCGGCGTGCTCCGCGCCGACGTAGCGGCCAAGAAACTCACCGACCTTTACACTGGGCAAACCCTCACCCCCGACGCCGTCCCCATCTTCAACGATGGGTCCACGATCGAAGGCAAACTTGTCATGCCGGACCGCGTCAAGGCCATGTCCGCGCATCTCTTCGAGCGCATCCTCGCCACGGGCGACGGCACCCCACTCCAAAAAACCATCGTCTTTTGCGCCAGCGATCATCACGCCGACCTCATCGCCAACGCTTTGAACGGCCTCTATAGTGCCTGGGCCAAAGCCAACGGGAAGAAGCGCATCCAGAACTACGCCTTCAAGTGCATGTCCTCAGTCAATGGGCAGGCCCTCATTCCTGATTTCCGGGGCCGCGCCAAGTCGCACATCATCGCCACCACCAAAGACCTCCTCACGACTGGCGTAAACGTGCCGCGGGTCCGCAACATCGTTTTCTTCCGCTACGTCCAGTCCCCGCTGCTCTTTCACCAGATGATTGGCCGCGGGACCCGCATTGACCGGGAGAGCGGCAAGCTCATGTTCCGCATCTTCGACTACACCGGCGCGACCGCCCTGTTTGGCGAGGAATTCGTCACGCCGCCACCGCCGGAGCCCGGGCCGCCAAAGCCCCCGCCACTACCGCCGAAGCCGCCACTGCGGCCGGAAAACGAGGCTGCGTGGGCGCCGAAACCCCCGCCCGTTCGAAAACCGCCAGAGCTGCCCCCGAAAGTGCCGGGTCTTCCGGCCCCGCCAATAGAGTGGAAGCCCCCGTTACGACCGCCGTAAGAACCGGACGGAGCGCCAGACCCGTAGTGGTAGCCCTGCCCCCCGTAGTAGCCGCGACCTCCGTAGCGGCCCTGGCCATCGTAATAACCACGACCTCCGTTATAAGCATGACCACCGTAGTAACCAGCGCCGTAGTAACCGCGACCCCCATAGTAATTCCCGTAGCCGTGACCACCGTAATAATAGGGACCGTAACCGCAAGAGCGGTACGGGTAGCCGCAGTAGCTGCCAAATGGGTAGTAGCCGAAGCAGAACGACGGCCAGTACCATGGCCAATAAGAGCCATAATCGTATGAGCCGTAATAGTAGTTCGGGTAGACGTAAGTGGACGAAGGATAGGCGGCGTACGACGCATCGGGGTAGGTGTAGCTGTAAGCTGGATAGACTGCTTGGGCGCTATTGTCATAAACAGGCGCATATTGATTCATCGCACCCGAAGCAGCCTGTGAGGCTGGAGTATTCGCCGCCCCCGAAGCGGTACGCATCGTCTGCGCCCTCACCTCCGCGCCGTGTTGCAGCATAGCCGTCAGGATGTCGGAGCCAACGCCATGATCCTTCAAAGCAATGATCTCCGAAGCGCTGGGATTGTAAGCGGTCGGGGAATGGTCGATGTAGGTCTTGACGACCCCCGGATCAACCTTCGCATCCATCATCTTCACGATGTCCGCGACGCCAGGAGAGAATTGCGCCACCGGCACGCTCTGGGGGGCGGGTACGTCCCGGTTGGCCGCACCGGCGGTCGCTGCAGCGACATCGATCGCGCTTGAGATAAGCGAGGACCCGAGCACCAGCGCCCCGGCCACAAGCCATGCTGCAATGAGACGACTTTTCATAACTTGACTTTGGTTCACCGTTCTTATGACGATTAACCCTGTCAGACCTGAGAATAATCTCGCCTTCGCAACCCCGTTGTCAAGCCCCCCGGAAACCCGGTGTGCCTCCCGACCAGCCGAACTCTCATCATTCGGAGGGCCGAGTTACTCGAGGCCCTGACTAGCCAAAAGGAAAGAGCAGGGTCTCGTACAACTCCCCGATAATCATTGTTTCGGACGCGTCGTATGGTCCTGCATCCAAGCGACGTCAATGTTGTTCGGACTGGCGATCGGCGTGGAGCCATCGAAGATCACTCCCCCGTCGTTGATCGGGCGCGAGGTGCGGCCATCCCGCCACTTGTGGATCTCGGAATGCCCATCGGCAAAAGAAAGCCCGCCCGCGTTGCCATGGTAGGCGGCTGGCAGATCCAGCCATCGGTAAAGGGCCGGGATGTTCGGCGAGTAGCCCGTCATGTCCTGAAGGTAATTACCATAATTGACGGCATCCTCGCGTTCGTCAATAAACACGAATACCCTGTCCGCCCCGGGCCGGCTCACTTCACCATATTTCCGGTAAAGCGTATAGGCAGACATGTTGCCCGTGCTGATGGGTTGGCCGCCAAAACCACCAAGATAGGCGTTCATGGCCATGGATCGAATCCGGGACTTCCTCTCGCCACTGACGGTCACAAACGACCGGTCCGCCGGACATCTCCAGATGCCCAGGTTCTTGCCGCAATAAGGCCACATCTGACTCTGCATGATGTCAGCGTTCGGGTCCCAATTGGAGCGATTGCCACCGTTGAAATCTATCCTCCCAGTGCACCATGTATAAGCCCAACTGGCATCCGGTGTATTGAGCGATGCGGCATTGGCGCTGGAATACAGCAACCGGTCCTGGTTGTCCTCGGTGTACATTCGCCAGGCGATTGCGAGTTGCCGATGGCTGTTCATGCACTGCACCCCTTGCGCCTTAAGCTTCGCACGCGTCAATGCCGGCAGGAGCAGCGCCGCCAGGATGGCGATGATAGCAATGACCACCAGCAGTTCGATAAGCGTAAACCCTCGCGAGCGACGCCAGTCGGACCTCGCAGGCAGGCAGGATATCTTTGCTTTCATGAATGGAACGAGCGGTCTAACCGGGGCGCCCGGGCGCGGACCCAGCGGCACGGGTTCCCTCGGTGCCGCGCCCTGTTTTCCCTGCACGAAAAGGCCCGCTGCTTTCTAATGTCGTCTCTTTCCGCATAAAATCGCTGCGGCGCCTTACCCGCCGCAAGCGGTTGTTCCGTTGCGTTTGCGAACTGGGCGCAAGCGCGGCTGACCTTCAAATCGCCGGGTGCAGCCTATGCTGCTGCGCGGCCAAACACCAGCACAAAGCCCCACAATCCCCGTCGTTCGAGGCTCCCTGGGCCGTGACCAGCTAGCCAAAGGTACACACTGTCGTGTGGAATTTGCTCGATTGCCTCTGGCCGTTTACATTGGGCCGTGTGAATACCAGCCGATCATCGCCGCGAGCCCGCGGTGCCGGCAACAACCCGCCCAATCGCTTCGCACACCTCACCCTCGAACGGGACGAAGATTGGAATCCGGAGGAAGACCCCTCTCCGAAAACCCAATTTCTCCGGGACCTTTCACAAACGATTATCACGTACAACGACAGCCCGGATATTCCGTTCAACGCCAGCATTAACAGCTACCGAGGCTGTGAACACGGGTGCTCCTATTGCTACGCCCGACCGTATCACGAATACCTTGGTTTCTCTGCAGGGCTGGATTTCGAGACCCGCATCATGGTGAAGGAAAATGCGCCCGAATTGCTTCGGCGCGAGCTTTCTTCGCCCAAATGGAAACAGCAGGAGCTGGCGATGAGCGGGGTGACCGATTGCTACCAGCCAATCGAGCGAAAGCTGCAGATAACCCGGCGCTGTCTTGCGGTCCTGGCGGAGTTCCGCAATCCAGTTTCGATCATCACGAAGAACGCCTTGGTCACACGCGACTTGGACCTGCTCCGCGAGCTGGCGGCCTGCCAGGCTGTGCACGTCAATCTCTCCATCAATTCCCTGGATACCGAGCTTGCGCGCAAACTTGAGCCGAGGGCCTCTTCTCCAAAGTTGAGGTTAGCCGCCGTCGAGGCGCTCGCCAAAGCCCGCGTGCCAGTAGGAGTGTTGGTCGCTCCCGTCATCCCCGCGCTGAACGATCACGAAATCCCCTCGGTCTTGGCTGCTGCCAAAGCGGCTGGTGCCAACTGGGCAGGCACCGAGATCCTGCGACTGCCGTTGACCGTGGCCCCGATTTTTGAGCAATGGCTCGAACGGAACGTCCCGGACAAGAAAGATAAAGTCCTCGGCCGAATCCGCGCCATCCGCGGTGGGAAGCTCAATGATCCGCGCTCTGGCTCTCGGATGCGCGGCGAAGGGATCTTCGCCGAGCAGATCTCGCAGATGTTCCGTGTAGCATGCCGTAAGGCGAACTTGCCCGAGGATGCGCCTGAATTGTCCATCGCCTCTTTCCGGCGGCCGACAGAGTCGCAGTTGGCCTTGAAGCTTTAGCCGGATTGCCTTTGGCGTGTTCCCAAGTTGCTGATAATTGACCTATGGCAGGTTTGTAACATACATCCGTTAACAATTCCCTGAGCTCTGCTTCCATCGCTCCTGGGCCTGCTGGAGGGGCAAAAAAGCCCGTTCCGTGTACGAGTCTAAGGCCCAAATTCGTGTCCGGTTCAATCCCTTGCTCTTCGCCATGGGCCAGTTCGCTGTGGCACCAACATCTCCAGCACACGGGATAGGAGCCGTCGCCTATGTCAGTACATCGGGCTACGGATTTTGAAGTGAAAGACCAGGATGCGTGTGAGGGTTGCACCGATCAGGGTCGTCAGCACCGCCGCACTAAGGTGGACGGGATAGTAATCGAGCCGGTCGGAATACCAGACCAGAAAGACCGAGAACGCCAGTCCCCAGATCAAGGCTCCGTGCCGCACGAGCGGCGGGCCTTCCTGCCTAGGCAGCCGCCTGCGCGAGTAGGATCGCGTACCGACCACGAGAACCGAGCCTGGCGCCACTAGACAGCCCAGCCTCCGGCTCCCCGCTCCTCCAACCCTGCGCCGGAGAGTCTTGCGGACCTCACCGGAGCCTCGCCGGAGACTCGCCGTAGCACCTCTGATCCGGGATCAGAGGTGCTACGGCGAGTCTCCGGCGAGGCTCCGGTGAGGCTCTGGAGGTATGAGACAAGCACGGGCACTCGGGAACTCCTTTGAGGGCCGGTGCCGGAGGTCTTGTAGAGGCGGGCTCGGGATTGCGGGGACTCGGCGATTTCCCTCAAAATACGCGTAAGCTGCTGCAAACATCAAGGAACCGGTTCAAGTGACAGATTCTGTCCACCTATAGAGGGTGGAATGAAGACTGGAGGGGGATGAAGTTGGAACAGGGGCAGAGGATGAAACGGTTCGCGCGTTTCGGGGGCGTCGGAGGGCACGGCAGCGTCTCGGACTACGCTAGTCCCCTGGCGCTTTGGCAGGGCTAGTCGCCGGTGATACTCGCTAACCGTGATTAAGCGGCGCACTGTTCTTGTTCTTCAAGCCTGTCGGGCGCTAGTAAGTCAAGACGAGGTTCGAGCCAACCACATGGGTGCTTAGCGTGGCAGCACTTGGGCTGGACAGCCGGAAGAACCTGGCCGCGCCCGAGAGCGGGACGGTCACGGTCTTGGCGTTTTGATCCACGACGGCGTTATGAGCCACAGTGTAGGGCCCTTTGACCGTTGCGGAGGATAATGGCAGAACCTTAGGCCCGGTCGAGACGAACACCTCCACCACGTCGGTTGGGTTGGCGGGATCGTTAATCAGAACATGAGAATTATCGCCCGAATTGACCGAATCCAACTCGAAGAGGGCTTGGCCGCCATGCTCATACCAGATGCAGCGAGCTGGATACAGGCCGTCTGCTTCTACTACGAGGTCGAACGTGCCATCGAAGGTTCCCCCGTCGCGAAAGCCCAAGACCGTCGCCGCCAGGTCACTCGGCGAGCTGCCGGAGCGCAACTGGAAGCCATCGTCACTGTGGGCATAGAAGCGATGCAGGCCCGCCGTCAGGTGCATGTAGCCGAGCATTTCACAGGCAATGTTGTCATGGCCAGTCCCATCCAGCCCCGGAACGCCGTTCGGCACACCGGTGTCATCGTTCCACTGGAGCAACTGCAAATTGTTGGTCGAGCAGGTGACATCGAAAGGAATCACCGGCGGTATAGACAGTTGCTGCTCTGCTGTGAGCAGGCTATTGCCGGCCGTACCCACATCGGCGGCCTGCACCATGCGATAGTCCCAGCCACGCACGCTCATGCTTCCCACGGGCAGGCTGTTGCTGGCAAAGAGGTAGGGATAAGCAGTGGTCCAGGTCCAGGTGTTGGTCCGCCAGGTGGTGGTGCTGTCCTTGAAGGCAACGCTATTCGTATGCTTGCTCCCCCATGCATACAGGGTGCCGTTCGAGTAAGTAATCGTCGCCCCGCTGAAATCTTTCGTGACCGCGTTCTGCGGTTTGTGTACTTGCGGATCTATGGTCAGGGAAGCGTTCGGAATCCAAACGCCATCCATGTACAGCAGGATCGAGGCGGTGTCCACCGCCGAGTCGCGGTCCAGGATCCCGACGGTCACCGTGGGGTAGATGACGCTGGAATTCCCGGCGGGAGGTGGAGAGAGGTCGGTGACCGTAGCGGGCATCGTGCCCGCCGCCGGCACGGCGGCAACGTAATTGTCAAACGTGGCGTCCGCACCTTCAGTCGTTGATGGATAAGTCTGCTCATATATAAACAAACCAGAGTAGCCAGCGGTGTTGTAGTACGTGTAGTCCTGGCCAACCGCCGAGGCCCACGGGTTGTTCGGCTCAGCCTTATCAAATAACTGGAACAGGAAATCGTAGCCATTGGGACTGCTGGCCACCAATCGGTAGCGGTGGGTTGGGTCCAGCGTGATGGCACCCGTGCCCAACTCCGCCACGGTGCTCGCCCTTTCGCCTGTGATTGAGCTGATGTATAACTGGCGGTAAGCGGACGAGTAGGTTGCGCTGTAACCACAGGACGTTCCGAGGCCAACGCTGTGAAGGTAGAAAAGAACTCCAGCCTCTTGGCGCCAAGTGGCGTTCCAGGCCAACAAGTCCACCCCGACCGAGAACCGCCCGGTGTACTGCACTTCCCCTCGGAAAGCCCCCGCGCGAGCGTTACCCATGCCACCGGCATCGGCGCCGGTCGGCGGTGCGTATATTCCGAACGCTTTCCCGCCACTGTCATCCACCGGAAAAGAATAGGTGGGCGTGCCGTAGGCGGGCAGCGCGTACTTCACCCAAGCAGCGCCGAGGGGGGGCGAACTGATAAAGTTGTCCGACTGGGCGGCCAGCCGTGAGGCGGTCAGGCCGAGCAGGAGGATGGCCAAGGCGGGCGCCAGGCCGGCACGCGCCAGTGAGAGAGAACTGAGAGGTTTGGAGACGGTGGTTTTCATGGTAGGTCCTTTCTAAACAGAAGGTTCGAGTTCCGACAGACAACTGTAATGGTAGTCTGCATAATACCCAGGGAGCACTTTGGTAGCCCGGCAGCGGCAGGTCAATACTCTTCTTCAGGCTTTTCTCCATGTTTTTGGGCCCCCTGATCCAACGAACATTCTTATCGAGTATTGCTCTGGTTGAGTTAGCTGCACCAGGAGTGCGATCTCACAGTGGAAACGGACTGGGCAAGGTCAACGTCGAGTTTTGAATTGCAGGTGCCGGGGCGCGGAGCGAGCCTGCGTGCATTTGACCAGGCCAGTCTATGCAACAAAACGAGCCTCACCGGCACAATACGAATGGCATTAGGCTGTTCTCGCTTCTTTGGCTTTCCGCCGCAGCAGTTAGCGCCATTTGGGTGCTGGGATCGCGTTCCGGCCTCCCCACCTGGCACGGTTTTCCCAACACCGCCTCGACGACTTTGTTATTGCTGGCGAGCACGGCAGGAACCAGCAGGGGCGTTCCCTCACGTTACAGGTGGTCGATTGTCGCGGGACTTGGCTGCTCGGCACTGGGCGACGCGTTTCTAATGCTGCCCGGCGATTATTTTGTGGCCGGGCTCGGCAGCTTCCTTGCCGCTCACATATGCTACCTGTGGGCGTTCACGAGCGACAGCCGGCTGGCTGGGCGCATCATGCCGTTTGTGGTTTGGGGGATATGGGGGATAGGGCTGGTGTCCTGGATGTGGCCGAGGGTGACGCGGCCGTTGCGGATTCCGGTTGTGATTTACGCGGCGGCGCTGTCGGTCATGGCCGCCCAGGCAGCCAGCCGGGCTGCGGCGAGATGTGACGCCACCGCTATCGTGGCTGCGGTCGGAGCCGGCCTGTTTGTAATGTCAGACTCCTTGCTGGCGTTCCAACGCTTTTGCCATCCCCTGGAGTGGGGCAGGATCCTTGTACTGGGGACTTATTTTGCCGCACAAGGCGGGATCGCCCTCTCCGTCATGCTCCCGCGCGATCGGACCGCCTGACGGGCGGCTCAGCCAAAGCCTCGTTTCTTTGATTTGCATCAAAGCACGCCCCGGCCCCCTGGTGTAAGTTGCAGGCATGAATGAACAGCCTTTATTGGATGCCAGCAGCGACAAAATCATATCACTGGCACAGGAAACACAGTTCGCTCCGAACGGCATTGTCAGCCGCACACTGCTGCGGACTCCAACAATGCGGGTGGTTTTGTTCGGCTTCGCCGAAGGCCAGGAGTTGACCGAACACACTTCCACCCAACAGGCGTTAATCCAGATACTCTCGGGCGAGTGTGAGATTTCCCTGGCCGGCAAACCGCACAATTTGAAAGCCGGTGACTTCCTATGCATGGCGCCTAACCTGGCACACGCCGTCAAAGCGACGAAGCAGTTCTCGATGCTTCTCACCCTTTCCAAAGCCGCATAGGACCATTCGGCGCGACCAACCACCAACAGCCAATCACCGATCAGCAACCCTCAATGAGCCGGCATATCGTTACACTCGACGTCAGAGAAGACATACGCAACGGCCGCGAGCCGTTTGCAAAGATCATGCAGACTATCGCGTCGTTGAAGAACGACGACCAGCTCCTGTTGATCGCCCCTTTCGAGCCGGCCCCCTTGTTCGCCTTGCTCGCGCAGCGGGGTTATTTCCACCAATCCAAGCCCACCCCCACAGGGGACTTCGAGGTGTTGTTTACCCTCGGCTCAGCCACCTCCGCCAGGTCGGAAGTCTCCGCTGCGCGCCCGCAGCCGACGCCAGGGTCAGAGTCCCGTTCGTGCACCGGCACGCCTGTCATTGAAGTGGATGCTCGCGGACTCGAACCGCCGCAGCCGCTCGTCAAGATTCTGGAGGCCCTCGCGACGTTGCCCGAGGGCGCCCGGCTGCGCGCGCGGACAGACCGTCGTCCAATGCACCTTTATCCCCAACTGGAAGAACGGGGCTTCGTGGGGGAGAGCGAAGAGCAACAGGACGGAAGCTTCGTCACACATGTCCGCCGCCGCTAAGAACAATCCCCTGCGCACTATGCCCCCAGCCCAGGTAGGGCGCGCAGTCCCCTGCGCGCCGTCGCAAAACCAGCCCCGCTCCGCCGGCACTCGCAGCGCGAAGCAGACTGCGCGCCCCACCACAGCAACTAAGTCATCTGCGTTCAGCCCACATGCACCCTCCGTCACCCTCCCGCTCCGGTTCATGGTTACCGGCATGCTGTCGCTGTTCACGGCCGTTATCCTGCTAACGCTGCGTCCGGAGCTGCTGGCAACTTATCATTACAACCAATACGTGATCGCCACCACGCACCTGTTCGTGCTGGGTTGGATTTGCACCATTGTCATGGGCGCCATGTATCAACTCGTGCCGGTCGCGTTGGAGACGAAGCTCTACAGCGAGAGACTTGCGGCCTGGCAGTTTCTATTCCACCTGGTGGGCTTCGCTGGCATGGTGTGGATGTTCTGGACCTGGAACATGAAGCAGGTCGGGCATTTCGGCTCGCTGTTGACCTTCGGCGTTGGCCTTTTCGTCTATAATATCGCCCGGACGCTGCTGCGCGTTCCGCGCTGGAACGTCATCGCCACGTCTGTTGCTTGCGCCCTGGGGTGGCTGTCGCTGGCGGTTTGCGCCGGTCTCACCATCGCGATCGGCAAGTGCACTTACGAGACTGCCGATACCCTTGCCCCCGGTTCCCTGCTCGGGGCAATCCTGCACGGACTCAAGTCAGTGGCGACGTTCACGGCGCGCTTCGACCAGATCGCCGCGATGCACGCCCACGCCCATCTCGGCGCCCTGGGCGTGTTCGTCATGCTGATCATCGGCATCTCCTACAAGCTCGTACCCATGTTTACCCTGAGCGAGATCCAGAGCCCGCGACGCGCCCTGGCCTCCGTGGCCTTGCTGAATGCAGGCCTCCTCGGCTCGTTCGTGACCATCTTGCTCCGCCACCCCTTTAGGTTCGCCTTCGCCCTCATCATCGCCGCCGGCCTGGCATGCTACGGCGTCGAGATGCTCGCCATCCTGCGTGCGCGCAAACGCCGTGCGCTGGACTGGGGTCCCATATCCTTCCTGACCGCCATCAGCCTCCTCGCGCCGCTCTCCGTCCTCGCGCTGATCCTGTCGTGGCCCGGTTTGGCGCTTACCACTCTGACCGGCCGACTGGAGAACCTCTACGGTTTCCTGGCGCTGGCCGGCGTCATCTCCTTCGCGATCATCGGCATGTTCTATAAGATCATTCCCTTCCTGGTCTGGTATGGCAGCTACAGCACTCACATCGGCCTGGGCAAAGTCCCTTCCCTGGCTGACCTCTATTCTCGTGGTCTGCAAGCCTTGGGTTACTGGGCTTACGTGGCGGGCCTGGCGGTTACCGCCACCGCCATCCTTCTGGGCCATGCCGTCACAGTGAAATGCGGCTGCGCTCTCCTGGGGCTCAGTCTCGCGACGCTGGGATCGAATGTCGCTAAGATCCTCAGCCATCTCCTCCGCCCTAAACTTCAACCACTCGACTTGCGTCCTGTGCTGCAGGGCGACCTGTAAACCCATTCGCGCCCGCTTCATTTCGCGACCCACGCCCGACACTGCAAGAGAAGACCAGCCATGCAAACCACGCAATTAGATGAACCCTTGATTCTTGAAACCCTCCGCCAGGTCGTTGACCCGGAGATTGACTGCAATATCGTTGATCTCGGCTTGATCTATGCCATCCGAATTGACGGCGGCAAGGTGATCGTCCAAATGACGCTAACCACTCAAGGCTGCCCGATGCACGAGAGCATCGCCTGGGGCGTAAAGAACGCGTTGCGCAACCTCGAAGCGGTCGAGGAAGCCAACGTCGAGATCGTCTGGGACCCGCCGTGGCACCCGGCAATGATGACCGAAGAAGGCCGCGCTCGCGTTGGCGTCCGGAGCTGACCAGCTTGTCTTCGCGTCCTCGCGTCTTCGCTGTTCAACTGCAACTCCCAAGCTCAGCTCATCCGCCCGCTTTCCTGGGCGAGGCGTGAGAACATCCGTGTCTGCTCCAGCAGCACCGGGTCCTCATCCAGCTCCTTCACGGTTTGTGGCAGGCGATAGGACCAATTGGTCGCCGCCACCGAGCCGGGCGTATTGAACCGCGCCGTCATACCGAACACGTCGGTGATCTGGAACACCGCCAGCCACGAGGGTGACTGCAGCACCGTACGCGTGAACGCCTCGTGAAGCTGGAACGTGAACTCACGCCGCGGCTCAACGTTCTTCAAACCCGAGAACTCCATCATCAGGAACAGCTCGCGCCGGCTGTTTTCCACATCCTTGCCTGCGTCTATGTTTCGCCAGCACTCGGCCCAGGCTGCGGCCAGCGGCGGGTGGTCGTGGGTAGCGGGCTGCACAAGTGAAAGGCGGGGGTACTTCTGTGGATCGGAATACCGGCCATCCCAGTCACGGAAGAGCGAGGGGATGCGGAAGCCGGGAGTGCTTAGCTTGAGCAACGTGGGAGGCACATATTCGGGCACCACGCCCAGATCCTCGGCCACCACGGTCGTTTCACCAGAACCCTCCAGCACCACTCGCAGGATTTCTTCCCCTTGCGCCTGGTTCGCGGCTTTGTGCTCGGGGGTGTCGTCCGGGAATTGCTTGAACCCGGGCAGCCGCCCGCCCGCCTTCGCCGCCGCTTGCTCCTCCGTCAGCGGCAGAAACTCCGCGTTCCGATCCGGCGTCCAGGGGAACGAGTAGATGCGGAAGAAGCCGAGCACGTGATCAATGCGATAGAGATGGAACACCTTCTGGATGTTGCCGACCCGCGTGCGCCACCAATCGAAGTTGCGTTGACGCAGTTCATCCCAGCGATAATTCGGGATGCCCCAGTTCTGGCCCCATTTCTCCGTGAATGGATCCACCTTGAACACCTTCTCGGGTGGTGCGCCCCCGCTCCAATCCAGGTCGAAGATCGCACGGTTCGCCCAGACGTCCGCGCTGAACCGCCCCACCCCGAACGGGATGTCGCCCATTAGATAGACCTTCTTGGCCGTGCCATAGGCCTTGAGCGCCTGCCACTGGCCAAACGCCAGCCACTGAACGTACATGAAGAAAAGCTCCTTGCGTTTCAGCTCTTCGCGCCGCTTCTCGGGCACCGACAGCAACCACGTCCGCGCACTGTCTGGCGAGCGATGCTCCGGCACCCACCGATCCCAGGTAGGCAGGCCGCCATTCTCCTCCATCAACACCCGGAACGATGCGTAATCGGACAGCCACTCCGCGTTCTCCTTCAGGAATGACTGGAACTGCAGCGCGCGCTCTGTTTCCAGGTTGAAGTGCTTCTCGTAAAATCCGTCGAACGCTGCCTCCAGCAACTTGCGCTTGAGCGCTCGGACTCCGGGATAATTGGCCGGCCCCTCGCGCAGCTCAGCCAGCAGCTTCGGCTGTGCCAACTCCGCGTATTTGTCCCGCGACAGGTCCGGAACGGCGCTCGGCGATACGGCGATCGTCGTCGGCTCGATCGCCAGCGAGCTGATCGCATTATAGGGACTGTTGTCGTCGCTGATCTCATTGATCGGTAGCGTTTGGAGAATGCTCAGCCGATGGCGCGCGCACCAGTCAATCATCTGCCGCACGCCCTCGGTATCGCCGATTCCGAGGTCCATTTCGGTGCGAATGGTAAACACCGGCTCCAAAACACCCGCTAGCGACTGGGTTGGGCTGAGTTTCATAAGGTAGCGCCTGATTGCGGAGAACAGCAACGACCGCTGCGTGAGGGCACGCGGTGGGCCATAAATCGATTATTTTCGCAACCAAACATCAGAGCCCGAGAGCTTGACGGCAACCGCGCCGCCTCGTCAAGCACCGCGAATATGGAGAACGGGCCAGCCAGCGAAAACAACTCAGGAAAGTGCTTGCGTCTTGCCGGCGCCGGCCTAAATTGGGCCGAAATGTGCATTGTCGGAAAGCATCTCTCCCTTGCCACGCAGAGTATATAATCCCAATTACAATCTATGAGTATGAACCAACAGACCCAATCCCCAATCACCCGGCGTTCCATGATCGTTCGCAGCGCACTGGCGGCAGCCGGCGCAGCCCTGGTCGCCCCTTTCACCCGCACGTCCGCCGTCGCGCAAACCGCCGCGCCGGTTAAGACCTACACGAACGCCGATTTCTACGACGCCGATGGCAAGTTCCAGGTCGAGAAAGCCCGCGAAGCCTATTACGACATGTTCCGGCGGTTCCACTACCCGGTCTCGGACACGCTGAAAAAGGGCATGTGGATCCTCGATTTCAACCTGGGCGACTTTGCGCAGGTCGGCATGGCGGGGATCTTCTGGCTCAACCGGCAAGACTACAAGTATTTCGGCCACGAGATCTACCTCCTCCCCGGCCAGATGATTCCCGAGCATCAG
>Ga0118677_10010646_pt1 | contig 14007 bp, 16 predicted proteins | sample AliMusrvi5mmetaG_FD_86154 | JGI IMG/M metagenome (GOLD analysis project Ga0118677, IMG submission 86154) | reverse complement strand
GGGTCAGCGGCCCACAAGTATCCGAAGGTTGGCATGGAGTGCGCTTCGATCAGCCGCTGGCCCGAACCCGTGAATACGTCGATGTTGTGCGTCTGGCGCTGAGCCGCAAGAAGGTCGAATACCACGGCAAGTTCATCGACCTACCGCTACCCAACGGACCCGGAAAGGCATTGAGCCTCACGGTGCACCCGGTTCGGGAAGAGATTCCCATTTACCTAGCCGCTATCGGGCCCAAGAACCTAGAGCTCGCCGGTGAAATCGCTGACGGCTGGCTAGCGCTGTTCTTTTCACCTGAGGATTCCACAGACTCATACAACGCGGTTGTTTCCGGACGCGCTCGAGTGGGGCTTGACATGACTGGGTTCGATGTCGTGCCAACTGTTCCGGTTGTTATCGGAGCCGATCCTGTGAAATGTGGCGACTTGGTCCGGGCCTACGCGGCTCTGTACATCGGTGGGATGGGAAGCCGTGAACAGAACTTCTACAACCAGTTGGCCACTCGCATGGGTTATGGCGATGCGGCCCGTGAAATCCAAGACAGATTCCTTGAACGTGAATACGCGGCGGCAGCGGCGGCTGTTCCCGTGGGGCACGGACACGATCCAGCACGCCCGGGCAAACTACAACGCGGACCCCACCAGCTATATTTACGACACCAGCCCGACGTCAGGCTACAACCCGGAGTACGACGACGGCGTCATCCCGCGCACGAATCCATCCGGAGTCTTCCCGGCCAACGGCTATGGGCTGCACGACATGGCGGGCAATGTGTGGGAGTGGTGCTGGGACTGGTACGACAACTATACGGCGGACTACCAGACGGATCCGCATGGACCGTCCCTTGCAACGTTCAGGGCGCTGCGGGGCGGGTCGTGGAACAACTTCCCCAACAACGCGCGGTGTGCGGCCCGCAGCTGGAACAGCATGGGCTACGCGAACTACAATACCGGGTTCCGCTGCGTGAAGGGACCTTGAAGGTGGGAGCAGTAGTCAGGAGCCAGAAGACAGGAGTCAGTAGTTGGAACTACGAAAAACCCAGGCTTCGCCGTAGCGGCTATGCCGGCACAGCGAAAGGCGCGAAATCCGGATGGAAGGAAATCACCACGGACACTGAGGCACGGAGGTTCGGACCGGAAGAGGTCCGGCCAAATCAGATTTGACCGGACGGCTTGTCCGGTGGCGGCGGAGGAGTGAAGCGTTCGGAAACTTTCAGCATGAGTTTTCATGCAAAGGCGCAACCCCGCCATGTCATGGCCGACGGGTTTCCGGACAGGCGCTTATGCCGAGACAAAGCTGTTCAAGTGTCGCGCGGCCTTCGGCGCCAATTCAAGGTATTTGGAATCCACACACCATTCGCCATTCACCACAAACTTGTACTCATGGCGCCCCGGCGGAAGCGCGAGCGCGATCTGGTAAACCCCGGTATCCGGGTTGGCGTACATCTGATACTGCTTGGGATCACCGCTGCTGAATCTCCCCGCCCAAAACACTTCGCTTCCGGGCGCCGCGGCCGCCTCAAAAATGATTTTTTGGCCCTGCCGGCATTCAGCCTTCGGCATTTTTCCCGGTTTATTCACCCCTGCTGCCTTTTTCATTGCCGCGCCCCCTTTGTCTGTTTCCTGAATTTTCACATCCCCGGCATGGAAATCGCCTCGACCGGACAGCCTTGCATGGCTTTGCGGCACGCCGCCTCGTCCTTGGCAGGCACCGGGTCAACCTTGATTTTCACCGCTTCCCCATCCATCTCGAAAACCTCCGGACACGTTTCCGCACAAAGCCCGCACCCTGTACATATAGACGGATCAACGACTGCTTTCATACGTCCCTGCCTTTTTTTTAACGACACGCCGTCGAGTGAACAGCGTTCTGACTTAATACCGCAACGCCTGTCCTGAATGCCATGGGGTGTAACCCTACTAGGAAGGCATGGCGCAAAGGGTGCGGATAGGAATGAGAAGTTTTAGGGTTAAGGGTTTGATGGTTTAATGGTTCAGGCAAAATACCGACCACAGATAAGACGGATGGCGCAAAGGGCATGGCGCAGAGGTGGAAAGCAATCAGCGATCAGCTTTCAGCCGTCAGCATCCGGAAGTTAACTGCGAAAGGCGCTAAAGGACGCGAAAGGCTGAGAAAGAGTTTTCTCGCAAAGATAGTATGAGAAGGCGGGTCTCCTTCGTAAGCCGTGATAAGATTCACAGTAGACGCAGTCGCCTGAAGCGCTGCAACGAAAGGAGACCCGCATGAATAAAGTAATCGGTTTGGATCTGGGTGACAAGCGACATGTGGCAGTGATTTTTGATGCGGACGGGACGGAACATGCCGCGGACGGGATGGTCAACACCATGCAACAGGTAAAAAATTACTTCGAACCCCATGCCGGGGCGGTGGTGGTGATGGAGGCAGGAACCCACTCGGGGTGGATTTCACGGCTGCTCGAAAGGATGGGCTTTGAAGTGTGGGTGGGTAATCCACGCAAGCTGCGGGCGATCTGGGACAGCACGGACAAGAGCGATGCCCGCGATGCGCGCGTGCTGGGCCTGATGTTCCGGCTGGAGCCGCGACTGCTGCACCGGGTCACCCACCGGGGTGAACAGGCGCAGTGCGACCTGGCGTTGATCAAGTCGCGCGGGATACTGGTCGAGACACGCACGAAGCTGATCAACCATGTGCGGGGTGTCGTCAAAGGCGTGGGCGCACGGGTGGGCGCTTGCAGCGGTGAAAGTTTCCATAAAAAGGCCAGTGAGCAAGTGCCGGTTGCCCTGAAGGATGCATTGGATGTTGTCATCGAGCAGGTCAAACAGTTGACGGCGGCGATCAAGGAACTGGATCAGCGGATCGAAAAGATGTGCGGGGAAAAGTATCCGGAGACCCAACGCTTGACGCAGGTCTCTGGCGTGGGCCACCTGACCGCACTGGCGTTTGTGTTGACGATCGAGGACTCGAAACGGTTTGCCAAGAGCCGGTCCGTAGGCCCATTCCTGGGGCTGACGCCCCGTCGCGACCAGTCGGGCGTGACGGATAAGCAACTGCCGATCACCAAAGCCGGCAACACCTACCTGCGCCAGCTTCTGGTGGGCTGCGCCCACTATATCCTGGGGCCTTTCGGCCGACCGTGCGATCTGCGTGCCTGCGGCGAACGGATCGCCGCGCAGGGCGGAAAGAATGGTAAGCGGCGGGCGGTGGTGGCGGTGGCCCGCAAACTGGCGGTACTGTTGCACCGGTTATGGGTGGACGGCCGTGAATATGTGCCCGTGCGCAAGGAGGCCCGCAAAGCAGCATAATACGGCCGAAGCGCAATAAAGAAAGGATTAGGCTTGAGTCAGACAGTTTGAGTTTCGACGTTCCGTCCGGGTGACTGCGGTTTGCGCCTTGCATCATCGGTTGCCACCGATTTAAAAGAATGCGCCGCTAAGATAGCAGCACCCATCGACGGACACTACAATGCACCGGGGACTTGGCGGTCTCCTTAAAAGAGTGCGAATAGAAGCGTGGCGTACGGAACTCGAAGGAATCCGGAAACGGATGCTTGACTCTCGCCTTCTCATAGAAGGCGCAAAGGACGCAAAGGTGCGGAGACGGAAAGAAGAGGTTCACCACCCGCTTCGCTGGAGGCACGGAGACACGAAGAAGAAACCGGAAGAGGTCCGGCCAAATCAGATTTGACCGGACGGTTTGTCCGGTGGAGGCGGAAGAGAAGGAGTTTCAACCGGAGATTTTCTCGCAAAGCCGCAAAGCCCGCCAAGTTAAAGCATGAAAAAAAAGGCATGGCGTTTGAATATCGTTTTAGGGCGAATGGAACACAACAGAACACAATGGAACACATTTTGAGAAATGTCTTCGTCTTGTTTTATTTATAACCAAATGCACTGCAACATATTGTGATATTTGTATATTGGTTTAAAGTAATTTCGTGTTCCATTTTCGTCGTAATTATTTCTATTTAAACAACTTGCACCAAATCTTGATGTTTTTTGGCGTTTTCGGGGAGGCTGACACATGCGAGTGGTCCGCTGAGATTTTTGACACAAGGACCCGCTTATCTTCCTCATGATTTTCGTATGGGCTAACGCAGCTTTTCCGTCTACATCTGGCCGCTAAGCCCCGCCTAACCGCGCTTTCGATGAATATTTTATGCAGCTCTCCCCGGCCCGCATAGATTTTACAGCGTGCAGAATGGTCCCTTTTACACGCTCAAGTTCCCCGCCGCAGATCCCTCGGTTGTACTGCGCAAATAGCCTTCCCATCCCCATGCCTCTTTTGCGATCTCTGTGTTCTTTCGTGGTGAATCATTCCGGCGGAATTCACCGCGAGAGATCGCAGAAATAAAGAGCGGTCAGCGATCAGCTTTCAGCGGTCAGCCGCACCCGGAATTTAACAACAAAATGCGAAAGGGAGAGCAGAGATTTTCACGCAAAGGCGCAAAGGGCGCCAAGTTCCGGAATTACACGGCGGCCGGGTGACTCCCCTTTCGCGGTCTTTGTGTTCTTTTGTGGTGAATCATTTCCGTCTTACTTATATCGGCGCCCGGAGGTCGCCTCCCACATTCCGGACAGCTCGCCCGGAGGCCTCGCCCTACCGATCACCCAGGGGGTGATTTCAAATTCCAGATTTCAGATGTCCGGATCAGGGCCGGTCGAGCACGGCGCGCACCTTGGCGGCAAGCTGGCCACGGTTGAAGGGCTTGGGCAGGAAATCCGCATGGTGGTCCAGCACCCCGTGCAGGGCGACAACGTCGGCGGTGTAGCCGGACATGAAGATGCGCTTCATGCCCGGGTACTGCGTTGCCATCTGCTGCGCCAGCTCGGGCCCGCTCATGCCGGGCAGGATGACGTCGGTGATCATCAGGCGGATGCCGCCGGAATGCGTGGCCGCCATCTGCAGGGCCTGCTGCACCGCATATTCCTTGGAGACATCGCGGAACACCAGCACGGCGCCAACCACCTGGCTGTCGCGGTCGCGGATCGGCGCGCAGCTGTCGGCGATCGCGCACTCGCTGCCATTGCGTGCAATCAGCACGGTGTGGTTGGCCAGGCCCTGTATGGTGCCATGCGAAAGGGTTTTCTTGATCGGGATCGTGGCGGGCTGGCGGGTCTCCTGGTTGATGATGTGGAAAATATCATCCACCGGGCGGCCGGCAGATTCCGCCTGCGTCCAGCCGGTGAGCCATTCGGCCAGGGGATTCAGGCGCGTCACACGCCCTTCGGCATCGGTGGTGATCACGGCATCGCCGATGGAGTTGAGCGTGACGGAGAGCTTTTCCTCGCTGGCCTGCAAGGTGACGTTGGCCTGCTGCAGCTGCCTGTTCGTCGCCTCCTGGACCTCCAGCAAATGCTGCGTTTCGCGATGGACCAGATTCTTGAGCCGCTGCTGTGTTTCCCGGTAGATCAACCAGGCGAACAAGAGCACAAACAGCAGCATAAACAGGCTGGCGACAACAATGAGGACGAACAGATGGCGCATGTTCAACTGGAACTCCGCCTCACGCTGCGCCAGCGCGCCCTCCTCTATCTGGATGAAACTGCGCATCCCGGCACGGATCGAATCCATCAGCGGCTTGCCATGGACACCACTCACATTTGCCAGTGCGGCCGCCATATCATTGTTGCGGCGCAACTCAATGTTATGCGACAGAAACACCAATTTGGCATCCATCAATGGAGCCAGCGCGTCGAGGTGTTCACGAGCCGCACGGGTCAAGGAAAGCTGGCGCAATTGTTCCAGCTGGCCGCTGATGCCGCCGCTCGCCGCCAGATACGGCTGTAAAAAGTTCTCGTCGCCGGTCAGCAAATAGCCACGCTGGCCGGTCTCGGCATCTATCAATGCAGCCAGCAGCCCGTTCGCGCTATTTATCACGGCAGAGGCATGCTTCCGCGCATCGGCCGCATCCTTGATCTGCCCGAAAGCCCAGAAAGATGGCACAACCACCAGGACAGCCAGCAGCGCCGCTCCCGCAAACCAGGCAACAATTTTATAAGTAGGTTTCAAGAAAAATTCCCCTCCTCCGCTTAAAGCAGCCACCCTCGTATCAATAGCATTGTTCTTGCGTCAGTTCTTTAAGTTACAACGGGAAGCAGAGCGAACGCTATGGGGTGTTGACCCCACAAAATAATGGCAGGCCCGGACGGAAGCAGGATGACCTTTTATCTGCCTGTTTGCTGACGGTAGGGTTACACCCCATAGCAAAAAACCGGCCCATTGCGTAGCCTGCAAAAGATAAGAACAAGGAAACAAAATCAGACACACGGAGGTTTATCATGGGCTTCATCATCGGCATATTGGTTGTAGTCATCCTGATCATCGTCATTTTGAGACTGACCTAAGGAAAGGGACGTGGCGGACGGTCGCCCGATCCAGGACATGCACCTTGAGGTACATAGTCTCGCGAAAGTCTATGCCGGCAACCGGGGGCTCTTGCCGGCAAGCTTCAGCGTGGAGCGGGGCGAACTGATCGCCATTGTCGGGCATAACGGCGCCGGAAAATCGACGCTGCTCAAGCTCCTGGCGAGCTGGCTCGTCCCGGACAGCGGACAGGTCACGGTGCAGGGCACCGGGCTGCAGGACCGGCTGGCGCTGGTCCGGAAAATCGGATTTGTCCCGGAAACCCCCAACCTCCACGACGGCTTTTCCGTCCATTACAATCTCTCGCTCTTTGCCCGCCTTTTCGGGGCGCCGGCCTCACGTGTTGAAGACATGCTGGAGGAATTCAAACTCCAGCCCTTCCGCCGCAGCGCCGTGCGGACCTTGTCCAAAGGCCTGAAACAGCGGGTCAGCATCGGGCGCTCGCTCATCGCGGATCCGCCCGTCCTGCTCCTGGATGAACCCACGGCCTCGCTGGATTTTGAAACGACCAGGGACATCTACCGCCTGATCCGCCGCATCCACGCGCTGGGCAAGACCGTCCTTTTTACCTCGCACCGGCCGGAGGAGATCAAATCCCTGGCCACGCGCATCCTCGTCCTGCACGAGGGGGCTGTCGTTTTCGACGGGACGCCTGACGCGTACTTCCAATCCTCCTTCTACCAGACGCTGTACCTATGAAACGGACCCTCATCACCCTGCTCATGCATGACCTGGCCGTGGCCTTTAAAAACAAGACCCTCTACCTCGTCATCTGCATCCCCCTCTTTGTATACGCGACGCTGGCGCTGGTCGATCCGGCCAAGACGGGCGCCGCCCGGATGAATATCGCGTTGCTTCAAACCGGACCATACGCCCCCGCTGTGCTCGAAAGCATCACGCGGGCGCGCGACCAGTTTGCCATCCGCCGGGTTGCGGATGAAGGGGAAGCGACGCGGCTGCTCAAGGAACGCAAGGTGGACGGAGCGCTGATGCCTGACAGCGGCGATGCGACACGCCTTGTGCTGACGGTGAACCAGCAGGCATCCTCCGAAACACTGACGATCATGCACCGCCTGTCCGCGCTGCAAGCCGCCGCGGAACACAGAGGCCCGGGCTGGATCGCAGCCGTGCGACCGCTCCAGGCAAGCTCGGTCAAACGGCAGACCCTGCCCACATGGATTCTGATGATGGTCCTGCTCGTCAGCTTCATCGTGCTGCCGGCCCAGATCGCCGAAGAAAAAGAAAAACAGCTGCTGCTGGGATGGATGCAGACGCCCGTGCGTGAAAGCGAATGGCTGGCTTCCAAGCTGGTGTACGGGATCGTCCTGATGCTTACATGCGTGGGTGTGCTCCAGCTGATGAGCCGGGAGAACTGCGGCGCGCACTGGGCAGGGTACCTCGCCATGCTGTGCGCCGGCGGGTTCTGCTTCGGGGCGCTGGGGATCTGCCTGGGGCTCCTGTGCCGCAACCAGGCCAGCGCACGGACGCTGGGCGTGCTCTGCTACCTGCCGCTGCTGATGCCGGCCGCGCTCTCCGACATGTCGCAAAAATTGAGAAGCGTCGCGCCGCTGGTCCCTTCATACCATTTTTACGAGCCGCTCCGGGCCATGCTCCTGGAGGAACGAGGCCTTGGCGAGTTCACACTGGCCCTGGCCAGTCTCGCGGCCATCGGCCTGCTGGCGTGCCTCGCATCCCACCGGCTGATCAGGAAACGCTGGCTGATGTGATTGGAACAAAAAGGCTGAAGCGGTTTAGGCTGTAGGCTGAAGGGCGGAGACGGAAGGAACTGCCCACTGATACCATTTGCGTTAGAGATTCGGTATATAAAACGCAGCAGGCGCGTAGCGCCTGCTGTACCCGGGTGAAGTACAGCGGGGGCTATGCACCCGCTGCCGCATGAAGCGGGGCGTGGAGTGTTCCTCGCCAAGGTGGCGGGGGTTAAACAGTAAAAGACGCGGCTGCCATGCCCGTGAACTTTATACTCAATCTCTAGCGCAAATGGTATGATCACACAGATGGACACGGATTGTGCCTGAGCTGAGCAATATCGAAGGGCCAAACCGTCAGGAAATCCTTCCGCCATTCACGGGTTCCCTGAAACCACAAAACCGCTTAAAATATTTTGTAAGTTATTCTTGATGAGCATATTATAACCAAAATGAGACTCGAAAACCGTATTAAAATGTTTTTAAATTATCACAACCTGTTTGCATGTATCATTTTATGACTAAAATGAGACAAAAATATTTCTCTAAAACAGTCTCATTTAGTCTCATTTTGTCTCACGGCTTGAAAAATGGGCGGATTCGACCCTTCGTGATAAATCCTGGAAAAGTGATCAGATTAGAGCCTATCCGCTCGCGGGTGCCTGCATCTTCAAGCAGCCAGCCCTTGCCGATCAACGACCGGACGCAAAACCCAAGAAAGAACGGTCGGGGCGGAGCCCGACCCTCCAGAAAATGCAGCAAACGGCATGAGTTTAACACTGGAGGGACGGCCTCTGTGCCGTCCGTGGCAAAGGTGAATGATTGCCGTGCTGCACAAGCCGCGTCTTTTATATACCGAATTTCTAACGTACATGGTATTAGCGTTTGAAAATAACAGCCTACAGTCTAATCACCTACAGCCTTCAGCGATCACTTGGCTCTGCGCGGGATCCCCACCAGCCCGATGACAACGGCCACCACGCCCCCGATCAGCATCCATATCGCCTTGTCCGTGGGCGCACCCGTGAAGAAACGGGAAAGATCGGAGCCCAATGAATCCGCGGCGCTGACGCCAAAGATGATCAGCAGGATGCCTACGGCAAGGAATGCGAGTGAGAAGATATTATTCATGGCTTGTTTTCCTTTGTCGACTCATATGGATATCCGGATATTACAGGGCCAACCGGACCGCTGCGCCCAGGAACACCGTGTCGGTGTCAATGTTGGAGTCGCTATTCTCCAGTTGCGCTTTATCGTTGAAGCGGTAGTTTCCGGAAATATCCAAAAAGATCCTGGGCAGCACTTCGAAATCCAGGCCCGCCTTCAAGGCATAGAACGGATCGTCGGCGAATTTGCTGTCCGTGTTGATAATACCGATGCCCGCGCCGGCATAAATGGTCCTGCCGACCAACAGGTAGGCCTCGGGCGCCCAGGCGTCCTTGCCGAAGCGGTCGGGCAGGAATTCCGCATCCATTTCCAAGCCGAGCAAATCGGCCCGATACTGGTAGCTCGCAAGATAGGAGAACCCGTTGTCATCCACTTTGTCCGTATGGATATCCTTGACCGCCACCCAGTAGTTCACGCCGCCACCGATACGCTGCTCGCCGGCGCGGACCCCAGTCGCCCCACACGCCAAAAACACGCCGCACGCCGCCGCCAATATCCATGACTTCATCTGTGTCCTCCTTTGTTTTGTTCTGGAGGCACACTACGCGATGGAACGGATATTGGCTATGGGGTGTTACCCTACTGCGAAGGGGACATCCGCAAAGATCGGGGCAACCCTGGGCGGCTACACAATGGTCAGCTGGACGTCGCATTCGATGATGCCCGCCTCGATCGCGTAGCGGGTCAGGCCCGCCGTGTCGTGGATGTCGAGCTTGCGCATGAGATGGTCCCGATGCTTCTCGACGGTCTTGGTGCTGATGTCAAGCTCCACGGCAATTTGCTTGTTGGCATGGCCTTCGGCAATCAGCTGGAGCACCTCCACCTCGCGCGAACTCAGGCTGGTGACTTTCGTCTTGGACCGGCCCTTCCGGTCCAGCGACGCCTGATGCTGTTTCAGGAAGCGTTTGGCGATGGCGGGGCTGAAAAATGTGTTTCCCTTCTGGACTTCCCGTATCGCCTCGGACAGGAACTGGGCGGAGGTCTGCTTGATCAGGTATCCCGCAGCCCCCAGCGCCATCACCTTCTCGACGTAGGCGTCATCGCTGTGGGCGGAAAGGATGAGCACCTTCGTGCCGGCGCCGTGCTTGAGAATCTGCCGCGTGGCCTCCAGGCCATTCATCTGCGGCATCGCGATGTCCATGACGACCACGGCGGGACGAAGCTGCCTGGCCATCTCCACGGCCTCGCGGCCGGTGGCAGCTTCCCCGACCACCTCGATATCGGCCTCGATCGCCAGCAGGCTCTTCAGGCCCTCCCGGACAATCATGTGGTCTTCAGCCAGCAATACGGTGATGTGCTCTGCGGTCTTCATGGTCAAGCGTGCTCCTTGTCGCCCTTGTTGAATGGGATCTGTACGTTGATGGCCGTGCCTTTACCCGGCGCGGATTCGACACTGAATTTTCCGCCCACCATCTCCACCCGCTCCCGCATCCCGAGCAGCCCCAGGCGCTGGCTTTTCCTGGCATGCCAGATCTGTTCCACATCGAAGGATTTGCCGTTGTCTTTGATCTGCATATGAACGGCATTTGAAACTTTCCGGATGCCCACGTCCACCCGGCTGGCCTGCGCGTGGCGGGCGACATTGGCCAGCGCTTCCTGGGCGACACGGTAAAACACCGTGCGCTTGGCGCTGCCCAAGGCTTCCACCCCTGCAAACGCCGATAAACCCACCCGGACGCCCGTCTCTTTCGTAAACCGTTTCATGAACGAATGCAGGGCGGGAATCAGCCCCAGATCATCCAGCACCGCCGGGCGCAATTCGCGGGCGAACCGGTGCACGATGTCCACCGATTTCTCCACCAGCCGCTGGGTGCGCGCAATCTTCCGGCTGAGGCTCTTGTTGTCGGTCGTGGTTTCCATCTTCAATGTGGCCAGCCGGACATTGATGCCCGTCAGCATCTGGGCGATGACGTCATGCAGTTCGCGGCTGATCCTTTTCCGCTCCTCCTCCTGCACCAGCAAAACCCGGCGGGATAGAAGCCGCAACTGTGACTGCAGGCGCCGCGACTGCGCCAACAGCCGGACGGAGTGCTGCTCGCTTTGACGGAGGGTTTCCTCCACGACCTGGCGCCGGCCGATTTCTTTTTTCAGCTGCCGGTTGGAAGCCGAGAGGTCCTGGGTGCGCTGGCTCAGCCGCTGGTTCAGCCGGCTCAGGTGGGCGTTGGCCTCCATCACCGTGCGGTGCGTCTCTTCCAGCGGCAGGATGGCCTCGGCAAAAAACATTCCCGCCCGGCGAATGATGCGGTCCCGGATATCGGGGGAATCCAGCGGCAATGCCTGGGCAAGCACCGCCTGCTCGTGGATCAGGACCAGGTCGAGCGTCTCCAGCCCCAGGACAACCGCCTGGCAACCCAGGCGCAGCGCCGGCTGCAGGCTTGCCCCCGGCCCCTGTGCGAGGTATCGACGCAATGCCTGCTTGTATCGCCGCGCCAGCACGCTCGACTTACACTTTGTTCTTGATGCCGAATTCATGGGCGAAACGGTTGACCTTCCTGGTTGATTCTCGCACAAGCTCCTGTGTGCTGCCAATCTCTTTCTTAAAGCGCTCCGTGCTGACCTTGATCGCATTCTGCAGCGTCAACAGCCGGACATGGATGCCCAGCAAGCCCTGGGCAATCTCGTCATGAAGCTGGCGGCTGAGGTTCATCCGCTGATCCTCATGCGTCGACAAACCCTCATGCGCCAGCCGCCGCAAATGCTTCAGCAGGCACTGCGAGTCGGCCAGCAGCCTGGCATGGTGTATCCCGCTCTTCTTTAAGGCTAATTCCGCCCCCCGGCGGTGGAGGATGGTTCGTTTCAAGCGGCGGCTCGAGACCAACGATTCCCGGGTACGTTCCTGCAACGTCTGGTTCAATTGATGGATCAGGACATCGGCCTCCCGCACAGCGCGATGTGTTTTTTCGATCCGGATGGCGGCCTCGTCAAAGAATTTTCCCGCCCGCCTGATCTTGCGCTCCCGGGTCCCGGATGCATCCTGCGGCGACAGCACGGCCGCCAGCGCCTGCTCATGGATCCGGGCCAGGTCCAGCGTCTCCAGCCCAAGGGCCACCGCCTCGCGCCCCATCCCGGCCGCCGAACTCAGGTTCGCCCCTGCGCCCCGGTCAAGGTGTTTACGCAACGCATTCTGATAGCGTCTGGACCATCCGGATTTTTCAACATTTATTTTCACTGCACACTTCGTCGGGTTGGATGTTTCTACAAAACTCGCCGTCCCTGGATGATCCTGACCAGCACCACGACGATGGCAACCACCAGCAGGATGTGGATGAAACCGCCCATCGTGTAATTGCTCACCAGGCCCAGCAGCCAAAGAACCGTCAAAATCACTGCAATTGTCCACAACACCTGGCGCTCCTCTCAATGTTCCTGTTAGCCGGATACCTACATTGCGACCATTATCCGTTTCTTTTCCACGGACAAGTTACACGGTGGGCCGGCGCTTTGCAGTGGGGTATAACCCTACCATCGGCAAGTGAAGGCTGTTAGTCTGGAGGCAGAAGACAGAAAAAAAGAATTGCCCACTGATCACACAGATGGACACGGATGGGGAAATCAGGAGGCAGGAAGCAGGACCCATCAAAGGGAAAAAGGGTTCAGGGTTCGGGGTTCAGTGAGGAGTGGAAGATTGACCACGGATAAGACGGATGGACACGGATGGGCGGAAAGGCATGGCGCGGGGTGCAGGGGGCGCAGAGTTGAAGAAGCAGCAAAGAGTTTAACTACGAAAGGCGCGAAAAAGCGCGAAAACAGGAAATTCACATGGATGGACCCTGGCTTCGCTAAAAGCTACGCACTTCGACAAGCTCAGGGCGGGCCGGGCACAGCAGGATGGGCAGGATGGCGGAGAGGTGGAAGATTAACCGCGGATGAAAGACCGCTCCAGAAAAAAGATGACAAATCCAATGCCTGCCGTTAAAGTACGTGAAGAAATACGGAGCCAAGCCATGATCAAAGAATTCAATGTTGTAATCGAGAAGGATGAGGACGGCTACTTTGTGGCGTCCGTGCCTGCCTTGCGGGGCTGCCATACGCAAGCCAAGTCGCTCGATGTCCTGATGAAGAGGATCAAGGAAGCCATCGAACTGTGCCTGGAAGTTGAAAAGCCGGTCTCCAACCAGTTTATCGGTGTCCAACGCGTCGCCGTCATGGCATGAGCACATTTCCCGCAATCAGCGGCGTCCGGCTTATCAAAGCACTCCGGCGCCTGGGGTTCGACCTCATCCGGAGCAAGGGAAGCCATCACTTCCTGCGTCACCGCAACGGCCGGTGCACCGTGGTTCCCGTCCATCGCGGCGAAACAATCGGCCGCGGACTCCTTGCCCAAATTCTCCGGGACTGCGAAATCACACAGGAAGACCTGCAGCGCAAACTCTAGAACCTATCTCAAAATTAGTTTGTGCCATGATGGCATGAGTTTTCGCGGCGGGCAAGGCGGCTGTCCGGACGGGAATACCCAAGGCGGTCTTTCCCCCGAACAGACAACGCCGACAGGCACGGGCAGAACCCGCCATGTCATGGCCCAGTGGGTTTTCGTTGCCGCAAACGCTCAAGAACCTGCCCGCAAAAAACCCTTGGACACACGCCTGAACGGGGGGCTATTATGATTATAGATTAGAGGCTGATTCAGAAGGCGGTTAGGCTGAAGGCTGTTAGACTGTAGGCAGGAGACAGCAGTGAGGTTATCCCGGTTTGACGGACACGGTGAACGAAGTAGTATAGAAGGATGGAGGGATCACCGTGAGGATACACAAGAAGTATGATGCTGAGTTCCGCCGCAATGCCGTGGACCTGCTGC
>Ga0118677_10010645_pt1 | contig 14008 bp, 12 predicted proteins | sample AliMusrvi5mmetaG_FD_86154 | JGI IMG/M metagenome (GOLD analysis project Ga0118677, IMG submission 86154) | reverse complement strand
TTGCCGGACCGCTTTCGCCGCGGATTTCCGCTCGTCGGGCGACGTCTCGGTGGGAATCGGAAACTGGAGCAGCACCGCGTGGATGGGTCGGCTCAGGCGGTAAGTTCGATAGGCGAATGCGCCGCCACCCGCCACAAGCACCAACAATATCCCCGCTGCAATAATCCATCGTTGCATAAGGGTGTTTTATGCTTCATTCCACCTGTCCCTCCAAGCCTTTATTTCATGGAATATCCAATTTCTTCCGCTTCCGTCGAAACCCTACCTAACGGGCTCACCCTGATTTTCGATCCCGATCCGACCGCCCCGGTGGTCAGCGCGCAGATATGGGTCGCCACCGGCAGCATCCACGAGGATGGCCATCTGGGGGCCGGGCTGTCGCATTTTCTCGAGCACATGGTGTTCAAGGGCACCCGCGACTTTGATGCGGTGGCCCTCGCTGACACCGTGCAAGCCGCCGGCGGCCACTGGAATGCCTACACGAGCTTTGATCGCACGGTCTATTACATTGACGGACCGGCCGATTCGCTCGCGGTGTTCCTCAAGACCCTCACCGGGCTGGTGTTTTTCCCGATCCTTCCGGAAGCGGAATTTGCCAAGGAAAAGGACGTCATCCGCCGCGAGATCGACATGGGCCTGGATGATCCGGACCACGCCGCCACCCGCCTGCTGTTTGCCACCGCCTTCGTGCTTGATCCGCGCCGCCATCCGGTCATCGGCCAGCGCCCGCTGTTTGATTCCATCGCGTACCAGGACCTCGTCGGCTACCATCGCCAGCGCTACACCCCGGAACATTGTGTCGTGGTTGTTTCCGGCGATTTCGATCCCGTACAAGCCCGCTCGTCCCTGGTCGAACTCACCGCAGACAGCGTCGCCACCTGCGCCCGCGCACCGTTCGTGGCCAGCGATCCTCCCCAGCTCGGGCCGCGCCGCGCCCGCGAAACCTTCGCCATCCCCACCAGCCGCATTTCCCTGGCATGGAAAATCCCCGCCCTGGATCACCCCGACGCACCCGCTTTCGAGGTGCTCGCCGCGATTTTGGGCCGCGGTCGCGCGTCCCTGCTCCACCGGCGTTTGCGCGAGGCGCGCGAACTCGCCCTGGAAATCTCCGCCATGGCCTGGACCGTCCCCGGCCGCGACGGGCTGTTCGCGGTTTCGGCCGACGCCGACCCCACCAAGCGCGATGCCCTCATCGAAGCGATTTTCACCGAACTCGCCAGCTTGGCCACCCTCCCGCTCGACGACGATCTGGCCAAAGCCAAACGCCAGATCGCCGCCAGCCAGTTCAGTACGCTCACCAGTGCTTCCGGGCGCGCCTCCGATCTGGCCTCCAATTGGCACGAAGCCCGCGATCTGGACTTCACCCGCCGCCACCTTGCCGCCATTCAGGCGGTCACCGCCGAGGCCGTGCGCCGCGTCGCCGCCACCCTCACCGACCAGCGGCTCAGCCTGACCATTCTCGATCCGCTCGACGCACCGGCCCCGGCCCGCATCGCCAAGACCGCGCGCCGCCGCGAGGACATTGAGGTGCACACGCTGTCGAACCGCCTCACCCTCGCCCTCATCCCCGACCACCGGGTGCCGCTGGTCCATCTGCATGCCGCCGTACGCGCCGGACTGCCCTCCGAAACGCCGGAGAGCAATGGCCTCAACCAATTGCTCGCCGCCACCCTCACCAAAGGCACCGCCACCCGCAGCGCGCAGGAACTCGCGGTGACCTTGGAGTCCCTCGGTGCCTCCATCGGGGCCAACGCTGGCAACAACGCCCTGCTCGTCCAAGCCGGCGGCCTGGCCCCGGACTTTGCCACCATCGCCGGGGTCTTTGCCGAGGTGCTGCACTCGCCCGCCTTGCCGCTCGACGCCCTGGCTCGCGAAAAAGCCAGCCAGCTCGCCATGCTCGAAGAGGCGCTGCAGGACCCCCTGCACACCAGCTTTCGCACGTTGCGCCACGCCATCTTCGGCGGCATCGGCTACGGCCTCGACCCGCTCGGCAAGGTCGCCAGCCTGGCCGATCTCCAGCGCGCCGCCCTCGTCGCCCACCACTCGCGCCATTTCACCGCCGCCAATCTCACCCTCGCCATCGCCGGCGACTCCCGCTACTTCGAATCGTGGATGGGACGAAAGAAACGCTTCGAGCCCGTCGCGGCGCAATGCGTCTCCGTCGGCCAGCAAAACCCGGATTTTGTCGGCTTGACCCATTTCCCTCTTAATTCGTCAGTATGACCTGAATTGATGCTTCCGTTAATACCAGCCCGGTTTGCCCGGCGTCTCAGCACGGGAGGGAGGCGGATCCCGGATTTCGCCGCAGCGCAAGCCGCACCAGCGCGGCTATCCCTTTCACATTCAGTTTTCGCATGATATTGGCGCGGTACGTATCCACTGTTTTCGGGCTGATATCGAGACTGCTTGCGATATCTTTGGGCCGCATTCCGTCCACCAGCAGCCGGAATACCTCCCACTCCCGTTTGCTGAGGGCCGAGAGGACGTCGGACGAGTCTTCCGTCACGGGGGCCGATGGCCGCGCCGTCGCGGGAAGCCCTTCCGCGTCGCCGGCGGCAGCATCTCGTCGCATTTCACCTTCCCCGTGTGCTTTTCCCGAAAGGGCGGACGTCGGCGCCGTGGAGGGCCGCAGCACTGGCGTCACGTAGCTGTGTCCCTCGCGGATGCTGTCAATGGCATCGAAGAGGCGCCTCGCGGGCTCTTCCTTCAGCAGGTAGCCGTCGGCGCCGGAGGCCAGGAGCTTCTGAACGACTTCATTGTCCCGCTCCGTGGAGAGCACGATGATTCTGGTGGGGCACTGCGCGCCCCGCACGGTCTGAATCAGATCCAGTCCGCCCATTCCGCGCATGTTGACGTCGATGACGGCAAAATCGGGCTGATCGGACAGGATCCTGGCGAGAGTCTGCTCTCCGCCCGAACACTGACCGATCACGGAGATATCCGGACGGGACCTGCAGACGGCGGCTATCCCCTCGCGAATGATTTCGTGGTCGTCCGCCAGCAGCATCCTCAGTTTCGGCACTGTCATTGCTCCCCCGGATTCCCGAAGTACTTCACTCACGATTGTACCCCGCTGGATCCAAACGCACATTTCAGCGCCGGGAGCGGGCGCGCAACGGCGTCAGCGCGAGCGAAAGGAGGCAGGGTTCCGGGAAGATCTCTCCACAAAGAACGAGCGTGGCGCCTGCCAGCCCGCTCCGGCGGCGCTCTCTCCGGCCGCCGACGATTGTGGTTTCGGCGCGGGGCGGCCCGGCGTGAGATTTTTCAACCCGTAAAGCGCCAGTTCAAAGCGGTCTTTGACGCCGAGCTTCTGAAAGAGCCGGGACAGATAGACCTTTACCGTGCCTTCGGAGATCATCAGGGCGGAGGCGATTTCCTTGTTTTTCAGACCCTGGGAAAGCAGCGCGACGAGCTGTCCCTCGCGGCGGGTGAGCGAATAGCGGCGCGCGCCCATGATACTGTCGGTGAGCGCCTTGTCGAACCAGAGCTCTCCCTCATTGACGCGGGCCAGACATCGCAGCAGCGTATCCACCGGCAGGTTTTTCCGCAGAATTCCGCGGATTCCGAGGCTCATTGCCTGCAGAGCGAGTTCCGCCGGAATGGCATGGACCCAGAGCACGATTTTCGTCTGGCAGGCGGCTCCGCGCAGTCCGCTCAGGACCGAGAAGGTCACGTCGCTGGTGAGATCGACCAGGAGCAGATCGGGCCGGTGCGCCTCCAGTTCGGCGGAGAGCCGGTCGACGTCCGCGCACCAGGAGCACATCCCGGCGCCGTCGTGTTCAGCCAGGATTTTCATGAGCCCTTCGGCCAGAATGGGCTCGTCGCTGCAAAGGAGAATTCCCGCCACGTGAGGAAGCTTACCACTTAATTGATATAATTCTTCAATATATTTTCCAATTAATTCCGGAAATAAATTCCGGCGGGATCCGGGTCCGGCGGACCGCTTCCGCCCTCCCATAGTCGTACCCACTATGGATAACAAAGATTTGTCACCTATTTTCGGTATTGTGCCGGAGACCGAAAGCGCTATAAATTCAGATTAACCACTAAAAATGGACCGACGAACGAAAGAGCGACATGAACTCCAGCTGGTCTGCCGGTACAGCGCGGACGCGGTTCTTTCCGCCACCTACGAAGGCGTGACCGAGAACATGAGCCGGGACGGCATTCTGATGCGCTGGCTCGAAGAGGTTCCTTTACCGGAACCGGGGAATACTCTGACGGTGGAAATCGATCTGCCGGGCGGAGAGGACTTCGGGCCGCGCGTCATGCGCTGTTCCACGACGGTGGTTCGGGTGGTGCGGGGCAGATCGGGGGCGCCGATGGTCGGCCTGCGGATTAACAAAGTACGGTTTACCCGCTCCGGCAGAAAACGCACGGACCTGGCGGCGATGAAGATGCCCAACGACCGGGTTCACTGAACACGCCTGCGGTGTGGCCGGCGGAATCACGGCGCCGGCCGGGTTAACGGTTTGTCGCCATAGCCGTCACCCTATTGGCGACCGGGGGCTGCGCAGGGATCGGCTCGCGCGGTCCCTGTTTTGCAATCCTGGTGACTTTTCGAAGCGCGGCGGTTCGGCAGGGAAGGGAACCAATGATAAACACGATCGGGAATTTCGCAAAAGAAGAGCGGGGTCAGGATCTGGTTGAATATACGCTGGTGATGGCGCTGGTGGCGCTGCTGGCGATCGCCCTTTTCGTCAATGGAGACACGGTGCGCGGCTCGGACCTGAAGTCTCCGGGAGACCCGGCGCGCCTCGCCGCGCTGACGGAGCACTGAAGCCAAGGGAAGTTCCCTCAAAGGCGGATCTTGAACCGCACGACGACGATCAGTGCGGCGGTTCCGAGGGCGAGAAGAGGGGCGTGGGGCAGGCGCATGCCTTTTGTCGTGGTGACGTCCAGTTCCGCACTGCTTTTGTAAGGGGCGCGAAAACTCAGCATCTCACGGAGGATCCAGGCCACGTTGAACAACGTCTGGCGTACTCTGCCGCGAAACAGCAGCAGCGCCAGGGCAACCACGCCGCCCAGAAGGGCCGTCAGCAGAAAGATCCAACAACAGTTGCCAGGGCCGGCGATGGTGCCCGCCGCGGCAAGCAGCTTGACATCCCCCGCCCCGCGGGCCCGACACAGATACAGCGGAAAATAGAGCAGGAAGCCAACACCCATTCCGGCCGCCGCGCGCGCCAGCCCGGGTAAACCCGACCCAACCGTATTCCAGAGGAGACCGGCCAGAATTCCCGCCAGCACCAGCCAGTTGGGAATGCGCCGCCAGCGAAGGTCAAACGCGGCGGCCACCGCCATCAGGAGGGCCAGCAGGATTTGTCCGGTGGTATCGAGAGCCGGCTGCGCGAGCTGCACCCGGAAGGTCAGGCCCGCGCGGCGAGAGCGGCGTTGACGGCTGCCCCCACAATGGAAATCTCGTCGTTGGTGAGCACGACCTCGAAAACACTGCCCTGCAGCGGCGACATGGTCACCATCTCATGCAGATACTGGCTGAGCAGGGGAATGCGGACAAACCGGGCGCTGGGACCGGTGAGGAAAAACTTGCCGGGGCCGTCCATATGAATGCTGTTGGCCGTGGCGGCGGCGAGCGCGCGATGCCAGAGGACCTCGAATTCGCAGCAGCGCTGATCTTTCGGGTGTTGATCCCTGTCCTGGGCGATGGCGAAGATCTCTTCGGGTTCCAGATCGAGAAAACGGAGGCGCATGGCGCGGTGGCCCATGATGCCTTCGAGGTGTCCGCGCCCGCCGCACCCGCAATAGCTTTCCTTCGGGTCCAGGCTCACCACCATGTGCCCGCCCTCCCACACGCCTTCGGCGCGGGGATACCGGCCAAAGCCGATGCCGTTGCCAAGCGTCCAGACGCGAATGAAGCGCTCGAGTTGCCCGCGGGTTGCCGCCATGCCGGCGGCCGTGACATCCGCGTCGTTGAAGATGGAGACCGGCAGCGGGAAGTGCAGGCTGTCGAGCGCCGCGGTGACCATCTCGGCCAGTTTGGCGCCTTTCGCCTGTTTCAGGTTGGGGGATTCCTCAATGACGCCGTTGCGAATAATGCCCGGAAATCCGATGCCGACGCCGGCCGGAGTGGCGCCGTGTTCCTGACAGAGATCCCGAATCATGGTCGCGATGGTTTCCGCGATGGATTCCATGGGCATGCCGGCAACGCCGGGTTCTTCAGGATTGAAGCGGCCGCCTTCGACGGCGGATCCCTCCCGGGCCGGGAAGGTCCGGATGGGCGCGGAAACTTCATGGCCCCGCACCAGGCCCACGGCGATTTCACCCGCAGCTACAACGCCAATCATTTGGTCTGACATGATCTTGTTCCGACCCCGATTCTAGTAGGTTCTGAGCTTGTTCAGTCCATTAAAGGCGGCGGCCTTGTAACATTCGGCGAGCGTCGGGTAATTAAACACAGTATCGACGAAATATTCCACGGTGCCTCCCAGTGAAAAGACGGCCTGGCCGATATGCAGCAGTTCGGTGGCGCCCTCCCCAATGATATGCACGCCGAGGATGTGGTGCGTCTCGCGGTGAAAGATCAGCTTCAGGCGGCCCGTGGTATCGCCGCGAATCTGACCGCGGGCAATTTCGCGGTAGTAAGCGACGCCCACTTCGTACGGAACGTCCTCATCGGTCAGTTGCTCTTCCGTCTTCCCGATGAACGAGATTTCCGGGATGGTGTAAATGCCGTAGGGATAGTTCTCCGGCTTGGAAACGAGCGGGATGCCAAACGCGCGACCGGCGGCCACGCGGCCCTGTTCCATGGACACCGAGGCGAGGCTCGGAAAGCCGATCACGTCGCCGACCGCGAAGATGTTGGGCTGTTTGGTCCGGAAATCGGAATCGACGGGGATACGACCGCGTCCGTCCGCCTCGATTCCGGCGGCGGGCAGGTTCAGATCGTCCACGTTGCCGGAGCGTCCGACAGCGTAGAGCAGCGCATCGCCGGTGATCTTCTTGTTGCTCATCAGCCGCGCCGTTACGACTCCGCCGGACTCTTCGACGCTGTCCACCTCTTCGTTCATGCGCATGGTGACGCGGCTGTCGCGCAGGTGATAACTGAGGGCTTCGACAATTTCCGCGTCGGCGAATTCGAGCAGCCGGGGGCGCTTCTCAACGAGGATGACGCGGACGCCCAGAGTCGCGAACATGCAGGTGTATTCGACGCCGATAACGCCGCCGCCCACCACGATGAGCGTACGCGGCACTTCCGCCATCGAAAGGATCTGATCGCTGTTGATGATGTTGTGGCCGTTAATGGGAACGCGGTTCGAGGCAGCCGGTTTGGTGCCGGTGCCGATGATGACGAACGGCGCCTCGATCTCGGTTTTGCCGCGCGAGTTTTCGACGACCACGTGGGTGGGGTCGAGAAAGCTGGCGGTTCCGAAGAGCATCTCGATGTTGTTGCGGGAAAGCTGTGCCTGGGTGACATCGACTTCGGTCTTGATCACATGCTGGACCCGGAAAGAGAGGTCCGCCATGGTGATCTTTTCCTTGACGCGGTAGTTGATGCCGTAGATGGCCTGGTACTGGTACCCGGACAGATGGAGCACGGCTTCGCGCAGGGTTTTGCTGGGAATGGTGCCTGTGTTGATGCAGGCGCCGCCAATCACCTCCCGCTTTTCAACGAGGGCGACGTGTTTTCCCGCCTTGGCGGCTTGAATTGCGGCGCGTTGGCCCGCCGGGCCTGAGCCGATGACGATCAGGTCGTAATGTTGCATTCGGACTCTGTCATTCTCCTACATCGGCTATGTCGGATGTATGACAGAAAAGTTTATGGGCTATATGGAAATAGCCCACATGCGTTTTCGGGAGCGCCTCTACCAGTTCGTGATCGAGCCATCCGGCCGGAAATACGTCTGGGCCCGATTCGTGTCGTACTTCGTGACTTCCAGAAGCGGGGTGAGCTTGCTCATGTCGAGTTCCACGCCCAGGCCCGGACGTTCGTTCGGGTAGAGCTTGCCGTCTTTGAAATCCATGCAGACGGGCAGGTGGGGCAAGTCGCGCCCGGCGTAGCTGTATTCCATCAGCAGCGGGCCGGAAAAGGTCCCGAGCGAATTGACCAGCGCGGCGGTGGCGATGGGCCCGGTGAAATGCGGGACGATGCCGACAAAGTGCGTCTCGCAGATGGCGGCGACCTTCATCATTTCCGTGATGCCGCCGACGTTGGGCAGCGTGGCGCGGACGAAATCGATGTCGTGGTTCTCCACAAGGCGGTTGAAGTCCCAGCGGTTGCCCCACTCTTCGCCGGCGGCGATCGGGACTTTCACCATTTTCCGGAGCTTGGGCAGATCGTCGTTAAAAGCTTCGGCGCGGACCGGGTCTTCGACGAAGAACGGCGCGAGGCCTTCGATCAGGTCGCAGCCGCGGACGGCGTCGATCAGGTCGAAGCGCTGGTGGAAGTCGATGCAGAAATCACCATTCTTGCCGACGCCGTCGCGTACCTGCTGGCAATCCTCGAACAACTGGTTCACCTTCTGGCGCGTGTTGTACGTCGTGTTGGCGGGGGTGTCGGCGGCGCCCATGCGGAAAGCCCGGTAACCCGCCGCAACCGTGGCGGCGGCGCGGTCCTTCAGACTCATGCCCGGCTTGATGCCGGGGACCGTGCCGCCGGTGTTGTAGCACTCGCAGAAGTTGCGCGTCATGCCGCCGAGGATTTCGTGCACCGGCAGCTTCAGGACTTTTCCGCGGATATCCCAAAGAGCGAGGTCGAGAGCGCCGAGCGCGTCTTCTTTTTCCCGCCCCGGAGGGTAGAAGAACGAGCGGGACATATCCTGCCAGAGGCGTTCGATGTGCTGTGGATCCTGCCCGATCAGACGTCCGGCGCACTGCTTCAGGGTGTCAGGGAAGCCGCCTTCGCCGACGCCGGTAATGCCGGCGTCGGTCTCGATGGTGACCACGGTGTCCGCCTGGTTGAAGAGCGGATTGGGGCGTGGAGGCGCGAACGCGCGAACGCGCGTGATCTTCATCTTCGGCAGGGCTGCCTGGACGAGGGGGAGGTGCGCGAAAGCGGACGCGCCGGCGGCTGCGGCCGATTTCAGAAATAAACGGCGGTTCATCAGATCTCCTTCAGCAGCCGGCGAGTGGCGCTGTGTTGCAGTTGTACGTACGCGGGTTCCATCTTCGCTCAGATCCTTCTGCCGGTTACTTTGCCGTTGCGAATCAGGCCGGAGGATTCGTTAATCGTGGTCTGAATCTGGCCGCCGTCGAAGTGGACGGCGACGGTGTACCGGTTGATGTTCGAGATGAAGTTGAGGTCGAGGAGGAAATCCGTGTCGGAGGTCCAGTGTCCGGTTGCTCCGGCGAGGAGCTTCAATGGACCATACGGGCCGAGGCGGTAAACGCCGTCGAGACCAACGGGAAAGTTGAGCTCCGTGCCCAGGTATTTGACCTTGAGCTGGGCCTCGCTGTTGCCTTTGAACGTGAACTGCAGACCTTCCAGGCGGGAGGCGTTGCGCGGGAGTTCCCAGGCCACGCCGGAAACGGTTTTCGCCATGGCGGGAAGGTCACTCAGAGGTGTGGGCGCGGGGGCTTTAGCGGCCTCGGCGACTTTCGCCTTCATGTCCTGCACGCCAGCGGGATTCGGCGGCAGGGGCTGGTCCGATTTGATGGCTTTGGCGATCTCCGGGCCGACTTCATTAGCCGGATAGCCGCCGCCGGTGACGATCACGATCATGTCTTTCTCGGGCCAGACGGCGACCTTCTGGCCGCCGCGTCCGTTGCCGCCGAACTCTTCCAGCCCGCCGACGTTGGCGAGCCACCAGCCAAAGCCGTAGCCGCCGCCCATGCGTCCGGGATCGGCCTGCTTCGTGATGGATTTGTGGATCCATTCTTTCGAGATAATCTGCTTGCCATCCCAGATGCCGTCGTGCAGGTAGAGGTAACCGATCTTGCCGAAGTCGCGCGGGTAGAAGTGGCTGTCGCCCCAGCCGTGGGTGCGGCCTTCATCGTCCGGCGGCCAGATCACGTCTTTGATGCCGAGGGGTTCGAAGAGGTTCTTGCGGCCGAAGTCGGCGAGTTCCTGATGGGCCGCGGCGGTGACCACGGAGGAGAGCACGTGATAGCCGGGGCTGCAGTAGCCGAACTTCTCGCCGGGCGCGTATTTCATAGGCAGGGCGAGGGTGTAGCGAAGCCACTGGGTGGTCTCCCGCATGTGGCCGAGTTCCTGCTCGCCCGGGGCGAAGCCGCAATCGAGGCCGGAACTCATGGAGAGCAGATTGGCGACCGTAACGGCCTGCTTTTGCGCGTCCGGGCTGGCGGGAGCTTCTTTCGGAAAGAAAGACAGCATGGTCTGGTCGGTCTTGACGAGTCCTTTGTCCACGGCAATGCCGACGAGGGCAGCGGTAATGCTCTTCGTGACCGAGGCGACGTCGTGCGTGGCGGTCGGCTTGTAAGGATAAAAATAGGTATCGAGGACGACGTCGCCGTGACGGATAACCGTGACGCTGTGGACGTTCAGATGCTTGCGGGAGATGTTATCGACCATTCCCGCGAGCACCTGGGAATCGAGGCCCTGTTCTTCCGGCGTGGATTCGTGCCAGCCTTTGGTGGGGTAGTAAGAAGGCGTGGCGGCCCAGGTCTGCGTGCCGAGAAGGGCCAGCAGGGCCGGTAGCGCGGGGCGGAGATTCATTCGGGACCAAGAATATCAAACACGGTGTCCCTGTTGACGGTGGACTTCCAGCGGTCGTTGAAGCGCCGCGCGAGTTCGGGTTCGCCCGCGAGAATGCGGCCGAGCCCGAGTTGCACATGTGGCTCTTCCACCTGTTCATCTCTGGAGAGGCGCTCGGCGATGTCGCTGCGGCGATTGGTGAGACCGCCGGTGTCGAGCAGGACGACGCGTTCGCCGATGATGCCGAAGTTCTTGAGGTGGGCGTCGACCGAGAACAGACCCCTTTGCCAGCCGGTCATCCGGGTGTCGAGATAGCGGTTCAGCCAGAGTTCGACACGCTCGAAGTCTCCGGCCGCGGCCAACTGATCCAGGCGCTTGTCGAGAGTGGCTTCCACGCGTTCGGTGGCTTCGGCGATGGTAAGCCAGCCTGGCCAGCCGCCGACGAGAACCGTGGCGGTGGGAAACGTGACGGATTCGGGCAGGATGTCCGAGCCCGCCAGATGCGCGCGGGCGAGTTTGTCGCCGCGGCGGTCGCGCTTCACGTAGGTGCGCAGTACGGTGGAGACGTGGCGCGTGTACCAAACGCTTTTGGGGACAACCAGCATCATGCCTTCGGTGACCACGCGCATCCAGCGGAGCACGCGCGAGGGGCGCGAGAGGAGGCGGTCCCCCCAGCCGAACGGCATGCGGTGCGCCCAGCGGCGGAGCCACTTCCAGAGCAGAATCAGGGCGACGACTTCGGTAGGGGTGCGCTCGCGTTTGACCACCCAGTGCTCGGAGGCGTAGACGACTTTGCCGATCCCCTCACCAAGGCGCGTGAGTCGGTCGCGGGTGAGTTCTTCCGGCGCGTGCGCAAGCATCCGGCCCATCTCCTCTATTCTGAACCTTAAGAGACTGTGGCGAACTGGCTCATGACTCCCGCGTATATCGGCCCTGGCGCGGGGTTCGCATTTTTCGGCTCCTTTCTGACGCTGGTGTTGGCGGTGCTGGCCGGCCTGGCATCGCTGCTGATCTGGCCGTTGCGGGTTCTGCGGGGCCTGTTCCGGCGGCGGCGCGGGCAGGTGAAAAGGGCGATCTTTCTGGGGTTCGACGGGCTGGATCCGGGCGTGACGGAACGGCTAATCGCGGCCGGCAAGCTGCCCCACTTCGCGCGGCTGCAAGCGATGGGCGGCTATCGAAGGCTGCGGACGACATTCCCTGCGCTTTCGCCGGTGGCATGGTCCACGTTCGCGACCGGGGTGAATCCGGCGAAGCACAATATTTTCGATTTTCTGAACCGCGATCTGCGCACGTATGCGCCGGAACTTTCCTCGGCGAAAGTGACGCGCTCGGCGGTGGAGATGCGGCGCAAAAGCGAACCGTTCTGGAAAATTCTGGGCCGGCACAACGTGAGCAGCACGATTCTGCGCGTGCCCATTACGTTCCCGCCGGAGGAGTTCAACGGGCGCCTGCTTTCGGCCATGTGCACGCCGGATCTGCGGGGCACGCAGGGGAGTTTTTCGCAGTTCTTCGCGCCCGCCGGGGATCTGGAGGGGCCGGAAGGCGAGGCGATTCCGTTTCGCGTGCAGGACGGGCAACTACGGATTCAGGGGCAGACACTCCGGTTGACGAAGGGCGAATACACGCCGTGGATCCGGCTGCGATACGGCTCGGCGCGGGGCATTGTGCGGTTCCTGTTGACCGGCGAAGCGCCATCGTTTCGGTTGTACGCGACGCCGGTACAGATTGACCCGGAGAGCCCGGCGCTGCCGATCAGCCATCCGCGGTATTACGCGATGTATCTGGCGAAACTGCTGGGGTCGTTCTCCACGCTGGGAATGGCCGAAGACACGTGGGCGCTCAATGAGGGCGCGATCGATCAGGCGGCATTTCTGGCGCAGGCGCGGGAGATTCAGCGGGAGCGCGAAGCGATGTTCTTCAGCGCGCTGGACCATACGCGACGCGGCGTAGTGGCGTGCGTGTTCGATACGACGGACCGGGTGCAGCATATGTGCTTCGGGCAGGCCGATGTGATCGAGACATTGTACGTGGAGATGGACCGGATTCTGGGGCAGACGCTGCCGTATGTGGATGCGGGGACGGCGCTGTTCGTGCTGTCCGATCACGGGTTTTGTTCCTTCCGGCGCGGCGTGAATCTGAATGCCTGGCTGCGCCGTGAGGGCTATCTGACACTGCTGGATAATGCTGCGGAATCGGGTGAGTATTTCGAGGGCGTGGACTGGTCGCGAACGCGAGCTTATACGTTCGGGTTGAGTGGCGTTTATCTGAATCTGCAGGGTCGTGAGGCGCAGGGCGTGGTGGCTCCGGAAGACGCGGCGGCGCTGCGCCGGGAGTTGGTGGCGAGGCTGTCGGGCCTGGTGGATGAACAGACAGGCGAGATGGCCGTGCAGGCCGTGTATCCGGCCGCGGAGATCTATCACGGGCCTTATCTGGGCGCCGCGCCGGACCTGATTATCGGGTACGCGGAGGGGTATCGGGCGTCCTGGGGCGCGGCGGTCGGGAAAACGTCGGCGCTCGTGTTTGAGGACAACACGAAAGCGTGGTGCGGGGACCACTGTGTGGATCCGCATCTGGTGCCAGGGGTGTTGTTTTCGAATCTGCCGCTGGACGCCGCGGATCCGGGAATCGAGGATCTGGCGCCCACGGCGCTGCAGTTGTTCGGGGTTCCGGTCCCCGGGTGGATGGAAGGGCGTTCGGTGATTCCGGTTGCGTAAGTTTTGGCCGCTGCTCGGGGCCTTGTCGATGATGACGGGTTGCGGCGGCGGGGCGCACCGGAAGGTGATCGTGATCGGGGTGGACGGGATGGATCCGGGCTTCGTGGAGCGGCACTGGAATGCGTTGCCGAATCTGGCGCGCCTCCGGGACGACGGGAGCTTTCAAAGGCTGCGGACCACCACCCCTCCGCAGAGTCCGGTCGCCTGGTCGACCTTCATTACGGGGCTCGATCCGGGTGAGCACGGGATCTTCGATTTCGTGCATCGGGATCCGGTCACGAAGGATCTGTTCCTTTCAACGGATCGCACCATGGCGCCGCGGTGGGTGCTTTCGCTGGGGGAGTACCAACTGCCGCTCTCGGGTCCGCGCGTGGAATCGCTGCGCAAAGGGAAAGCTTTCTGGCAGACGCTGGCCGAGCGCGGGGTGCCGGTGACCATTGTGCGGATGCCGGCGAACTATCCGCCGCTGCCTTATGGGAACGAACTGTCGGGGATGGGAACGCCGGATCTGCGGGGCACCCAAGGCACCTTCAGTTTCTACACGGACGCGGCGGGGGAAGAGTCGAGAGCGGTCTCGGGCGGGTTGATTCGCCGGGTGCAGATTGTGCGGAATCATGTCGCGCTGCGGGTCGAGGGTCCGCCGAATACGCTGCGGAAGGATCGGGCCTTTGCTGCGGTAACGCTC
>Ga0118677_10010644_pt1 | contig 14008 bp, 12 predicted proteins | sample AliMusrvi5mmetaG_FD_86154 | JGI IMG/M metagenome (GOLD analysis project Ga0118677, IMG submission 86154) | reverse complement strand
GTAAGCGTCTGGTCCCGGCCACGTTGATTTTGCGCTGGATCTGATGTGTGTGCTTTGCGCATCGCGCTATGTGCCCACATAACGAACATGTGGACACATAGCCGGTACGGGTGGGTGTCTGTTCAGGCTGTAGGATCGGTCACTCTTGACTGGAAGAGAGCCGTGTTCCAAGGCAGCAGTTCATCGATGCGGTTGATCGGGTGATCGGCGATGCGTGTGAGCACGTCGCGCAGGTAGGCTTCTGGATCGAGGCCGTTCAGCTTGGCCGTTCCAATCAGGCTATAGATCGAGGCTGCGCGGTCGCCGCCGGAGTCGGATCCAGCAAACAGGTAGTTCTTGCGACCCAAAGCGACCGCGCGCAGAGCACGTTCGGCGGCGTTGTTGTCGATCTCCAGATGGCCGTCGTGGCAGAAGCGCAGCAGCGCGGGCCAAAGCCCGAGCGCGTAGCCGATGGCCGCGGTGACAGGCGATTTCTTCGGCAGCTTGCCGAGCGTAGACTGCAGCCACTCGTGCATGGAATCGAGTAGCGGCCGGGTGCGAGATTGACGAGCCTGCTTGCGTTCATCCGGCGCGCGTCCGCGGATCTCGCTCTCAATTGCGTACAGTTCGCCGATGCGCCGCAGAGCTTCGGCCGCGACCGGCGAAGCGTGCGCCTGCTGCAGATCGTAAAACTTGCGCCGAACATGCGCCCAGCACGCCGCCTCGTAGATGCGCGGTTCGGTGCCTTCATAGAGCGCGTTGAAACCGGCGAATGCGTCGGCTTGCAGCGTGCCGCGAAAGTCTTTCAGATGGCGTTGAGGATGCTCGCCCTGGCGATTCGGCGAGTAAGCAAACCAGACCGCCGGCGGAGACGAATCGCCGCAGGGCCGGTCATCGCGGACGTAAGTCCACAAGCGCCCGGTCTTGGTTTTGCCCGTTCCGGGAGCGAGTACCGGGACCGGTGTATCGTCGGCGTGCAGCTTGCTCGCGGCCAGCACGTAGAGGCACAGAGCCTTAACTAACGGCGACAGCAAACGGCTCGACGCGCCCACCCAGTCGGCGAGCGTGGAGCGATCGAGGTCGACTCCGACGCGCTCATAGATCTCGGACTGGCGGTACAGCGGGAGGTGGTCCGCATACTTTGAAACGAGTACATGTGCCAGCAGGCCCGGCCCCGCCAGGCCGCGCTCGACCGGCCGGCTCGGTGCGGGAGCTTGCACGATGTGCGCGCAGCAACTGCAGCTCAGCTTCGGCCGAACGATCCGGATCACTTTGAATTGCGCGGGCACGAACTCGAGAAGCTCAGAGACATCTTCGCCGAGCTTGCGCAGTGCGCCGCCGCATTCCGGACACGCGGTCTGCTCGGGTGCATGCGTTTGCGTTTCGCGCGGCAAGTCCTCCGGGAGCGGGCGCCGTGCGGGCTTTCTCTTGGGCGGCCGGGCTGAATCTGCTTCAGGCTGCGCTTCGGGCTGCGGAGGAGCGCTCTCGGTCTGTGTCGATTCCAGATCCTCGAGCTGCAATTCGAGCTGCTCGATCTGATGGTCGAGCTTCTCGCTCTTGCGTCCAAACTGCATCCGCCGCAGCTTCAGAATCAGCAGTTTCAGATTCTCGATTTCGGTTTCTCGCGAGACCAGTTGCTCGTGCTGCGCGACCAGATTCTCTTGTTGTGCGAGGATCAGCGCCTTCAACGCAGACTGATCCAGAGCGTTCAGATCAGGCAGCGTGAGGGGCGCGGCAACCATGGATTAACTATGGCAGATGAACATTGCATCTCCATGAAAATAAAAACAAATATTGCACTTTTTGTTCTTTTCCTAAACCGCCATCTGCGGCGCTGCCGTGCGCACCGGACGGCGCCAATCGATGCCCTCCAACAGCATCGACAACTGCGCCCGAGTCAGTGAAACCGAGCCGTTTTCGGCCTTCGGCCAGACGAAGCGTCCCCGCTCTAAGCGCTTGGCAAACAGACATAGCCCGTCGCCGTCAAACCAAAGCAACTTGATCAGATCGCCGCGCCGTCCACGAAACACGAACACGTGGCCCGCGAAGGGATCCTGCTCCAGCGCCGTCTGCACCAGTGCGCTCAGTCCCGTGAAGCCGCGCCGCAGATCGGTCACACCGGCCGCAATCCAGATGTGCGCTCCCGCCGGCGGCGCGATCATCCGCGCAACATCTCCAGGACCGCACGCAACGTGGGCGTATCGGCAGTGCCTTCAATGCGCAACTGGGCCTTCGGTAACTGGATGTGGATCGTGCCTGGCGTGATCGTGCGTCGCGCTGGATCCGGCCCGCTCTCGTGCTTGATCGTACAACCCGGGCTTGACGTCGCTGCGGGCGCTTCACTCACCGCCGGCTCGGAGATCGTCACCGGCAACAGCGCGGCTCCCGCTGCCTTGCCACCCAGTCGCCCGCGGCGATACAGTGTGCGCCAATAGAACACCTGATTCGCATTCACGCCATGCGCCCGTGCCACGCGAGCCACGGAAGCTCCAGGCACCAGCGTTTCTTCCACAATCTGGCGCCGCTCCTGCACCGAACGCCGCCGGCGCTTTGCTTCTACCTCCGGCAACGACGCAAGTTTTACGACCGGAACCGTCCCTCTGGAAGTCTCCATCCTCTCCCTCCGGGGCACGCCTGAACGGCCCCTCCCGAGGATGTCAATTCAACCCGCCTAATTCCAGACGGCCAGGACCAGACGCTTACGTTGAATCTGATTACATCTGAACTTCAAGCAGGCGTCATGAAGACGCGCATGCAACCCATCGGGATGGTTTGGAACAACTTGCCGCGCGTCGTTCGTGACATGGCGGTGGCGCTCGGAAAGCAGATCCGGCTGGAGATGGACGGAGCCGAGACTGAGCTGGATCGGACCATCATCGAGGCCATTAAGGATCCGCTGGTCCATCTGGTTAGGAACTCCTGCGACCACGGAATTGAATCACCGGGCTTCCGCCTGCGTGCGCTTAAGCCGGCCGAGGGCAAATTAGCCCTACGGGCGTATCACGAAGGCGGCCACGTCAACATCGAAATCGCCGATGACGGCGCAGGCATCGACTTGGCCCGGGTTAAACAGAAGGCGGTTGAAAGAGGGCTCCTGCGGCCCGAACAGGCCGAGAAACTAAGCGAACGAGACACCCTTAACCTGATCTTCCAGCCTGGGTTCTCCATGGCACGAGCGGTGACCAATCTCTCTGGCCGTGGTGTTGGCATGGACGTAGTGAAATCCCACATCGAGAAGATTGGAGGCGTCGTTGACATCTTCAACCGGCCTGGAGAAGGCACTACAGTCAAATTAAAGATCCCTCTTACGTTAGCGATCATTCCCGGACTCGTGGTGACCAGCGGAGGGGAGCGCTTTGTCATTCCGCAAGTGAATCTGCTTGAGTTGATTCGGCTGGAGCGGGATTCGTCGGAAAAGCGCATCGAAATGGTGCACGGAACGCCTGTGTACCGGCGGCGCGGGAGTTTGCTGCCAATCGTGTACCTGAGTCACGTGCTGGGCTTGAAATCAAACAGCGCTGCCGAAGCTGCCAGCATCGTGATCCTGCAAGCGGAAGACCGGCAGTTCGGGCTGGTCGTAGATGGAATCAACGACACCCAGGAGATCGTCGTTAAGCCACTCGGCAAACAGCTGAAAGGGCTCACCATTTATGCCGGCGCCACCATTATGGGCGACGGCCGCGTAGCCCTGATCCTGGACGTGTTGGGCATCGGCCAACGCTCCGGCGTGTTGTCTGAATTCCGGGAGCAAACTCGTGCGGCGACGGAGTTGAAGTCGCAGTCGAGTGCGGAACTGCAACGACTGCTCTTGTTCAGTTCCGGTTCTTTTGAGCGCCTCGCAGTTCCGCTGTCCCTCGTGGCCAGGCTGGAGGAGTTCCCCCGGCACTCCGTAGAACACGCGGGCGGATGCCAGGTGGTGCAGTACAGGGACCGCATTCTACGCCTCATATCCCTTCGAACCGTCTTGGAGCCTGAGACGCCAGACCAGGACTTGGCCGATCCGTTGCAGGTGATCGTCTTCAACGACGGCGACCACAGCGTCGGTGTGGTGGTTGACACGATCCTCGATGTCGCCGAAGATGCCGTGATGGTGCGTCGGAGGTCCGATCGCGTAGGCCTGCTTGGCTCGGCCCTTGTAAGCAAGCGGGTGACGGATTTTGTCGATCTCAACCACGTGCTCGGCGCCGCCCACGAGGATTGGTTTAGGGGCAATCGTGAGCCCGCGAACGGAAAGCGGATACTTCTCGCCGCGGCATCTGGGTTCTCCCGGGGACTGATCCGGAGCGGCTTAGACATGGCTGGCTATCACGTCTTGGAGGCTTCGAACGTCGGCGAGGCGATTCGCCTGCTGGAACATCAATCCGTCGATGTCGTTGCGGCGGAATTGGCTCTGCCGCCCGATGGCACGCTGGCCTTACTCAAGGCCATGCGCGGGAGGCCGGAGTGGGAGTCAATCCCGATGTTGGGGCTGGCCGATTCGGCTGAGCAGATGCAGACACTCGCTGCGGAGACGGCGGGCCTGCAAGACTGCCAGGCAAAATTCGACCAACAGGGCATGCTCGAATCGCTGGCGAGACTGGGTTCCGCGGTGGCTGGGGCTGAACCGGAACCGGTGTGCGCAGGAGAGGTGAAATAGCCGATGGCTTCCGATACAAAGAGCCCAAAGCCTGCAGCGGGTCAGACGAGTGGACAGTTTTCCACCTTCTTCGTCGACCAGTTGTTCTTCGGTGTCGATGTTCTGCGCGTCCAGGAGGTCCTGCGCGCGCAGCAAATGACTTGCGTGCCTCAGGCGCCGGACGTTATCGAGGGACTAATCAACCTTAGAGGACAGATTGTAACCGCGTTGGACATGCGCCGCAGGCTCAGTTTACCCCCGCGAGACAACGAGAGAACCGCGATGAACGTGGTAGTCCGTACCGACGAGGGTGCGGTCAGCCTCCTGGTTGACGAGATCGGGGATGTAGTCGAGGTGGACTCGTCATCGTTTGAACGTCCGCCGGACAACCTGGAACCGGCCATTCGCGATTTGGTTCGGGGCATTCACAAACTCAAAGGCAGGCTGCTGCTGGTATTGGACATCGGCCAAACGCTGAACTTGGATGACGGCAGAACAGACACTCGCGAAGCTGCACAATCGAGGCGGTTCTGATGGCCTTCACGTTCTTCTTCCGGGACCTGCAAATGCTCGAACTGGCGGTCGACCATGTCGCGCCGGAACTGGCTGGGCGCAGTCGTCCGAAGATCTGGGACGCGGGCTGCGCCATGGGGCCGGAAGCCTACACGCTGGCCATTCTGTTGGCCGGGCGGCTTGGGCATTTCGCATTTCGAAACCTGCGAATTGCTGCAACGGACATTGACGAGACTGGGCAGTTCGGGGAAATCGTCCGGCAAGGCGTCTATCCCAGCGGAGACCTCGAACGAGTGCCCGCAGGCGTTCTCGAGCAGTACTTCGAACCGGCGGGCGCTACCGGCGCATACCGTCTCGATGACCGGATTCGTGGCAGCGTGAGGTTCCAGCAGCACAACCTGCTCTCACTGCGCGAGGTGGATTGCGGATTCAGCCTGGTGGTCTGCAAGAACGTTTTGCTGCATTTCACCCAGCCAGAGCGACTGGACGTCATTCGGATGTTCCACCGCTCACTTGGCCCAGGCGGCTATTTCGTCACGGAGCACACGCAGAAGCTCCCCCCTGAGGCGTCGCCGTGGTTTGAACAGGTGGTTCCCCATGGCCAACTGTTCCGCAAATTGGAGGTGGCGGAATGCGTGTGATACTCCTCCAGAACTCCGGGCTGACTTACTCCTCCAACGCGTACCTTGTGCTGGGCGATTGGAGCGGAATGTCGGATGTGAACACGCTCGTGGATGTTGGCCGCGATCCGGCGGTACTCGAGAGTTTGAGCCAGGCTCCTACCGGCGTTGGCAAGCGGGCCGTGGAGCAAATCGTATTGACCCACGGGCACTACGACCACGTCGAGTTGTTGAGGGCCTTGCGCGAAACGTTTCACCCTACCGTATGCGCCTATTCGGGTGCCGTGGAAGGGGCTGGTCGCGTGCTCCAGGACGGCGAAGAGTTCAAAGCCGGAGACCGGGTTTTCGAAGTAGTGCACACTCCAGGCCACTCAAGCGATTCCATCTGCTTATATTGCCACCAGGAGCAGGTGCTTTTTGCCGGGGACAGCCCGTTGCTGGTGCACTCCCCGGACAGCACCTACGAAGAGGGCTTCGCCGACGCACTGAAGAGAATCTGCGAACGCCCCGTCAGGACCATTTACTTTGGTCACGGTGCGCCGCTCACGGCGGAGTGCAACGACCGGCTGCGGCAGTCATTTGAAATCGTCAACAAGAGCGTGAAGCGCGGACGCGGAATGCTCACCAAAAAGAAGGAAGGCATGTCATGAAGTGGTTTAACAATCTGAACATCGGCACAAAGCTGCTGGCCAGCTTTGTTCTCGTGGCGGCAATTGCGGGGGTCATCGGTTATGTTGGGCTTTCCGGCGTCTCGAAACTCAGCGCGAGTTCTACATCCTTGTATGCGGATCAACTAGTACCGATCCGAGACCTGGGATACGCCAATGCGTCATTCCTGATCTCTCGGACCGATATTCGGAGCATATTTCTCACCAAGAACCAGGCTGAGCGTGAAAAGCTCGTCGAATCGGTCCTGGCGGAGACCAAAAAGCTCGATGGCTACATCGCCTCCTACGAAAAGACCGTACTCACCAAAGAAGAGCAGGAGACGCTGCCCAAATTCAAGCTGGCTTGGGAGGAATACCAGAGATTGCGCGGAGTAGTACTTTCTGCCGCCCTCAATGGACGGGACGCGGAGAGCCTCGCCCTTTTAAATGGCGAGGTTTCCAAGCGAGGGACGGAATGCCGCCAGACTCTCCGCGCTCTGATCGACATCAATGTGCGCGTAGCTGAAGGCCACGAAAAAGAAAACGAGGCTGCTGCCGCCTCCACCAGGACCCTGATCCTGATCTTCATTAGCGTGGGCGTATTGCTCGCGATCGGGATGGGACTCGTGATAGCGCGCCTGGTCGGAAATCCGGTGCGGGCGATGCAAGCCGCGGCCGAGAGGCTCGCGCTTGGGGACGTAAACGTGAGTGTTGACTTGGACAGCAAAGATGAACTGGGTGCTTTGGCAGCCTCGTTCCGTGCCATGGTTGAGGTGATCAAGGATCGCGCTAGCGTGGCGCAGAGGATCGCTGCCGGCGATGTCAACGTGGAGGTGAAGGCTAATTCCGAGCAGGACCTGCTGGGCAAGGCGTTTACCCAGGTTGTCGAATCGTTGCGAAAACTAATCGCCGAGTCTGAGATGCTCACCAAGGCGGCAGTGGAAGGCAAACTCGCCACCCGCGGAAATGCGGAGCGGTTCCAGGGCGGCTACAAGCAGATCGTAACCGGCGTCAACCAAACGCTGGACGCCGTGATCGGCCCGCTGAACGTGGCGGCTGAGTATGTGGATCGCATCTCAAAGGGCGACATCCCCCCCAAGATCACCGACAAATACAACGGCGACTTCAACGAGATCAAGAACAACCTGAACAACTGCATCGATAACATCAACGCGCTGGTAGCGGACTCCAACCTCCTGGTGAAAGCTGCGGTGGAAGGAAAGCTGGCCACGCGCGCCGATGCGACAAAGCACGAGGGCGACTATCGCAAGATCGTCGAAGGCGTCAACCAAACGCTGGACGCCGTGATCGGCCCGTTGAATGTGGCGGCGGAGTATGTGGATCGCATCTCAAAGGGCGACATTCCGCCCAAGATCACCGACAAATACAACGGCGACTTCAACGAGATCAAGAACAACTTGAACAACTGTATCGATAACATCCGCGCACTGGTAGTCGAGGCGGGATTGTTAGTGAAAGCGGCCGGGGACGGTTTGCTGTCCGCCCGTGGCGACGCCTCCAAGCACCAGGGTGAATACCGGAGGATTGTCGAGGGCGTCAATGACATGCTGGATGCCATTCTCCTACCCATCGGGGAGGGGAACCGTGTCCTGGCTCAAGTCTCGAACGGGAAGATCGACGAGTTGATCGCGCAAACCTACAAAGGCGACCACGAGAAGATGAAGCAGGCTGTGAATAACGTGGCCCTGGCATTGCAGGCGATGACGAAGGACGCCACCATCTTAGTAAATGCAGCAGTCGAAGGTAAGCTTGCTACTCGCGCCGACGCCACAAAGCATAAGGGCGAGTATCGCATCATCGTCGAGGGCGTCAACCAGACACTCGATGCAGTCATCGGGCCTTTGAATGTGGCAGCGGAGTATGTGGACCGGATCTCCAAGGGTGACATTCCGCCTAAGATCACAGATAGGTACAACGGCGATTTCAACGAAATCAAAACCAATCTGAACAATTGCATCGACAACATCAGTGCTCTCGTTGCTGACGCCGGACTTCTAGCAAAGGCAGGGGCGGCTGGCAAACTGGCCACTCGCGCCGACGCCAGCAAGCATCAGGGTGACTACCGCAAAATCGTTGAAGGCGTCAACGCAACGTTGGACGCAGTGGTAAAGCCCATCGGCGCAGCGTCTTTGGTGCTGGGTAAGATCGCGGCGAAGGACCTCAAAGCACGGGTTGAGGGCGAGCAACTAGGCGATTTCGCACAACTAAAGGAGGACATCAACAGGATGGCTGCCGATCTGCAGTCCAACATGCGTAACTTCAGCCAGAACGCACAGGCCCTCGCATCTTCTTCCGAGCAGATGTCCGCGGTAAGCCAACAGATGTCCGAAAATGCGGAGGAGACCGCGACGCAGGCCAATGTCGTCTCCGCTGCCAGCGAGCAGGTCTCGCACAATGTGTCCTCGGTCGCGTCCGCCGCCGAGCAGATGCAGGCTTCAATCCGGGAGATCGCCAAGAACGCTAACGAGTCCGCCCGGGTGGCTAAGAATGCCGTCAACGTGGCTCACTCGACCAATGAAACGGTCAGGAAACTGGGTGAGTCCAGCCAGGAGATTGGCAATGTGATCAAGGTGATCACTTCGATCGCGCAGCAAACCAACCTGCTGGCGCTGAATGCCACCATCGAGGCGGCGCGCGCAGGTGAAGCCGGCAAAGGCTTCGCCGTCGTGGCCAACGAAGTGAAGGAACTCGCCAAGCAGACCGCCAAAGCCACGGAGGACATCGGCCAGAAGATCGATGCGATCCAGGGCGACACAAAGGGCGCCGTTCAGGCCATTGAAGAGATTGGCACCATCATCAATCAGATCAACGACATTTCCAACAGCATCGCCTCCGCTGTAGAAGAGCAGACCGTAACCACCAATGAAATCGGCCGCAGCGTGTCCGAAGCGGCCAAGGGTGTCGGCGACATCGCAAAGAACATCGGAGGGGTAGCCATGGCGGCGAAGAATACAACGCAGGGCGCCAACGACACTCAGAAAGCCTCCCAAGAACTGAGCCACATGGCGTCCGGGCTCCAAGAGGTTGTATCGCAATTCAGCGTCTGACAATGACGCTGGAAGCGGCCCGGCCGGCATTCGCTTGCCGGGCCATTCCCACGATAGAAGACAGCTGGAGAAATGATGACCAAAGCGCTAGTTGTGGACGATTCGCGGGCCGTCCGTATGATCATTTCAAGGACTTTGAGAGACCTTGGCTATGAGGTTCGAGAAGCGGCGAATGGCAAAGAAGCCCTTGAGGTGATGGCAAGCGAGAAGAACGCGGTACAGCTTGTTTTGTCGGACTGGAATATGCCCGAGGTGAACGGTCTGGAACTCCTCAAGCGGTTGCGGCAGAATCCGGAACTCGCGTCTTTGGTGGTGGTAATGGTCACTACCGAAACCGAATTGGATCAAATGTCCGCGGCTTTGGAGGCCGGCGCCAACGAGTATGTCATGAAACCGTTCACCAAGGACATCCTCGTGGAGAAACTCCAGCTTGTGGGGATTCATCCATGACGGAGCAGTGATATGGCAGCCATGAACAAACGTTTACTCCAAGCGGGTGACCGGATTCGTGTGCTGGTGGTCGACGACTCGGTGGTGATCCGGCGCCTAGTCACCCACGCTCTCGAGCAGGATCCGCTCCTTGAAGTAGTGGGCGCGGCAGCGAATGGGGTGATCGCACTACAAAAGATCACGCAACTGAATCCCGATGTTCTCACCTTGGACATCGAGATGCCGGAGATGAACGGATTGGAAACGCTCCGTCGTATTCGATGCGACCATCCCCAGGTGCGGACGATCATGTTCAGCACGCTTACCGAGCGCGGGGCCGTCATAACGCTGGAGGCGTTGACCCTCGGCGCCGACGACTATGTGACCAAGGCTTCCAATGAAGGCTCGCTTGATCGCTCAATGGCACGGCTGCAGGAACAGCTAATCCCAAAAATCAAGCAGTTCTTTCATGTCGTAGCGCCAAATCGTCTAGTCCTACGATCAGAGCCGATGCACATTGCGGTGCCAGCGCTCAGGCGGGATGCAAACGCTCAGTGCAGCCAGAAATTGCGCCCCAAAGTTGTTGTGATCGGAGTGTCCACGGGTGGGCCGACCGCTCTGGGTACGATTTTGCCGCAGCTACCTGCTGGATTTCCGCTGCCCGTCTTAGTGGTGCAGCACATGCCTGCGCTGTTCACGAAGCTTCTGGCGGAACGTCTCCACTCCACCTGCAAGTTGCACGTGCGGGAGGCGAGCGAGGGTGCGCCGATAGAGGCGGGCACGATCCTGATCGCCCGGGGAGATTTCCATATGCGAGTAGCATCCGATGGCGGCGCGGTACACGTATGTCTTGACCAGTCTCCACCGCAGAATTCGTGCCGCCCCGCCGTCGATGCGCTTTTTACATCGGTCGGAGAAGTGTACGGTGGCGCCGCAATCGCCGTCGTCCTGACCGGAATGGGGCAGGACGGCCTTCGCGGCGCTGGTGTCCTTAGGGCCCAAGGAGCGACCGTGCTGGCCCAGGATGAAGCGTCGAGCGTGGTGTGGGGGATGCCGGGCGCCGTGGCGAATGCGGGTCTCGCCGACAGTATTTTACCCCTCGATAAAGTGGTCCCGGAGATCCTGCGCAGGACCGGCCGATCCTAAGTAGGAGTGCTGATGTTGAGCCAAACGCCAACCGCGGAGATCCACTCGGAGAATTACCGGTTCCTTCAGGCGCATGTCTATGCCCACGCCGGAATTGTGCTCGAGGGTGATAAGCATTACCTATTCGAAAGCCGCCTGTCGCCTATAGTCAGACGACTCGGCCTCGGCTCGATCAACGAATTGTGCGGCCTGCTCCAAGCCGCACGCGAGACGGAGGTCAGCCGCGAAGTCGTTGAGGCCATGACGACAAATGAAACCTACTTCTTTCGGGATCCGGCCCATTACGACGCCATAAGGACCGTTCTGTTGCCACGGCTGAAAGAAGAGCGAAGAGCCACAAAGAAGCTGCGCATCTGGTCTGCCGCGGCTTCAACCGGGCAGGAGGCCTACAGCACCGCCATGCTGCTGCTGGAATGTGGTCTTGGCGACTGGAATATACAGATCCTAGGCACCGACTTTTCATCGCAAGTCTTGGAACGCGCAAGGTCGGGAAAGTACCAGCAAATCGAGGTGAACCGTGGGTTGCCTACGTCCATGCTAGTGAAGCACTTTCGCCGTTCCGGCGTGGACTGGCAAATCAACGATACGCTGCGCCGCATGGTCAATTTCGAGGCGATTGATCTGCGCAAGAGTATGCGGGCGCTCGGTCCGTTCGACCTGGTGTTTTGTCGAAACGTCATGATCTATTTCGACGCTGAGACAAAGAAGGGGATCCTCAAGCAACTCCACGGCACCCTGTTCCGGGGCGGTTGGCTGCTGCTTGGCGGCACTGAAACTGCGTTCGGTGTTGACGAATGCTTTGATCGAATTACTATCGGAAACGCGATCGTTTACGTTGCGCGTTGAAAGGTAAGTCATGCCCACCGAATCGAGCATAGGAGTGCTGTCGGGAGATCTGGCCCAGATCGTCACGGCGGTTTTCGAAACCATGCTGAGCCTCGAGGCGAATGAGTGTTCGACGCCTTGGTTCCCCGGCCGCGAGCGTCTGACGGCGGTTGTGCACCTGGCTGGAGACTGGAACGGCGCAGTTCTGTTGGAGTGTGATCGCGACCAGGCTTGCCGATTCGCGGGACGCTACCTTTCAATGGAGACGCCGGAGACAATGGACGATGTCGTTCGCGACGTGCTGGGCGAACTTGCCAATATGATTGGCGGCAACATGAAGAGCTTGTTGGCGCCGGGGATCCGGCTTTCGATGCCTTCCGTGGTGAATGGAAGCGATTACAGCCTACGGGTCTGCCGGTCCAGCGTCGCGTCACAGCGAGCCTTTCAATGCACCGAAGGTCTATTTTGGATCACTGTCCTAACTCCGCCATCCTGAGTTGTCTTCGGGGACGAGGCACGCCCCGTGGAGCGCTCAGCCCCCCTTGCTCGTGTCGAATCTCGCTGGAATCCTCGTGCTATTGGCTGGGCAAACCACCAACATCGGGAGACTGAGATTTGACTCCCCTCACCGAACCAGCCATGGTCGGGCTTCCGACCCCGGCGATAGTATTCGAGTGTGCTCCGCTCTTCGCAGCCATGATCCGCAGTCCTGGCGGCGACGGAATCTTAACCTGAATTCCGAAATTGAAGCGTGACTCGCTAGAAACACCTGCCGTGGGTGTACTCCGTGCGCTGGATTGGTTCAGGTTTGAAGGACGGTTTCCAACTTCGGCGAAGTTGGGATTTGCCACTGCAAGAGGCTGTTGAGCAAAGGGATCCGCGTATCGAGGCCGCCCCAACTCTTGCCCATGAATAACACCAGTCGGCGGCCGGCACGGCCGAGGATGGCTCCGCAGACGAGCACCTGGGCCCGGATCGTGCCGGGCTCGCGATAACCGCTCAGGCCGGTTGCCCGCTGAAACTCCGCGAGCAGATTGAACAGCACCAGTACGGTACGAAAGGCCGCTTCGGTGGCGTGGAATTGTTGCAGGCAGAAGCGGTCCGCGCCCAGATCGTGTTTCAGTTCGGCAATGCGATTCTCCATGTCCGCACGCCGGTTGTAGTCGCGCCAGACTTGTTCTGGTGCATCGTTGCGGCTCGTGACAAAGACGCGAAACGTGTAGCCCGGCACGTCGATCAGCTTGCGTCCCGGACTGTCGCGTTTCTCGCGCAAGCGTTCGCGCACGACGACGAAGCGGCGTGTGGTCTGCCAGGGAAACAGCCGCAGGCGGAACTCGCCCACCGCGAAGTCGGCGTCCAGCGGGGTCAATGGCTCGACGCGTTGTGCCGTTCGTTTGACCCACGCGGTGAGGCGTGCGACTACAATGTAGGGCAGCGAACGCTCTTCCAAGAAGCTGAGCAGTTTGTCGTCGAAGAAGCCGGAGTCGGCGCGGACCAAGCGAATCGTCTGGCGTTGTCCCCACATCGCCAGGGCCTCTTCGAGAAACTCCTTCGCTCCCCGACTGGAACCGCAGTTGCCGCTGCGAAGCCAGCCGTGGAGCAGGAAATGCGCTTCGCTCAAAACAGCCAATAACGGGTGGTGGCTGGGACGCCCGTGTTTACGTGGGTTGTGGCCTTTCAACGAGCCCTCCTGCTGGCCGTAGCGCTCGAACACCGTGGAGTCCAGGTCCAGCGTGTAGCCCTCGCTGCGTTGAGGCAAGCGTCGCATCTGCCACTCCGCCAGTGGTGAGAAGAAGCGCTGCACGTGGCCCATCGAGAACTGTTTGAACAGATTGCGGATGGTGTCGTCGGTAGGGAACCGCTCCACGTCCAACAGCTTTCGCAATGCCTCATCGCCGCGCAGCCAATTGGCTTGGGCGAAACGCTTGGCGCCGGTCAGCACTGCCAGCAGGAAAGCGGTGAGCGTCACTGCCGGATCGATATGATTGGGCGAGCGCCACTGCACCGGCATGTGTTTGCGCACCGTGCCGATCCATTCGATCTTGCGCAGGTAGGCGAGGAATACGGCCACGCCGCCGAACGGCGTAACCGCCCGCGAAGTCTCGCGCAAAACGACACGCTTACCACCCAGCAAGGTGGCTACCTCGCGCGGGACGGACCTGTCCG
>Ga0118677_10010642_pt1 | contig 14009 bp, 11 predicted proteins | sample AliMusrvi5mmetaG_FD_86154 | JGI IMG/M metagenome (GOLD analysis project Ga0118677, IMG submission 86154) | reverse complement strand
TTTTATAAGTTATCTTACTGTTTTTTTGATGTCCGCTCTGAGCGCTATCCTTTTGTGGAAAATGGTCATCTAATGATGGGGGTCGATTGGGCACACGTTAGAAGGATGCGCCTAATAAGCAAAAAGCCCTTATTAAATAAGGGCTTAGAGCTGTAATACTGGTTGCGGGGGCAGGATTTGAACCTACGACCTTCGGGTTATGAGCCCGACAAAACGACCAATTTCAGCCCCTTATAAAACCTCAACTTCGCAGTAAGTATAAGGCTAAACCCAATAATTACCTGCTTTATAGGTTATTTATAAATATTCCCCAATTTTCCCAAATATTGCTAGAATTTGCCTACGACCTGCCTACGAGTAAGAAATAGACCAAATTCATGGAAACCACCTTTAAATTCACCCTAGCGACCACTAAAGACCTGAAATGCCTAGAGGGTAGGCAACAGACCCTTTACTGGGATACCAATATACGAGGGCTAGGCTTACGAATCTCCCAAACTGGTAGGCGGTCTTTCTTCTTTGAAAGGCGATTGCACGGCAATACGATTCGCTTCCCCATCGGTGATATTCCCTTCGATAAGGTTCAAGAGCTTGCCTACGACCTTCAGCACAAATTTGCCCTAGGCATCGATCCTCGCCAAGAGAGAGAAGAAAAGGGAATTGCTCAGGCGAAATTAAAAGAACAAACGAAGGCTAAAGAGGATAGAGAACGCCTAACTGTTGCACAGGCATGGGATGACTACATCGAGCACCAAAAGTCTTTAATGCCACTCAAGGGATTAGCTAAGGGTAAGAAGTGGGGCGAGCGTCATCTACAAGATCATCTCGTACTAGCCCAGCAAGGTGGCATACCTCATAAGAAGGGCAAAAAGGTTACGGTTCAAGGAGTGCTTTATCCATTGTTGCAGTTAAAGCTAGCGCAGATCACTCCCCAAGTCTTGAAAGATTGGCTGAATGATGAGCGCAAGACAAGACCTAATAACGCAAGACAAGCATTTGAGAAATTTAGAACCTTTTGGAATTGGTGCTCTAAAGACTTTCGCTATAAAGCCGTGGTTAATGCTCAAGTAGTGGCAGACGATGGCTTGCTTGCAATCATCCCGAGCAAGAACAGTAAGAAGGATGGCGATGTCTTACGAAGAAACAATATTGCCGATTGGTTCAATGCCGTTGGTAAGGGTTCTAACAAGATCATCTCCACTTATCTGCAATGCCTTCTTCTAACAGGCGCAAGGCGGGGCGAGTTGATCGCTTTAAAGTGGTCGGATGTGGACTTCAAGGCTAAGACCGTATGGCTAAAGGATAAGATCAAGACCGAGGGGCGATATATTCCCTTGAACCTTTATATGGAGCAGTTGATCGATTCATTGCCCAGGAGAAATGCTTTTGTCTTCTCAAGCCTAGAAGCTAAAGACGGCTACATTACCGAACCACGGATAGCGCATAACCAAGCCATCGCCTTGGCTGGTATTCCTCACTTATCCATTCATGGATTAAGAAGGTCTTTTGCTTCCTTGTTTATATGGGCAGAACAACCCGATGGAGCAGGGGCACGCATCCAAGGACACGCCCCGCAATCAATTCGAGATAAGCATTACTTAGATATTCCCATTGAGCTATTAGCTAAGTGGCACGATGGCTATGTGAATTGGCTATTAACCGAAGCTGGCATCCCATTGCCAGTTAAAGAAAACAATGGATTAAAGGTGGTGAACCAATAGAACTTGCCTAGCCTGACGGGGCGAAAACCGAGAACCTTTCACTCGGCTGGCAAGGTCTTTGAAATGAAAGCGCATTAGAAAGAAATGCAAATGAGTAAAGATGCAGAAAATAAGGCTCTTCGCTTCATAGCTGGAGCAACCATCATAAGTAGGAAGTTGGAAAAGGCTCGTCAGGAGCTTGAACGGGGTCAGGCTAGAAATGATTTAGACAAAGCCATTGCTAAGGTTGCTTCCTATAACAATGCCAATCCTAAAGAGGGTAAGCCCGACTTTGTTATTGAAGGGCGCATTTATGCAAGAAAGCTAATGGATGAGGGCAATAAAAAACCATATTGCTATACCCAGAATGGCATTGCGAGAGAGGTAGTTAAATATCTAAAGGCTAAGAGCATCAAGACCAAGACGAATAAAGAAGTTACGGAAGGTAATTTTATTCGTGAAGCGTTTGGTTCGGATGGCTGGTGGGCTGAGAATAATGACTGGAAACCACCCAAAAACTAATCGGGGAATCGGGAAACTAAAAAAAGATTATTTCTCCCGATCTAATCCTGCCATCTTAGTCAATTGATATATAGGTTTATCAACACTCGACATATTCTTGTCGGGAAAAATTCCCCTTGTCCTAATGGAATCATCTTAACGATGAGGTGTTTCCATGATTATCGAAGTCGAACAAAATAAAAACGAAGTAGCAATACCTGAAGGCTTAAAGCACACGGCTAATGGCAGAGATATTTTGCCGTTAGACGAAACGGCTCAGGTAACCAATAACGCACCTCAGACGCTAAGAAAGCATATCTGCCTATACGGGCATTTTCATGGAGCGAAGCCACTCAAGATTGGTGGGAGGTGGAATTTCTTTGTGACGGACATCGCGAAGCTGATGGCTAGAAGTTGATAGCCCCCACAAAAGCAAAGAGCCGATTAGTTTTCCGCTAATCGACTCTCAAACCCCCATTCAGTAGCCCACTAAATAAAAGATTTACAACATGAATTATTTTATAGAAAAACAGACCTTGCAACAACTATTGACTTGGAGTCATGGGCAAGATCAATGCGATGTCTACCCCTACAACTACCAAGGCTCTAGAGTTGATCTAATCGCCTTTCTGAACGAGAACAGAGCGCCCTATAAGGGTCGGCATTACATCACCTCAGCAATGGCTCCAGTTAGCGCTAGAGTGCGTGGCAGACGCTGCAAAAAGGATGCGCTCCCTAGAGCTTGGATGGCTTTTGACATGGATGGCAACCTTAGCGAAGAGGACTTTGCCAAAGCTAAAGCGTTTTTCTCACAATTTAATTGCATCATTTACGAAACAGCATCTAGCAAGCCAAATGCAAGACGCTTTCGGGTGATCTTGCTAACTTCGCGCCCCGTTATTGAAGATGAAGCAAAAATCATTGGTGAGCTAATTCAAAACGCATCGGGGTTTACTGGTTGGGATAACAGCACACACAGAAGCGCACAGCCTATCTTTTTACCGCCCGTAGGAGTTGATCTAATCGTATTTGATGGTGAGGTATTAAGTGTCAATGAAATGCTTGCCACAGTGCCTCCTAAGCCTCCTAAGAAGCCAATTAATAGACGCTTTCTGCCAACAGCCACCGAGAATGTCTTTGGCTGGTTCGCACAGCACTCGATGGTGCTAGAAGTTGGTAGCAGTATGCACAAAGTCATCTGCCCTTGGGGAGATCAGCATACGGATGGCAGGCTTGAGGCTGGGCTATTTGAACCCAGCAGTGAAAACAATCTGTTTTGGGGCTTCAAATGCCTTCATGCTCATTGTGAATCTAAAAGCATTCGTGACATTTATAAGTTGATGAAGGGGCAGAAATGAAAACGCTACCTCCTGAAGAAGCAATGGCGCTTTATCAAGCCACTCATCCCCCAAAGGTTTTTAATCCACCCGTAGAAATTTCGATGGGTAATTTAGAACTTGACCCAGTGGATTGGGTAATTGATGACCTTTTTCCCGAGGGTGCTGGAGTTATCGGGGGCTCTCCCTCCGTCGGCAAATCCACGGGGGTTATCCCCCTAGCGTTGTGTGCTGCGAGCTTCATTTCACACCTAGATACCACGATTAAAGTCTCCACACCGCGTCAGGTCTGTATCTTTTCCGAAGACCCTTCGCAAATAAAGCGCATTTTGCATGGTGTTTTAAAGCATTTAAAGCGCGCTGATGGGCTACCAGTTACAGCAAAAAGCATTAATGAAAAGGTGCATGTCTTTGCCAGCAAACGCGTTGATCCGCTTGAGATGGATCAGCGCCTGCGTGCTGTGATTAAAAAATGCACCCTCCAAGATTCCGTCTTGGGAAGTGTTGCTCCGCTAGTTATTTTGGACACTTCAAGCGCCAACCTTGAGCTGCAAGACGAGAACTCCAATGCGCAGATTAGTGCGCAGATGGCGGTAATAAAAGCAATCAATACTGACACGGGTGCGCCCATCTGGGTGATCTCACACCTTCCCAAAACAGCTAAGGGCGCGAAGATTGACGAGCTGACAAACTTTAGCGCTCGCGGTGGTGGTGCTTGGGAAGGCGATGCAAATTGGACAGCCATTATGGCTAGAGACGGAGAAAAAACTATCCTCAAGATCTCTAAAGAGCGCTGTGGTGGAGATTTAGCAGGAACTGAAGTGCATTTCTCTGTCAATTTTGTGAACGAATTTATTAAAAACAGGCGAGGCGACCTTGTGCGTCAAGCGTATCCCGTTGTCAGTATCGAGAAAAGTAGTGCGGATGCTCGCAAATACAACGAATTTTTAGCCAAGGTTGAGCAGGGACGCAAAGAAATCAGCGCAGCCATTGAGGCAGACGATACAGCTGACGGTCATTTTGTGCTGACAGAAATAAAAAATGCGCTCACTGGAGATAACAATTTGAAGAAAAAAATCATTGAAAAATTGCTAGAAGATGAGGTTTTAGAAAAGTACGAAATACCGCAAAACGAAGCAAAAAACGGGAAAAGAAAAACGGGGTACAAATTCAGACGGATGCAGACGGATGTTGAATTTTGGAAGAAAAGTCATGCAAAAACGGCTTGAGGGAGTGCTTAAAAACGCGTTGTTTTACCAGCGTTGGTGGGTAAAAAGATCCATCTGCCCTAAGAAAACAGATTTGCAGATGGATCTTTTGTTGGTAAACCACCCCTTTGGGGTGGTGGTTTACCTAATCACACAAGATAGAACAACATCCGTCTGCGGACATTTCAGACGGATGCAGATGGATCAGATGGATCTTATGAAAAACCCGGCATTTAGGACAACGCGCCCAGTAGATCGAATAAGTGCAGCTTGGAAATTTGATGAAATTGCTAGGCATGCCAATATCTCAAAGCAGCTACATCTTTTAGATAGGATGGAATCTTTGTAAAGCGCTATGCAAATATGCAATAAAGCCCCAAAATATAGGTATTCGGTGTGATGCCCGAAAACTTTTTTAATTAGAGGCATCTATGGATACACTGAAACATCAAACAAAAAACAGCACTCATCGCTTCAAGCCTGGACAATCAGGCAATCCTGCCGGAAGGCCAAAAGGGTCTGGTCTAGTTGGTCAACTACGCCAACAACTCTCCGATGCTGCGCCAGAGATTGTGGCTAAACTCATTGAATCAGCCCAAGCTGGTGACTCTACGGCTATGCGTGTTGTCTTGGAAAAGTTAATTCCAAATCAAAAGCCACAGCTACCACCCTTAGCTATTGAAATACCCGACGGCTCTCTATTAGAACGCGCTAACGCCGTGCTTGATGCTGCAATCAAGGGAGAAATTAGCCCTGATCAAGCAGCTTCAATTATTTCTATGGGCAATGAGATTGCCCGCCTCAAAGAGTATGAGGATCTGGAAAAGCGCCTCATTGCTTTAGAGCAGAAAGCTAAAAAGTTATGAGCACTATTAAAAGTCGACTCAAGCAATTAGAGAAAACGCATTCTGAAAATGAGATTGTGATCATTTTGGCAAACTCCCTTGAGATGGAAGATTGCTCCATTGGCAATAGTCCCTTTGCTTTTAGCCGAATGGTTAATGGACTGAAGATCATCTTCGCAGATGAGAGTCAGGATTATGGCCATCTCTTATAGCGCTTTTTTGTCATATAAAAAGCAAAAAGGGGGTCATCAAAATATGGCTACGTGACGGGCTCGTCTTTTTATATATTTTTTGGAAAATTTCCACAAAATGACTTGTGTAAAGAAATTGTTTACATAATAGGGTGAGTAATCCTAATTTTTGACCTCTTAAAGGCGTAAAATAATTCTAATAAGCATAATTTTTTTCTTATCAAAATAATTATTCATTGATGACAACAATCTTCAACCCACCCTTCGGGGCTAGTATTAATTCAACCATATCGGGTGCTCAAACTATTTCCGGTTTAAGCCTAAATATCCAATATTTTGATTCGATAACAGTTGTAGGAAGCCTATCTGTTCCTCAGAATATTTATCTGTACTCTGGAAGTTACATTTACTTAGCTGGAGGAACTGTTAATGCCACTGATATTTGGGGTGTTGGCGCTGTTTCAAACGGCATAATTTCACCCGGCGGCGTTATTCAGGGAAATGGTACTGTTAATGCATCATTAAGTTCGCTTGTCGGCGTAAATGCACAAGGCGGTCTTTTGAAAATAGCAGGAACCTTATCGGACAATACTGGAAACGGCTCTGGAAGTTATTATGAGGTTCAGAATGGTTCAATATTAGAACTGAATTCCCCTACCGCATATACTGGAAGTTTGATATTTTCTGGCAATAGTGGAATTATCAAATTAGATACCCCCTCGCAATTTAGAGGGGTAATAGTTGGAATGCAAATTGGCGACACTCTAGATCTTGCGGGAGTATCCGCTACATCAGCTTATTTCAATAATAATTCGATACTAACAATAAATGAGTCCAATGGCCAATCCTTGAGCTATTCTTTTAACGCTCAAACTCTGTCATCGAATGGCGGTAATTTAGTTACTGCTTTGGTTAATGCTACCCCTGATGGAAATGGAGGCACCAATATAACTTGGAGCACTTCCCAAACCCCCTCCTCGGGCTCTATTGCCACCTTTTTAAGCAACGTAAACAGCCTTGGCAATCAAAGTTTTACGGTGCAAGACAATTCCGTCAATATTTTTAGCAACCTAGATACGCTTCAAGCAGACCTTGGAAAGATTGCTGCAATTCAAGTTATTGATAATGGCCAAACAGGCATAACCATAGCTCAGTTTACAAATGATTCTGGCGCATTAAATTTAATGTCAGGCAATTATTCAATAAATGTTTTTGGGTTAACAGCATTACAACTTTCCAATGTCCTATCAAATACTCATGTACACGTAGTTGGGGTACAGGATACATCTACCAATCTCGTTGCCAACCTAGATTTACTCCAAAGTGATATTACAAAACTTAATCAAGTGTTAGTTTCAGATGCATCGCCGTTACATGTTACGCAATTACAGGCGACGAATGATGCAGGCGTCCTTTCGCTAATTCAGCAAGCTGGTGGTAGCTTTGTTATTGGACAAAACCTTAACTCTCCTGTGACAATTGGAATTAATTCAACTTATACCGCCACCCCAAACCAAACGATTACTGGGTCATCAGGCGTTGAAAAAGTGGTTTTCAATGAACCTTCATCCAATTTCAAGATAACTATTTCCGGATCAACCGCAACTATGGTGGATGGCGGTGGGTCCTATGGGACCAATACCCTTAATAACATCCAGCGCCTCCAATTTACCGACACCAATATCGCCCTAGACATCGCTCCTAATCAAACAGCTGGCTCTGTCTACATGCTCTATCAAGCCACCTTTAATAGAACCCCCGATGCTGCTGGTTTAGGTTATTGGATTGCCCAAGTAGATAAAGGCGCTAACATCATTACCAACGTAGCAGCTTCCTTTGTAACTAGTCCTGAGTTTGTCGCTAAGTACGGATCAAACCCCTCTAATGCTTCTTATGTCGATAACCTGTATCAAAACGTTCTTCATAGAGCAGGAGAATCTGGTGGTGTTGCCTACTGGAACCAACAACTCAATACTGGCGCAGCAACTAAAGCCTTTGTATTAGAGCAATTTGCTACTTTAGCCGAAGGCGCTGCTTTAGTGGCTCCTACGATTGCTCATGGGATAGCTTATACGCAGTGGGTGGGGTAGGAGTAATCTCTAGTAATTGGCCAAAACTCTCAGGCTAGAATGATTCTAATTAATAAAACTTAATCCCCTGGAGAGGTTTGATCTTTGTGAATAAAAACCCAACGATAAGTCTTGCTGGCATTTGGCAATTTAATCCCACTAGTACTTCTTCGGGGTTGGTAGATTTTTATTCCACGATTCATTTGGGCCCCAATAAGGCTCAAGGGATTGTGCTTGGTGGCTGGGCTATACCAAGCGTTACCCCTGCAACACCTGAGCAGACAACAATTGCGGTGCTTGATCAAAATGCTGATGGCACTCTTAAGTTAAATACTGCGAAATATATTGCTAACCCAACGACCAATGGCGTAGGTTCAGTCATCGTCACCGACCTTAATGGCGATGGGGTTGATGATATCTTTTTGGCATCTTATAACGAAGATCCATTTGCAAACGAGCAAACGATTGCGTACTTATCTAATAGTAGTGGTGGCTATACCAGAACATTGCTGCCCGATTCCACTTCAGCGCACAGTGCAATACTGACAACATTAAATGGGATTAGCACGATCGTTACTACCGGCTACACCGATCTGGTAGATCCTTTTTTTCAATTTAATACACAAACCAATGCATTCAATATTGGGCAGTGGGGCAATAGCTCCGCTGGCAAGCTCTTAGGGTCATCTGCAGTGATCGGCGATTTTTTGGGCAACGGTCAAAGTGAACTGGTCGTGGTAGATACGCACCCTTTGAATAATTATGGCGCGTATTCTACTAGTCAAACGGTGCTGTATGGATTGAGTGGCAGCTCACTTAATGCCAGCCAAACGTATGTCTTGCCTCAGCCTTATTTTAATAATAATGCGAGCTATCCTGGTGCTGATACGCATCAGTATCGAGTATGGACTGAGGATTTCAATCATGACGGCAAGCCCGATTTAATGATTGCAGAATCTACGGCTAATAGTATTCCTGTGCAGGCATCAAAAATACAAATGTTGCAAAACCAGGGCAATTTTGTGTTTTCAGATATGACCAATATATTAGGTTCAGCGTATGCCAATACTACTAATAATGTTGACTACTCAATGCAATTCGTAGATTTAGATCAAAGTGGAATTAATAGCTATCTTCTTGGCGACTCACCATTGGGACCTGGAACCACTCAAAGTAATTATTTGTTACTCAATGATGGTACAGGCAAACTTTATGCTGCTTTGCATAACGAGTTTGTCACGTGGGGCGCTAACGTCATTTCATACTTAAATAAAAATGGTAATACCTATAATGGTGCTTTGTCGCCAAAATTTATTGCGTATCAACTCAGCGACGGATCCATTAATTATGTGGCTGATGTATCTACTGGGAATGGCCTAACAGAAGCCTTAGTTAACTTTCCCCTCCATTACAACATCACCACCGACTTCACCCAAAACATCACCGTCACTGATCGCAATCAATCCATGCTCATGCGTACTTGGGCGGGTAATGATACGTTTTACGATATCAATGCCAATACTCAGGCGGCACATATTGATGGGGGATTGGGTTCTAATACCAGTGTGTATTCAGATAAGGCAGCAAACTATAGCGTCAATGGCTTAACTACTGGTACTTTTGAGGTGAAGCATCTTGTGAGTAATGCAGCGCCTAATATCGATGACACACTAGTTAATATCTCTCGCCTCAAATTTTCTGATACCAACATTGCCCTAGATATTGGCGTTAACCAGAATGCTGGCTCAGTTTATTTACTCTATCAAGCTGCCTTTAATCGTCACCCTGATACTCCAGGCGTTGGGTATTGGATAGCCCAACTTGATAAAGGTGCTAATTTGGTTACCGATGTAGCTCAAGCCTTTATCAATAGTCCTGAGTTCATTAGTCTTTATGGAGCCAATCCTTCAGTAGCAAACTATGTCAACTTACTCTATCAAAATGTCCTACACCGTGCAGGAGAGACTGGTGGAGTGAACTACTGGAATGGACAACTGAATAACAATATCTTTACTAGAGCGCAAGTCTTAGAATACTTTGCAGCCTCTCCTGAAAATGTAGCAGCCGTAGCGCCTGATATTGCTCATGGTATTCAGTACCAGCAGTGGGTAGGATGAATACTTTTTTATTACATGCACTTTTAAGACCGAATTCAATATGAATGCTACGCCTAAAATATCATTGGCTGGAAAGTGGCTACCAATTAACGCTAGCGCTAGTAATAATGGAACCCTAGCTGATACCTTTTCTCAGTTGCTTCCAATCCCTCTGAGCGGTGGAAATGGTTTAGTGATTACAGGTTGGGGTTACACGGGCTTTAACACTACACAATCTACCCCCTCTTTAGTGACGATTGCATTATTGGTGCCTAATGGGCAGGGAGGGTTGAGTCTCAATACTTCCCAATACATTACCAATCCAGTGACCAATGGTGGTGGTTCAGTGATTGTTGCCGACTTTAATAAGGATGGCATACCCGACATTTTTTTGGCTGCGCATAATGAGAGCCCATCGATTCCAGAGCCTAGTACAGCCTACTTATCAAATGCAGATGGAACGTATTCCAGAGTGTTAATTAATGATGCAGTGGAGGCACATAGTGCCACGCTGACTTACATTAATAATGTGCCTACAGTAGTTAGTGCTACATTTGGCATGGGTATCACGGTTGGTAATCCTATTTACCAATTTAACAATGGTCAGTTTAATGTCTTTCCAACTACTTCTAATTCAGGTAGCGCAACCTATCCTGGTTATAGCTTTAATTTGCCTAATGGAAATAATATTGACTACATAGGTGAATCAAGCACTTTGGGGGCATTTGGCGCAAATGGATCTTTAGAGTATGTAAGTTGCGCAACCACCTGGAACTCTAATTTCACTAAGCAGTTAAATAATCAAATTTCAGTTCTAAAATTTAGCCAGCCTAATGTGATTGATGTCTTAAATCCTATTCAATTAATTACTCCATATTTATCTACCTTACCTCAGTACCAAAACTATCCGTCTAGCTTGGGGTCTGGCTTAACTCAGATCTTTAGGACTTGGAGTATGGATTTAAATAATGATGGATTTCTGGATTTGCTTGTTGGTGAGAGTATGTGGGATGTCAATAGTAATTCCTATCCAAGTGCATTACAAATACTAATTAATAACAAAAATGGGATATTTAAGGATCAAACGGCTGTATTAAATCCTGATATGAGCTTAAATGTAGCTGCCTTTAGCTATAACCCAGAGTTTGTAGATATTGATCACAGTGGGATAGCCACTATTTTTTCAGACGGTCTTTTTGAAGCTGCTCAAAGACAATCAAATTGGGCCTTGTTAAATGATGGGACTGGACGTCTTTACGTAGGTCTACATGACCAATTTGTTCAATGGGGCGCCCAGGTTTCTAATTACCTTCAGGCGCTTTATCCGCAGTCACAATTTATTTTAGGTTCTGGTGGATATTGGGCTGGCCAAGGCAATTTAAGTATTAAATTTGTTGCGATTCCTCAAGGCGATGGTTCAATCAATTTTTTGGCTGAGGCGCAGATATCACAATCATTACCGGGCAATATTAATCAAGCCGTTTATGCGCTAGTAAATTACCAAATTAACTGGAACCCTACCACCGACTTCACCCAAAACATTACAGTTTCTGACCGCAATCAGTCCATGCTGATGCGCACTTGGGCAGGTAACGATACCTTTTATGACGCTAACGCCAATAGTTCTGCAGCGCATCTTGACGGTGGCTTAGGATTAAATACCAGTGTGTATTCAGATAAGGCACAAAACTATAGTGTTAATAGTTTGGGTGACGGTTCATTTGAGGTCAAGCATACCGTTTTAAATGTTGCGCCTAAAATTGATGACACCTTAGTAAATATCCAGCGCCTCCAATTTACCGACACCAATATCGCCCTAGACAATGGTCCCACCCAAACAGCTGGCTCTGTCTACATGCTCTATCAAGCCACCTTTAACAGAACCCCAGATAGTAGTGGTTTAGGTTATTGGATTAATGCTGTTGATAAGGGTGCGAATATCATTACGAATGTCGCCTCCTTTTTTGTGACAAGTTCGGAGTTTGTAGCCAAGTATGGTGCTAACCCCACCAACGCATCGTACGTAGATAACCTCTATCAAAACGTTCTGCATAGAGCAGGTGATGCTGGAGGCATTACCTATTGGAATACCCAACTCAATAGCGGGGCAGTAACAAAAGCGTATGTCTTAGAACAATTTGCTACTCTTGCTGAAGGGGCGGCCAATGTTGCTCCCACGATTGCCCATGGTATTGCTTATACGCAGTGGGTGGGGTAGGGAGATGGCTCTGTACCCTCTTTTATATTCTTCAGTTGGTTTGCAGCTAGTTGGTGCTAAGCCCATTTCCACTACCACAATGGCTGGAAATCATATTTACCATACTGACTCTCTAGTGGTTTCCAATTTGTATAACGATGGCAATTTATATATCGTTCGCGGAGGAACTGGGGCATTTGATCAAACGGCTTCTACTGAAATATTTCGAGTTACCACGTCAGCCATTAGCCTATCGCAAGATTTATTTTCGAATGGATCAAATAAAGTATTAGTAGGTGATTTTTTAAATAATGGGTCTAACTGTATTTTTGATGTTGCATTTACTGATAGTTACCCATCAACGGTTCTAGGATCATTTTTTTCGCCGACGATAAGTGGCGGTTATGCAAATATTTCTTGGTTGGATTTACAAGCTCATGGCCCCTCAATGGGTCAATTTGTAAACAATGGAACCACGTATGTGATTACACCTGCCCAATGGCCCAATGCAGAAGGGGGGCTGTGGCTTTCTTATTATTCTAATAGCCAGCAAAAAGTTATCAACACCAATATCAGTCCCTTGGACGGTCCTTCCTCGGTAATTATTCCTGCTACTGCTAATAGCTCTGCTTATATATTTGTTGGCCAAACTCAAAACGATGGCCAAGATGCAATTATTCCAATAAATTTATCGGGTGAAACGCCAGCAGTAGATGCATCTAAATCTATCCAGTATTTTCCTGGATTTTGGACTACTCAAAAGCCAGGGAATATGGCGTTAGCGTTTTCATACCAAACTACGCAAGATTATTTAAAACTTCATCCATTAATCAATACTGATGTCTATAACCACAGTACTGAAGCGCAAGTGGCAGATTTAAATGGCGATGGATTGCCTGATGTTATTGTCACCAATATTCTTCAGGACCCCATCTCTTTTCAGTTTGCCTTTAGCATTTATCAGCAGCAAAAGAATGGCGTTTTTAAGGATGTTACTCAGGACTCTTTTGTCGATTTTCAATTTAACGAGTCAGGACCATATCATTTTTTCATTAACGACATAAATCACGATGGACACCCCGATATTATTTTTGGAGAAGTGAACTGGAATTTATCTGGATCCTCTGCATTAGGGCCTAATGGAATCTATGCATTAGCAAACTCTGGCCTGTATTTAAATGATGGCATGGGTCACTTTGTGCGGGCGGCTACAGATCAAACCCTCTTTTCGGAATTTAAAAATTCTCAAATTGCAGTGGTGCCAATGGCTAATGGAAATTACGACATTGCCTTGTTTGATCCAAATTCTATAGGCGCCAATGGAATGCAGATGGCGGTTTCTCTATATCAGGGAGTTTCGAATTTTACCGGCCCTAACGGTATCAATCCTGCTACCAGAGGGGTACCTGGTTTTAATGAGTGGTATTACCTGCATTCCTATTCAGACGCGGCAAGTGCAGTGACGTCTGGAAAATATAGCTCTGGCCTTGATTATTATTTAGCGATTGGTCAGTTTCGAGGGGATGAAATCTGTGCAGCCAATACCGTGATATATGGAAAGAGTGGTAATGATAGTTTTGCGCCTATTAATGGTGCGATGGATTATTTTAGTTACCATGCGGCCACATCACAGTTTGTAATTTCTCCAGGGACGAGTAGCTCAACAGTGGTTGATAGTACTAGTACGTATGGTACAGATTCTTTTCATGGAATTGCCCGCCTCTCCTTCACCGACTCCATGGTTGCCCTAGACATCGCTCCTAATCAAACAGCTGGCTCTGTCTACATGCTCTATCAAGCCACCTTTAATAGAACCCCCGATGCTGCTGGTTTAGGTTATTGGATTGCCCAAGTAGATAAAGGCG
>Ga0118677_10010641_pt1 | contig 14010 bp, 10 predicted proteins | sample AliMusrvi5mmetaG_FD_86154 | JGI IMG/M metagenome (GOLD analysis project Ga0118677, IMG submission 86154) | reverse complement strand
AGCTCGGCGAAGATCGAGCGCGCGAGCTGCTCGGAGTCCGCGGGGGAGCGCGGCGCGGGCGGCGCGGCTTGAACGGACGTCGCGACGAGGGCGGCGGCCAGTGCACCGATGGCGACGGAACGCAGGCGGACGGTCGGGGTCATGGACGGCTCCGGAGCTGGGCGCGCGGGTCGCGCGGATGCAGACTGTGCCCGTCCGCGGTCCGGACGGCAATCGCCGGGCCCGCTACTTGAGCGTCACCAGCAGGTCCTTCGCATCGACGTGCTGGCCCGGGCGGACGACGACCTCGACGACCTCGGCGTCGCGCTCGGCGCGTACCGCGGCCTCCATCTTCATCGCCTCGAGCGTCACGAGGGTGTCGCCCGCGACGACTTTCTGGCCCGCCTTGACCGCGACGGTCACGACGTTGCCCGGCATCGGTGCGCCGACCTGGTCGGGATCGCCGATCTCGGCCTTGCGCGCCGGCGGGCGCTTGGCGACCGTGCTCCTGTCGGCGACCCGCACCGAGCGCGGCTGGCCGTTGAGCTCGAAGAACACCGTTCGCGAGCCGTCCTCGTGCGCCTCGCTGCAGGCAACCAGGCGCACGATCAGCGTCTTGCCGCGCTCGAGGTCGATCGACAGCTCCTCGCCGACCTCCATCCCGTAGAAGAACGTCGGCGTCGGCAGCACGCCGACGTTGCCGTAGTGCGCACGCTGCTTCGCGTAGTCGACGAACACCTTTGGGTACATGAGGTACGAGGCAAGTTCGGCATCCGAGATCGCGCGGCCCGCCTTCTTCTCCGCGGCGGCGCGCTCCGCGTCGAGGTCGGCCGGCGGCAGCACCTCGCCCGGGCGCGCGGGGAGCGACGGGCGGCCCTTGAGCACCTTCCGCTGCAGCGCCGCCGGGAATCCCTGGTAAGGCTGGCCGATGTCGCCGTGGAAGAACTGCACGACGGATTCCGGGAACGCGACCTCGTGGGCCGGATCCTCGACCTGGGCGCGGGTGAGACCGGAGGTCACCATCATGATCGCCATGTCGCCGACGACCTTCGAGCTCGGCGTGACCTTGACGATGTCCCCGAACAGGTCGTTGACGTCGGCATAGGCCGAGGCCACCTCCGGCCAGCGATGCTCGTCGATGCCGAGCGAGCGTGCCTGCTCGCGCAGGTTTGTGTACTGGCCGCCCGGCATGCCGTGCAGGTAGACCTCGCTGGCGCCGGCACGGATGTCGCTCTCGAACGCGCCGTAGACGTGGCGCACCTGCTCCCAGTACACCGACAGCAGCCTGAGGTTCGCCGCGTCGAGCCCGGGGTCGCGCGGCGAGTGCCGCAGCGCCGCGGCGATCGATCCGAGGTTCGGCTGCGAGGTCAGTCCGCTCATCGAGGACGGGCTTGTCATCCGCGCGCCCTTCGGCCACGGGGAGCCCATGGTCTTGCGGGCGCCGTGGGACGGCGCCGAGCTGGCGCGCATCCCCACGGCGACGCTCGACGACATGGACGTCGTGCTTGACAGGGCGCGTGCCGCGGCCGAGGGCTATCGCTGGTTCCCGGCCTGGAAGCGCGCCGCCATCCTCGAGCGCGCCTCGCACCTCCTCGAGGCGAACGCCGAGCAGATCGCGCGCATCATCGCCGCCGAGGGCGGCAAGCCGCTCAAGGACGCGCGCCTGGAGGCAAAGCGCGGCGCCTCCACCTTCCGCTGGGCGAGCGAGGAGGCCAAGCGCACCGCCGGCGAGCTCGTCGAGATGGACGCCGACCCGAGCGGCGAGCACCACTTCGGCTGGACCATCCGCGAGCCCCGCGGCGTGATCGCCGCGATCTCGCCGTTCAACTTCCCGCTCAACCTCGTCGCCCACAAGGTGGCGCCGGCGCTGGCCGGCGGCAACGCCGTCGTGCTCAAGCCGGCCTCCAACACGCCCCTCACCGCGATGCGGCTCGGCGAGATCCTCAGCGAGGCCGGCCTCCCCGACGGCGTCCTGCAGGTCGTGGTGGGCTCGGGCAGCATCATCGGCAACAAGATGGTGACCGACGAGCGCACCAACATGGTGAGCTTCACCGGCAGCCCGCCGGTGGGGCGCCAGATCGCCAAGGATGCGGGCATGAAGATGGTGACGCTGGAGCTGGGCAACAACTCGGCCACCATCGTCGAGGACGACGCCAACCTCGAGCTCGCCGTCCAGCGCGTGCTGGCCGGAGGCTTCGCCAACTCCGGCCAGATCTGCATCTCGGTGCAGCGCGTGATCGTGCACGCGGCCGTGTTCGACGAGTTCCTCGCGCGGCTGGTGCCGCTCGTGAAGGCGCTCAAAGTCGGCGATCCGCTCGACGAGGCGACGGACGTGGCGACGCTGATCAGCGCCGCCGAAGTCGAGCGCGTCAAGGCGTGGGTGCAGGAGGCGCTCGACCAGGGCGCCACGCTGGCGGCCGGCGGCGTGCGCGAGGACGGCCGCCTGCTGCCCACGGTGCTCACGGACGTGACGCGCGAGATGAAGGTCTGCGCCAGCGAGGTCTTCGGCCCGGTCATCAGCATCGTCAAGTCCCGTGACCTCTGCGAGGCCATCGACATCAGCAACGACAGCACCATGGGCCTGCAGGCCGGCGTGTTCACCAACGATCTCAACAAGGCCCTGTACGCCGCCCGGCGCCTCGAGGTAGGCGGCGTGATGATCAACGAGGTCCCCACGTTCCGCGTCGACCACATGCCCTACGGCGGCATCAAGGGTTCCGGCATCGGCCGGGAAGGATTGAAGTACGCGATTCGGGAAATGACAGAGTTGAAGATGGTCGCCATCCGCGAGATGGATTGGCAGACCGGCGGGACGCCGACCGACGCCTGCCTGCGCGAGCCGCTGGGGCCGTGAGGCATGCGGGCTTGGCCCGCAGCACACGACGGCCGATGAGGCTCGGACGGGCAAGCGGTCGGGAGCGGTGATGACTAAGACAGCTCACCGCACGACGGCCGGGAGCCACGACGAAAGGAGGAACGCGACATTGACTGACTTACGAGGTGCGGCGCGCTAGAGCGCCCCGTACGCGGTGCATCAGCGCGCCGCACCAGCGCTTGGGGCGGCGGGCCTTCGGGCCCGCCGCCCCTCTTTCGTCTGCGGCCCCGTCGATCGATCACGGCGGGGCCGCTTCTCTGGGGCATCGGCGAAGGCCCGCCCGACGCGCTCACGCAGGCCGCCTCGACGCGTGCCGCCGAAGTCACTCCGTCGGCGCCGCCGCGTCGTCCGGGACGAGCATGGTGGCCGCGTTGAGCCAGACGGCGGCGACCATGGCCCCGCGGGAGAGGCCGTCCACGCCCGGCGCTTCGGCGGACACCTCCGCCACGACCGGCGGGAGGGAGGCGACGGACACCCTAAGCGTCCCGCCGCGCGGCGCCACGCTGGTCACGGAGCCGGTCAGCACGTTCTGACCGGGGTGTGCCGACGGCAGTCCCGCCGCGGACGCCTCCGCCGTATCGTGAAGCGTGATGTCCCACGGCTGGACAATGACGCCGACCGGGCCGGTAGCGGCGGCGGCACTTTCCACGATGGCGCCCGAGTCAAGCGTCACCTCGGTGACGCCTCCCGCGCGCGTCGCGACTCCACTGAAGAAGTTCGTCCCCACGAACGCGGCCACGAACCCGGAGGCCGGCGAGCGGAGCAGCTCCGCCGTCGTGCCTGACTGGACGATGCGGCCTTCGTCCATCACGGCGACGCGGTCCGCGAGGCCGGCGACGTCGCCGAGGTCATGAGACACAAGGATCGTGGGCAGCCGCAGGTCGGCGAGGGTGCGCGAGAGCTCGGCGGCGACGCGGCTCTTGGTGACGGCATCCAGGGCGGAGAGCGGCTCGTCGAGGAGCAGCACGTGGGGGGACGTCGCGACGGCTCGAGCAAGCGCGACGCGCTGCCGCTCGCCGCCGGAGATCCGGTCCGGCCGCGAATTCGCCAGCTCGGCGATCGCGAACCGCTCCAGGATCTCGCCGACGCGCTCCGACCGCTCGCGCTTGCTGCGCGCACGCGGATGCAGCCCGAAGGCGACGTTCTGCGCGACGCTCAGGTAGGGGAAGAGCGCGCCGTGCTGGAAGACCAGACCGACCCGGCGCTCCTCCGGCGGAAGGTCGACGCGCTGCTGCGAATCAAAGAGTGGCCGCCCCGCGCCGACGATCCGCCCATGGTCGGGCCTCAGAAGGCCGGCGATCGCGAGGAGCACCGACGACTTGCCGGCGCCCGAGGCGCCGATGAGCGCCAGGGTCTCGCGCCCCACCGAGAACCGCACGTCGAGGTCGATGCGGCCGAGGTGGTGCCTCAGCTCTACCTCGAGACGCTCGTCCGCCATGCCGTCAGACCCATGTCTGGAAGCGAAGGAGGAGCTTGGCCGTGATGAGGACGCCGAAGCTCACCGCCACCAGAAGCGCGGACATGGCCAAGGCGACATCGAGGTGGGTGGCGCCGAACTCTGAGTAGATCGCCAGCGGCAGTGTCTGCGTGACGCCCGCGAGGGCGCCGGCAAAGAGCGCCGTGGCCCCGAACTCGCCCAGAGCGCGCGCCCAGGCGAGCGCGGCCCCGGCCGAAAGGCTCTGCCGCGCCAAGGGTATGGAGACCCGCAGGAAGGTACGCGTTGAGCCCATGCCCAGCGTCCGCGATGCCGCCAGGAGTTGAGGGTCCATGGAGGCGAACGCCGCGATGGCCTGGCGCACGTAGAAGGGCATGGCGACGAAGGCCTGCGCCATCACCACGGCGACCCATGTGAACGGGATGCGGATGCCGAACTGCGTGAGGTGAGCGCCGAGCAGGCCGGTGCGCCCGAAGGCGGCGAACAGACCGATCCCGGCGACCGCCGGGGGCAGCACCAGCGGCAGCTCGAGAAACGTCACGAGCACCGTGCGTCCGCGAAAACGCCGGGTGCCGAGGAGGTAGGCCACCGGCGTGCCGACCACGACGATGAACAGGAGTGCCGTGAGGCTCGTCTTGAGGCTGATGCGCAGCGCGTCGCGGGCGACCGGCGAATGGAGCTGCGCAACGAGCGTCCCCAGAGGGACGCGCAGGAAGATGGCCAACAGCGGCAGGCCGACGAACGCCGTGAGAACGGAGACGGCGATCCCTGTGATCGCCGCCGCCGTGGTGAAGCGATGACGCGCGCCGTAGACCACGTCGACGCTGCCGTAGGCAGCTCCCGAACTACTCAGGGTGGCGGGCGGTGTCAAACGTGTCCGTCAGGGAGTGACGGGCTTGGGCAGGAACGCGTAGGACGTCATGATCCTCTGGCCCGCCCTGCCGAGTATGTAGTCCACGAAGCGCTGGGAGATGATCGGCGTCGTGCACGACTTCGTCAGGGCGATGGGATACGTGGGCAGGGGACTAGTCTGATACGCAGCCGGGATGGCGATCCGCTTGACGCTGGTGCCGGCGGAATAGGCGTCGCTCTGATACACGAACCCGGCATCGACCTCCCCGAGCTGGACCAGGGCGGCCACCGCGGACACGTTGACCTCAGTGCTGACCACGTTGGCGAGGACGCTCGTCTTGTAGGTGGCGCCGTACAGCCCGTTCAGGTTGGTGAGCACCGTGCGCGTGTAGGTGCCGATCGGCACGGCGGCGTCGCCGATGGAGACCAAGACGCCTGGCTTCGCGAGATCGGCGAGCGTATGCAGGCCTGCGGGATTGCTCTTGGGCGTGATCACGATGAGCGTGTTCTGGCAGAAGTTGACCGGTGTGTCGATGAAGCCGCCCTTGGCGAGGAGAGTGCCGTACTTCGTGCTGGCGCCGGCGAAGATGTCGCACGGGGCGCCCTGCTGGATCTGCGCGGTGAGCACGTCCGTGCCCTGGAAGTTGAACGCGAACCTGCGGTCCTTGTACATCGGCCGAGCGTTCTTGAACGTGGTCACCATCGCCGGAAAGACGTTTCTGAGCGAAGCGGCTCCGAACACGTTGACCGTGGGCAGAGCCGTGCGTGACGAGTGCGCCGGGCCGTCCGCGAACGCCGGCGCCGCCATGACGAGCGCGATGACGAGCGCGAGAACGGCCACAGTTAGCTTACGAGTCATTGCAGACCTCCTGGGCGACCGCGTCGCCCCGTGGGATACATCCAAGACGGCGTGCCGCCCCAAGACATGATTCGCCCGCCTCGCCCGGGGGCTGCGGGCGTTATTCCACATCGAGAATAGCGGTCTGTCAATCCGACGGTGTCTCTCCACGCCGCGAAGCGACTCGTGCGAGCGCGCCGGCGGGCCTTCGCGCCCGGCACCCCTCCTTCGTTCTCGCCCTGCCGGCCCCGGGCGATACCGAACCCCTTGCCGGTGGGCGCGCCAGCATCGGGCGTCGATCGACGGACCGGTGTCTGCGCTGCCTCGTGCAGAATGGCAGGCAGCGCTTCGTTCAACGCAGGTCAGGCGAATGAGATACGCTCGCGTTGCCGACTGAGGAGCGTGGATGGCTTTCTACTGCGGGACAGTGCTGCGGCTCGATCTCACCCGGCTCCGGGCGTCCACCGAGCCGCTCAACGAGGAGTGGGCGCGCCTGTTCGTGGGCGGCAAGGGCCTCCTGCTGCGCTACCTGTTCGACGAGCTGCCGGCGGGAGCCGGCGCTCTCTCGCCGGAGAACCCGCTGATCCTCGCGACCGGGCCGTTCGCCGGCACGATCGCCGCCACGTGCTCGCGGCTCGCGGTGGGGTGTAAGAGCCCCGCCACCGGCGCGCTGCTCGACTCCTACGTCGGCGGGTCCTTCGCTCCGGAGCTCAAGTTCGCCGGCTACGACCTGGTCGTGATCACCGGTCGCGCGCCCGAGCCGGTGCTCGTGCGCATCACCGACGCCGACGTCGAGTTCGTGCCTGCCGCCGGCCGCTATTGGGGGCTGGAGACGGCGGTGCTCGAGCAGCTCGTGCGTGAGGAGATGGGGCCGGGCGCCAAGGTGCTCTCCACCGGCCCGGCCGGCGAGAACCTGGTGCCGTTCGCCTGCCTCTCCACCGACCAGTTCCACAAGGCGGGGCGCGGCGGCGCGGGCGCCGTCATGGGCAGCAAGAACCTCAAGGCCGTGGCCGTACGCGGTACTGGGGCGGTCACCGCCGGTGACACCGCCGCCTTCACGCGCGACGTGCTGCGCCTGCAGGAGGACCGCGTGCTTACGGTGGACAATGCCTGGACCTACGAGGAAGGCACACCTTTCCTGGTGGACGCCGTGAGCGACGCCGGCGCGCTGCCGACGCGCAACTGGCGCACGGGCTCGTTCGACGGCGCCGGGACGATCAACTCGACCACCCTGCTGGGCATACGCACCAAGCTGCGCGCCTGCATGCAGTGCCCGCTGGCGTGCAGGCAGGTGCACCAGTTCGAGGGCTACGTCTGCGAGGGCCCTGAGTTCGAGACGCTCGGTCTCTGCGGCTCCAACTGCGGCGTCAGTGACCTCGACGCGATCGCCGCCTTCAATCGCGAGTGCGACGAGCTCGGGCTGGACACGATGTCGACCGGCGCGATCGTCGCCCTGGCGATGGAGCTGTGCGAGGCCGGCGCCGCCGACTACGGCCTGCGCTTCGGCGACACCGGCGCCTACCTGCGGGCGCCCCGGCTGATCGCCGGCCGAGAGGGGTTCGGCGCCGAGCTGGCGCTCGGCGCCCGCGCCCTCGCGGCGCTCAAAGGCCGGCCCGAGCTGGCCATCGAGGTCAAGGGCCTGGAGATGCCGGCCTACGACCCGCGCGGCACCTTCGGCATGGGGCTCGGCTACGCCACGTCCGACCGCGGCGCTTGCCACATGCGCGCCTTCTCGGCCGGCGACGACATCCTCGGCGGCGAGGGCGCCGCCGACTCGCTTGCCGGCAAGGCCCAGCTCGTCGCCGACCAGCAGGACTTCAGCGCCGTCGCCTGGACCGGCATCTGGTGCGCCAACATGGCCGTCGACACGGACTTCCTGGGCGTCCACTTCCGGCACCTCTGGGGTCGCGAGACGTCGCACGAGGAGCTCATGACCATCGGCGCGCGGATCTGGAACCTCGGCCGGCTCCTGAACTTGCGCGAGGGCCTGCGCCGCGCGGACGACCGCTTGCCGGAGCGGATCCTCAGCGTGCCTCACCCGGACGGCGTCGCCGCCGGCAAGGTGGTCGGCGCCGGGGCCTTCCGCGAATCGCTGGACGAGTACTACCGGCTGCGGGGATGGGACTCGGCGGGTGTCCCCAGCCGCGAGACACTGGAGCGCCTGTCGCTGACGCGCGAGTCGGGGTCGCTCGACCTGGACTGATGCGACGGCCGGCCAGCGCCTGAGTCTGCGTCTCTGCGGGCACAGGCGCCATCAAGGGAGGCAGATGACCGAAGTCAACTCAGCCGATGACCCTTCCCCGGGTCGGCGGGGCCGTCGGATCAGGACGTTCAGCAGGCACGATGCCGAGCGGTCCGGCGCAGTCGATCAACCGCGCGTCAACGTCGGCCACCGCGTCTACCTCCACGAGCACGGCGAGATCTTCTTCGGTCCAGGTATCTACGAGCTGCTGGTGCTGACCGACGAGACGGGCTCGCTGCGGCAAGCTGCCCAGACCATGGGCATGGCCTACAGCAAGGCGTGGACCATCATGCGAGAAGCAGAGACTCACTTCGGCCTCAAGCTGCTGGAGCGCCAGGCCGGCGGTCCGAGCGGCGGCGGCTCCGTGCTCACCGATGACGCCCGTCAGGTGCTGCTCCATTTCAAGGGGCTCATCGACGAGGCTGATGCCATGCTCGACCGGCTGTACCGCAAGCATTTCGGCAACGCGCCGTATGCAAGGCCCGCCGGAGGACCGGCGGAGACGCCCGATGTGGACCCCTCGGCGTAGCCGGCGCGTTCGGCCCGTGGCCGACCGCGGTCGCATCGGGGGCGTCGGATCGTGGCGAAGCCGCGCCGCCTGGACTGCGCCGAGGGCGCGCATCCACGCGTCGGCGCGGTACCATGCCATCAGGCGACTCGCGCCGGCGGACGATCGGCGTGAGCAAGACCACGGTTCCTGGAGGTGCGCGTGAGAGAGATCCTCGACGAGACCCTGCGACTGCTCGAGAGCGGCCAGGACTTCGCCCTCGTGAAGCTGGCCGCCGACCGCGGCTCGACGCCGCGCGCCGCCGGCGCCGAGATGCTGGTGCGCCGCGACGGCTCGATCGCCGGGACGATCGGCGGCGGTCTCCTCGAGCTCACCATGATGAAGGCGGCGCGCGAGGTGCTCGAGGAACGCCGCTCGCGCGTCACCGACATGGGGCTCACCGGCACTGACGTCGGCAGTGAGGACGAGATGATCTGCGGCGGTTCGGCGGAGGTGCTCGTCACCTACGTTCCGGCTGGTGACTCGGTGCTGCTGGAGGTCTGTCGCGCTGCCCGCGCGGCAGAAAGGGCGCAGCGTCGTGCCTGGCTGTTCACGCTCCTTCCGGCCGCCACAGGCGACGCCGGCGGTGTCGCCGTCGAGTACTGCGATCAGGACGGTCGCGGCGGCGGGCATGTCGGGCAGGCGCTCGCTCCGGTCGCCCTTGCCGCCGGCTTCCGCGTCGTGGTGCTCGACGATCGCGAGGAGTTCGCCAACCCGCAACGGTTCGCAGGCGCCACCGTCGTCCTCGCCCCCCTTGCCGGCGCGCTCGCGCGCGTGGGCGTAGCCGAGCACTCCTACGTCGTCATCGTCACTCGTGGACACGTGCACGACATCGATGTGCTGAGGCAGGCGCTGCGCTCGCCGGCGCGCTATGTGGGCCTCATGGCGAGCCGCGGGAAGCGCGCTCGCATCTGGTCCACGATGAAGGAAGACGGCTTCAGCGAGGACGACCTCGCGCGCGTGCACTCGCCCATAGGGCTCGACATCGGGGCGGAGACGCCGGCCGAGCTGGCGGTAAGCATCGTCGCGGAGCTTATCCAGGTGCGGGCCGGCGCCTCTGAGTGAGCGCTGGACCGAGTCGCGGCCATCGTCCCGGCGGCCGGCTTCTCCTCCCCTCGGCCGACGTGCCTGCCGCCCATGCTCGACCTCATTGGAGGGGGGCGCCACCGGATCGCCGCCATCTTCGGGCGCGCGTCGCTGGCGGAGGTGCCGTTCCCGGACGGCTCCCTGTTCCGGAACATCAACACGATGAGCGACTTCGAGGCCACGCGCCGCGAGAGCAGCGCCGGCCAGTCGGCGTTCCCCGGCCAGCCGGCCTTGGTGGCCATCGCCGGCAAGAGTCACGCGGGCATCACCGCCCTCATGGACGTCGTCGTGCCCGAGCTCGTCAAGCTTGGTCTGCGCGTCGTCGCTGAGGATCACGAACGAACGGCGGCGCGTCGCGTGGAGCTCCTGCGCGCCGGAGCGGGCCGCGCCGAGTCGCTCTGTGGCCTCGGCGAGCCCATGGCGCTGGTGACCGATGCGGAGCTTGCGCACGAGTACAGCTTCGGGCTCGGCGACGCTGCCGGACTCGCGCGATCCCTCGCCGTCCGTCTCGGTTCGCTCAGGGAGTACTGAGGTGCGAGCGGGCGACGTGGCCGCCGGAGGCCGCGGCCGGGCAGGAGTTTCCGTCGCCGGGCGCGCGCGAGTACACTCACACCAGCGGAGGCGTGGAAGCGATCACCGAGGAGACGCGCAGTGGAGTTGACCATCGATGGGCGGCGCGTCGCCGCCGAGCCCGGGACCACCATCCTCCGGGCCGCACGGGCGGCCGGCATCGAGATCCCCACTCTCTGTCAGGACGATCGCCTGGAGCCGATCTCCGCCTGTCGCCTCTGCGTGGTCATGGTCGAGGGCCGCAAGGACCCGGTGACCGCCTGCGACACCGTGGTCGCGGAGGGCCTCGTCGTCACCACGCAGACGCCCGAGCTGCGCGCGATCCGCCAGCTCAACCTCGAGCTCATCCTCAGCGACCACACGTCGTTCTGCGCGCCGCCCTGCCGCGACGCCTGCCCGACGCACATCAAGGTCCCCGCCTTCCTCGAGCAGATCGCCGCCCGCGACTACGCGGCCGGCATGCGCGTGTTGCGCGAGGACCTGCCGTTCCCCGGCATCCTCGGGCGCGTCTGCCCGCGGCCCTGCGAGGGCCCCTGCCGGCGCGCGCTGGTCGAGGAGCCGATCACGATCTGCCAGCTGCACCGCTTCATGGCCGACCAGACGCGGCCGGCCGAGCAGGAGGGCGAGCTGCTGTTGCCGCACGAGCCCAAGCCGGATTCCGGCCGCCGCATCGCCATCGTCGGCGGCGGGCCCGCCGGCCTCGCCGCCGCCTTCTACGCCCGCCTCGAGGGCCACGCCGTCAAGATCTACGAGGCGCAGCCCCAGCCGGGCGGCATGCTGCGCTACGGCATCCCGTCCTACCGTCTGCCGCGCGACATCATCGACGCCGAGCTCAACATCCTCTGGCGCATGGGCGTCGAGCTCGAGACGAACGTGCGCCTCGGCACCGACTTCCAGCTCGACGAACTGCGCGCCGGCTACGACGCCGTCTTCCTCGCCCTCGGCGCCTTCAACGCCAACGCGCTCGGCTGCGAGGGCGAGGGCTCCCCCGGCGTCGTCACCGCCGTCGACTTCCTCGGCGACCTCGAGCGCGACGGCACCGTCGCCTGCGGCAACAAAGTCACCGTCATCGGCGGCGGCTTCACGGCGATGGACGCCTGCCGCACGGCCGTGCGGCAGGGCGCCGCCGAGGTCACCTGCCTCTACCGGCGCTCGCGCACGGAGATGCCCGCCCACCACACCGAGGTCGACGAGGCCGAGGAGGAGGGCGTGCGCTTCGTGCTCCAGGTCGCCCCCGTGCGCGTGCTCACCGGCGATGACGGCCACGTGCACGGCATCGAGATGATCCGCATGGAGCTCGGCGAGCCGGACGCGTCGGGCCGTCGTCGTCCGGTGCCGCTCGAAGGCTCCGAGTTCGTGGTCGAGTGCGACCAGGTGATCAGCGCCATCGGCCAGTACCCGCAGCTCGATGGCGCCGGCGAAGCCGAGGGCCTCGCGCACACGAAGTGGCGCACGCTCGCCGTCGACGACTGGACGCTGCAGACCGCCGACCCCAAGGTCTTCGCCGGCGGCGACGCCGTGCTCGGCGCGCAGACGGTGGTGCAGGCCATCGCCCAAGGCAAGAAGGCCGCCTGGAGCATGGACGCGTACCTGCGCGGCACGGACATGGCCGCTGCCTCCAAAGAGTTGCACGATCTGCGCCGCACGCCGTTCGTCGAGGCGCTCGCTGCCAAGGCCGGAATCGAGCCCGGCGTGCGCCGCATGGGCGAGGTGCCGCCGGTATTCATCGACATCAACGCCGGAGCGATCGAGATCAGCCCGCCGGCGCAGATGCCCAAGCTCTGGCCCGAGGACCGCAAGTCCAACTTCGAGCAGATAGAGCTGGGCTTCGCCGAGGAGGACGCCGTGCGCGGCGCCGGGCTCTGCCTGCAGTGCACCTGCGAGGCCAACGGCGAGTGCGACCTGCAGCGCAACGGCATCGACTACGAGGTGTTCAAGAACCGCTTCCAGGGCTCCGAATCGCGTGGCTACGATGCGGTCGAGGACCAGCCGCTCATCGCCTACGACCCCAACCGCTGCATCCTCTGCGGCAAGTGCGCGGACGTGTGCCGCGACGTCCAGGTCACGGAGGCCATCGGCTTCACGAGGCGCGGGTTCGACTCCGTCATCCAGACCTCATTCGATCACCCGCTGAACACCGACTTCTGCCGCTTCTGCGGGCAGTGCGCGGACATCTGCCCCACTGGGGCGCTGATGAACAAGCAGCTCCTGCCTACCCCGGCCTGGAAGCGCACCAAGGTGCGCACCACCTGCCCGTTCTGCGGCGTCGGCTGCAACTTCGACCTCAACGTGGCGGACGGCAAGGTGGTCGGAGTGACCGCCGCCTACGACGCGCCCGTCAACCAGGGTTCGCTCTGCGTCAAGGGCCGCTTCCACACCGACCTCATCGACAGTCCGGACCGCATCGTCCACCCGCTCATCAAGCGGGGCGGCATCTGGGAGCAGGCGACGTGGGACGAAGCTTTGGACTACGTCGCCGAGCGGTTGCTGCGGATCAAGGAGGAGGAGGGCCCCGACGCCATCGGGGTGCTCAGCTCGGCCCGCTGCACCAACGAGGAGAACTACCTCCTGCAGCGGCTCACCAGGGCGGGCCTCAACACCAACAGCATCGATCACTGCGCACGTACCTGACACGCTCCAACGGTGGCCGGTCTGGCCGCCACGCTGGGTTCAGGCGCGATGACCAACTCGATCGGCGAGATCGCGCACGACGACGTGCTGTTCATCATCGGGTCCAACGCCACCGAGGCGCACCCGATCATCGGCAACAAGATGAAGCAGGCGGCGTTGCGCGGCGCCAAACTGATCGTCGTCGACCCGCGGCGCACGGAGCTGGCCGAGCGCGCGCACCTCTGGCTGCGGCTCAAGCCCGGCACCGACAACGCGCTCGTCAACGGGCTGCTGCACCACATCATCAGCAACGGCTGGCACGACGCCGCCTACATCGAGGAGCGCTGCGAGGGCTTCGATGACCTCTGGGAGACCGTGCGGGACTACCCGCCGGAGCGGGCCTCGGAGATCACCGGTGTCCCGGTCGAGCTGATCGAACAGGCCGCCGAGCTCTACGCCACGACGCCGCGCGCCGGCATCTTCTACACGCTCGGCATCACCGAGCACACCACCGGCACCGCCAACGTCATGAATCTCGCCAATCTCGGCATGGTGACCGGCCACATCGGCGTCGAGTTCGCCGGCGTGAACCCCATGCGCGGCCAGAACAACGTGCAGGGCTCCTGCGACATGGGCGCCCTGCCCAACTCCTTCCCGGGGTACCCGAGCGTCAACGACCCGGACGCGCGGGCCCGGTTCTCCGAGGCCTACGGCGTGCCGATGCCCGAGAAGATGGGCCTGCGCATCCCGGAGATGCTCGACATGGCGGTGTACGGCAAGCTGAAGGCGATGTTCATCATGGGCGAGGACCCGGCGCTCACCGACGCCGACGCCAACCACGTGCGCAAGGCGCTGCAGAGCCTCGACTTCCTCGTCGTGCAGAACCTGTTCATGACCGAGACCGCCGGCTATGCGGACGTGTTCCTGCCGGCGGTCTCGGTCATGAACAGGTTCTGCACGACGAGGAAGTCGAGGC
>Ga0118677_10010640_pt1 | contig 14010 bp, 6 predicted proteins | sample AliMusrvi5mmetaG_FD_86154 | JGI IMG/M metagenome (GOLD analysis project Ga0118677, IMG submission 86154) | reverse complement strand
ACGGGCGGCCCGCCCAATACTGTTCGAATAGTTGCCGCGGGAAAGCAGAGGAAGAATGGCGGCGGGCAGGATGCCCGCGCCACCGTGGTCCGGGCATCCTGCCCGGAGCCATCAATTGCCAGTCAATCTGCTAACCGAACTGTATTGGGCGGGCCGCCCGTGCCCCTCTTGCGGCAGCCCGCTGCCGCTGTGAATGGAACGCCACGCTTCTCATTGGCTGCGACACTCACAGAGCACCGCTACAATCGGTCGCCAGCTCTGCGCTCGGCTCTTGCCTTCGGGGTCCAAACGCTTCATTCTCTCAAGGTCATGGCATTCAAAACTATTTTCGTTGTCATCATCGCCATCAGCACCCCGGTGCCTGCCGCACCCCGCGACACGGAATGGCAGCAAGTCCGGGATGCCATTGACAAGCGCCAGCCGCAAACCGCCGCCAACCTGCTCAAACCCCTGGAAGCCGCCGCCTTCGCGGACCACGCCTGGGACGAAGGCACCAAGGCGTTGCTCATGCGCGTGCGGATGGAAAACGGCCTGTGGTTCGAGGAAGACCCGTTTGAACGCGAGGCCAAGAAACCCAAGCCACAGACCTACCGTCCGCCCCCCGCGCCCGTGCGCGACCCGTTTTGCGCGACTCCCCGCGGTGGGCTTGGAAATCAATCCGGCGATCCGTTTGGCGGTACCGCCGCAGAGTCCGGCGGCGATCCGGCACCCGATCCGTTTGCCAACGCCGCGGCCGGGGGTGAGTCCGGCAGGAGCGCTGATTCCGCGGCTGGTGATCTGCTAGGCTGCGTGCGGCAACTCGATCGGGAAGGGTCGCGCCTGCCCGAGCCGGTGCGGGCGGTGCTGCACTTGTTCCAGGCGCGCTGGCTCGATGAATACTTGTGGAAGCATTCCGGGCAGGTGAATTCGCGCAGCGCGACCGCGACCAAGCTCGACGAGGAAATGGAAGCATGGGACCTCCCGCGCTTCGAGGCCGCGATCCAACATTTCCGCGATGAGGCCCTTGCCGCGCAGGAACTCACCGGGAGAATCCCGGCCCACGAGTGGTCGGCCTTGTTCCGGCCTGGTTTGCTAGATGACGCGTTGCGGCCCACGCTCCATGATTTGCTAGCCCACGCCATCCTCGAGGACCTCGACGAATCGCGGGAGCGGGATGATTATCAAGCATCTAATGACAGCTCCCCGGTCAGGGCGAATTCCCCGGCGTTCGATTCGGCCGAGGCATTCCTCGCCTGGCATCCGGAATCACCCACGGCCGGTCCCCCGGTCGATCCGGCGCTGTCGATCTATCAGAACCTGCTGGCCTTCCACCGTGGCGACGCCGCGCGCAGCGCGTTTTTGCACTGCGATTTGGAACGCCTGCGCTGGGCGGGCCTCGCCGCCACCGGGCCTAACAAGGAAGCGCGTCACGCCGCGGCGATCCGCGCGTTCATCGCCGCCAACGCGGCCCACCCGCTGAGTGCCGACGCGCGCCAGGACGACGCCATCCTGTGGTTGCGCGCCAACCGGCCTGTCGAGGCACACGCCACTGTGCAGTCTGGAGCGGCGGCGTTTCCCGAGCACCCGTTCGGCAGGATGTGCGCCGACATCGCGCGCCACTTCGAGGAGAAATCGCTCGATGTTGCCGCGCCCATGGCTTGGCCCACCGGCGGCGACGTCGTTTCCATCCGCCAGAAGAACCTCGGGCACCTGTGGTTCCGACTCTATGTGTTGGACTGGGAGGCCGCCGAAGCGGTCGTGCGGACGCGGCCCTATCTACCGCAAACCATAGGGGATCTCGCTGTTTGGTTAGATAAGAGGCCGGCCCGCGCTTGGGATCTGGCGCTGGCCGCCCCGCGGGATTTCCGTCAACACCAGGAAGACCTCGCCACTCCTAACAACCTACCGCCCGGCACCTATCTGTTCGTCGTTGCCGGGGACGAGAAATTCGCATCAAAGGAGCAAGGCCTGGCCTGGACCTGGCTCACGGTGGCCGACATCGGCATCGTCAATGATCCATCTAACAGCGATGACAAACACATCGCCGGGCGGGTGATCGACGTGGTGTCCGGCAACCCGCTGGCCGGGGTGAAAGTCGAGGCCTGGCAGCATCCGCGGGGCAGTGACACACCACTGCATTGGGATGCGCTGAGCGGGCAGGACGGCGGCTTCCGCTTCGAGCCGCAGGCGGAAATTGATCCGGCCCGGGCGCATGCATTGGTGGTGGCTTTTTCTAACAATCAACGCGCCTTCACCTGGATGGCGACCGAACCAACAACCCCCGCGCGCCCCATCGAGCGCAGTTATACCTTGTTCACCGACCGTGCGATCTATCGGCCCGGGCAATTGATTCAATTCAAGGGCATCGCGACCGACGCCGACACTGCCAACAACCGCTATGCCACCGCCAACGGCCAAAAGGTCGAGGTGGCATTGGTCGGACCTAACAGCAAGGACTGCGGCAAACTCGACTTCACCACCAATGAGTTCGGGTCGTTTTCCGGTTCGTTTCCGGCGCCGGCGAATTCGTTGTTAGGCTTATACTCGCTGCGTATCGGGGATCGCTACGAACAACGACTGCGGGTGGAGGAATACAAACGGCCGAAGTTCACCGTCGAACTCCACCGCCCGGACAAGCCGGTGACGTTCGGCGAACGGTTGGAAGTGAAGGGCCACGCGCTCAGCTACACCGAGGCGCCGATCGATGGGGCGACTGTCGAGTGGAGCGTCCACCGCAACACCAATTTCTCCGGTTGGAGCGGGTGGCAAATGCAATACGGGTCGGAGCTGGAACTGATGCCATTCAAGGATGGCAAGACGACGACTGCCGCAGACGGCAGCTTCAGTGTGGCGTTTGTCGCCGAGGCGGATGAGGCGTTTGATACGGCGCTGGAACCGGAGGCCTCATTCTATGTCAGCGCCTCGGTGACCGATCTAACCGGTGAGAAACACGAGGTGGTGATATGCACCAAAGCGGGCTTCGTGAACCTGGATGCGACCCTGGAACTGCCCGAGTGGTCGGAAGCCGACAAGCCCGTGGACATCCGGGTCCATACGAAAACCCTCGATGGCGACCCGCTGCCGGTGGCGGGCATTCTAAAGGTTTACCAACTCAAGCAGCCGACGGCTTGTTTGCGCGAACTCGAAGAAGTGTTCAATGGCCGCGACGACACGCTCTACGATGCGCCGTTGCCGCCGCCAGCTTGTTGGAAATCGGGCGAGGTGCTGCGGGAAATGCCGGTGCGGACCGAGTTGGCGAAGGATGGCAAGGACTGCCCGGCGAGCGTGTCTGTTAGTTTGCCGGCCGGCTGTTACCGGGTGGTGTTCGAACCCGCCAGTGCGCCCCACAAGGCGGTGGCTATCGCGGACTTGCAGGTCGAGGATCCCCAGGCCGAACGCTTTTCCACCATGTTGCCCTTCCATGTGGCCACACCGAAGTCGAGCTGGGCGCCGGACGAACCCTATACCTTGCTGTGGGGCAGCGGGCTCGCCGTCGCCCGCGCCTGCGTCGAATGGCTCAAGGACGGCAAGGTGCTCAAACGGGAGTGGTCCGCTCCCGGGCGAACCCAACAAGTGTTTTCCTTCATGCCCGACGAATCGATGCGCGGCGGGATATGCGCGGAGGTCACCCAATGCGGAGCCAACCGCTTGTTCCAATCCGAGGAGAGGTTTGACATGCCATGGTCTGACAAGGAGTTAACGCTTACATGGGAACACCTGACATCGAAACTCGAACCCGGTGCCAAGGAGACTTGGACGGCGGTGATCCGCGGTCCCGACGGCAAGCCCGTCACCGCCGAAATGGTCGCCACGCTCTATGATGCCTCGCTCGATGAGTTGGTGCGACATGCCTTTTCCACTGACTCGTGGCGCTCGAAGTTCCAGAGCAATGAGTGTCGTCACCTCGTCTTCGGCAGCTTTGAAAGCGACACCTTTTCCGCCATGCCGGAATCGCCAGGGCTGGTGATTGAAGACCCGTTTCGCTACGACTGGTGTGTCCTGCGGCGGCCGTATCGCACGGTGTTGCAGGGCTTGGGCGACAGCTCGGCGCTGGTCGGCATCTCGTTCGCCCTTGAGGGGCGCTGCTGGGTAAGGGGCCAGGGCCGCCACAATGTGTGGTTGGACATGCGGCCCTATCAATTTCACGAGCCGCCGCAATTGCCGAGTCAGACGGATACGCTGATGTCCGCGGCCCAAGAGCAGTCCACCCGCTCCAACGGGACGCCCCGCGACGAGGCCTTCCGGCGCGTGCTCGACTCGATCCGCGCCCGCCGCGACCTGCGCGAGACGGCGTTTTTCTATCCGCATCTGAGCAGCGGCGCGGACGGAGCGGTTAGAATTTCGTTCTCCATGCCGGAGGGCCTGGGCAGGTGGCGGTTTCTCGGCTTCGCGCACGATGCGGCGATGCGCTTCGGCAGCCTCGAAGGCAACACGCTCACCGCCAAGAGCCTGATGGTGCAGCCGAATCCGCCGCGCTGCCTGCCGGAACCCATGTCTTTGAAACCAGCGTGCGCGTCCAACATGCCGGCATCTATCAGACCGGCGTGGCCGAGATCCGCTGCATGTACGCCCCCGAGTTCAGCGCCCATTCCGCCAGCGTGAGGCTTGAGGTGGTGCCGTGAGGAACCAGAGGGGCACGGGCGGCCCGCCCAATACTGTTCGGTTAGCAGATTGAGTGGCAATTGATGGCTCCGGGCAGGATGCCCGGACCACGGTGGCGCGGGCATCCTGCCCGCCGCCATTCTTCCTTTCCAATCCAGCGCCGCCTATACGAACAGTATTGGGCGGCCCGCCCGTGTGAACGCGAACATCACGGCGTATCTTGCGGGTCCGGCATGCCGGTATCGGCGATCTCTTTCATGATTTCCCGGCGGCGCGTGGTTGCAAGCGGTTGCGGGCCATTGCATTGGTGGCCGCTTGTCCGCTTCTGACATACATTCCGGCGAGATCCTCGGACGCATACTTCCGTGAGGAGACCCGCGCCGCGCCAGCCAAATCCTCTTCGATCAAAGCCCGGACATATTTCGAACAGTCGAGCCCATCCTCGCCGCCCGTGCTTCGGCCTTGCCGAGGAGGTCAGGATCGAGGCGGATGGTAAGCACTTTTGTCATGCGCAAGAGAAGACACGGATTGTACGGATTGAAATCAGTGCCTCCCGCAGCTTCTCCTGTGCTGTAGATGGTGGGGAATTCCAAAAATCCGTGTACTCGCGCTACGATGGGAAGGCCATTTGGGGTGCCCTTGAAACACGGGAGGGCCGCCCGTGCCCCTCTTGCCGCAGCGGGCTGCGGCAGTCCCCGGTCGCGGGCACTTCCTGCGCTTGCGGAAGTGGGGCAAGGGCCTCAGGCTTGGCGCGCATGTCCACTTGGCGAGCGATTCCCCCCCCACCTTTCTGGCAGCGCTGGCTGCCGGAACGCTTGCATGGGCCGCTGCGCTGGTTGACGAAACTCTCCATCGCCGGCCTGGTCGTCGTTTCCGGGCTGGCGTTCTTCTATTTTCTGCTGGCGATGCGCTTTGATCTGAACGAGGTGGCGCGGCTGCCGGCCGATCCGATCTACTATGACCGCCGGGGCAAGGAACTGCCCTCGCCCGCGGGCGCGGGACGCCGCTTGGTCACCCGCAAGGACATTCCGGATTTTCTGGTGAAAGCCTTGCAAGCGCGCGAGGACGCGCGGTTTTACCAACACGGCGGGGTGGACGTGTGGGGTCTGGGTCGCGCCACCTTGCGCAACCTCAAGGACCGCGATTTCACCCAGGGTGCCTCCACCCTCACCATGCAATTGGCCCGCAACACGTTCGACATCCGGGCCAAATCGCTGCACCGCAAGTTTCTGGAAATCGCCCTGACCCTGCGCATCGAGGCGCACTACTCCAAGGACGCCATCCTCACCGGCTACCTCAACCGCATTTACTTTGGCTCCGGCTGTCACGGCATCGAACAAGCCGCGAAGACGTATTTTGGCAAAGCCACCCGCGACCTCAACGAGGGCGAATGCGCGATGATCGTGGGCATCATCCGCGGCCCGCATCTGTTCTCGCCGCTGCGCCACCTCGATGCGGCCATCGAACAGCGCAACCAAACCCTCGGCCGGATGGTGGCCATGGGCTTCATCAACGAGGCGCGGCGCGCGACCATCTGCGCCCAACCCATCAAACTCGCCAGCGACGACCAAGCGGAAATCCAGCCGTCCTATGCGCTGCAGGCAATCCAACGCGAACTCAACCAAATCCTCGACGAGCGCGACATCCGCCTCGGCGGCCTGCGCGTCAACACCACCCTCGACGCCGCCTGGCAGGAACGCCTGGATACCGAACTGACCCGCGCGGTGGCCGCCTTGGAACAGGAAAAATCCTGGGCGCACCCGACCCACGCCGCCTATCAAACGGGCGACAAGCCGCTCTATGTCCAATACGCCGCGGTCACCACCGAGACATGCAGCGGGGCGATCCTCGCCCTCATCGGCGGCCGCGATTACCAGCACTCGCGCTTTGACCGGACCCGCTCGACGCGCGACTTGGGGTCGGCCTTCGAGCCCTTCGTCGCTGCCGCCGCCGCCGAACGCGGCAAACTCGTGCTGCCCGGCAAACCGGTGCAGACCGGCCGCCAGATCGGCCCCGCGGAAGTCGAGCGCATCGCCAAACGCTGTGGCATCGCCGGGCCGTTCCTCCTCCAAACCGACGATTTGTTCCGCGGCTCGGTCGCCGCCACCCCCTTGGAAATGTCCGTCGGCCTCGCCACCCTGGGCAACAAGGGCAAGCGGCCCAAACCGTTCCTGATCCGCGAAATCCTCGACGCCGAGGGCAAAAGCCTCTACAGCGCCACCGCGGACCTCAGCCCCGCCATCAGTCCCAACGCGGCGCTGGATGCCACCAGCGTCCTGCGCCGCCATGCCGGCACCCGCTGTTTTACCGGGTCCACCGGCTCGGAACGCGACGCCTGGACGCTGCGCCTCGGCCCCGGCGGCGCCACCGCCATCTGGATCGGCTTTGACGATCCGACCGTCATCGCCAGTGAGCGCCGACTCAAATCCCTGCTCGACGAATTCGTCGAGCGGCTCGGCAATGAATGAACTCGCGAGCAATGCGCTTTGACACAGCCTCTGTCCTCCCGCATAATATCGGCATGCAAGCCATTCAGTTCGAGCAGGCCGTGGGTACCATCCTGAAGCGCGACAAACGCTTCGACCCCCATGCTTACTTCTTCCTCAAGGATGCGCTGGATTTCACCCTCAAGCGCATCGCCGATGGCAATAGCGGGCAACCCCGCCACGTCAGCGGCCCGGAACTCGTCGCCGGCTTCCGCGACCTGGCGCTGGAGCAGTTCGGACCGATGGCCGCCACCCTGATGACCGAGTGGGGCGTGCGCAAATGCGGCGACATCGGCGACATGGTCTTCCATCTCATCGAGGAGCAGATTTTCGGCAAGCAAGATTCCGATTGTCAGGAGGACTTTGCCGGCAGCTTCGATTTCGAGGACTCCCTCCGCGCGCCCTTCGTCCCAAAATCGCGCCCCAGCCCCGCCGCCACACCGCCCACTCCGCGAAATCCGCCGGCGTTTCCCCAAACCGCGGAAAATTTGAAAAATTCCTGAATTTGCGCGTGCCCTCCGGCTGCGGCTCACTATACTCGCCCAGAACCTCCGCATGCAAAACGCCACTCGATTCACTTTCCAACACGGATGCGTGACCTTTCTCGCGGCTGCGTGTTGGAGCGCTCCGCTGCTCGCCAAAGAGCCGCACGCCCCGCCCTCGCTGGCCCAACGGGAATTGGAAAAACGCCGCGCCGCGCTCGAAGAGGCCCAGGAATTGCTCACCAAAGGCGATCAGGCCTACAACGCCGGACACTACGCCGACGCCGTGGCCGCCTTTTCCGGTGCGCGCGAAATGATCCCCGACTCGCCGCTCACCGCGGAACTCCGCAGCGCCGCCACCCAACGCTTTGCCCAAGCCTCGGTCGCCCAGGCCCGCACCCTTTCCCGCAAGGGCGATGTGGCCGCCGCCAAAGCCGCCGTCGATGCCGTGCTCAAGCCCGGCATCGCTCCCGACGATCCCCAAGCCCTCGCCGAACGCCACGAACTGGACGATCCCATCCGCACCAACCCCGCTCTCACCAAGGAATACACCACCGACGTCGATGCCGTGCGCAAGCTCCTCTATACCGCCGAGGGCGCCTACAATCTGGGCAAGTACGACGAGGCGAAAAAACATTACGAAGGTGTCCTGCACATTGATCCGACCAATACCGCCGCCCGCCGCGGCATGGAGCAGGTCGCCGCGGCAAGGATCACCTATCAAAAGGCCGCCAGCGACCAGACCCGCGCCGAGATGCTCAACGAGGTGGCCGCCTCGTGGGAAACCACCGTGCCGGCGCCGATTGAGGATGTCGCGGCGATGGAACCGGGTGCGCCCGCCGCCAAGTCCGCCGACTTCGTGCCCGCCGCCAACAAACTCGACCGCATCGTCATTCCCAACGTCATTCTCGATGGCGCGTCGCTGCAGGACGCCATCGATTTGCTGCGCGTCCGCGCCGCCGAACTCGACACCACCGAACTGGACCCCGCCCGCCGCGGCATCAACTTCAACATCGAGATTGGCGACGACAATTCTTCCACCGGCAACGAAATCCGCGCCGTCCGCTTCAACCTGCGGCTCAACAACGTGCCCATCAGCCAGGTGCTCCACTACATCAACGAGCAGACCCACACCACCTACACCACCGACGATTTCACCGTCATCATCCACGCCCACGGCTCGGAATCCAAGGAACTGGTCACCCGCTCATACCGGGTTCCGCCGGACTTTCTCACCAGCGTGAGCGCCAGCGGCGGCGCGGCCGAGAAGGCTGACGACCCGTTCGCCAACAAGCAGCCAGCCAAGGGGCTTCTCGCCGAACGCCGCGGCGCGATGGAAGTGCTGCGCGATCAAGGCATCCAGTTTGCCGACGGCGCCTCCGCCTCCTACAATCCGGCTAACAGCACCCTCACCGTGACCAATACCGCCGCCAATCAGGACATCGTCGCCCAAATCGTCGATGTCGCCACCAAAACCGAGCCGGTGATGGTGTGCGTGCGCGTCACCATGATCAGCGTGAAGGAAACCCGCCTCAAGGAGTTGGGTTTCGATTGGCTGATGAGCCCCACCGGTTTCGGCCCGGCCGGCTGGATTCCAGGCACCAACACCCTCAATTTCAGCGGCGGCACCCAAGGCAACGGTGGCGTGCTCAACGACATCAACCTCCCGTCCGGCCAGATCCAAAGCAATCCGCTCACCTCAGGCAATCGCAGCGGCGACGAGGGGATCTACAAGGACTCGATTGATGAACTCATCAGTCAAAGCGGCACCATCGTCCAACCCACCGGCACCACCACCTCGCGCGCTCCCGGTATCTTCCAACTCACCAAGGTGCTCTCCAGCAGCTCCGTGGAGATGCTCATGCGCGGCTTCGACCAGAAAAAAGGCGTCGATATCATGACCGCCGCGTCCACCGTCACCCGCAGCGGCCAGGCCGCCAGCGTGCGCTCGGTGCGCGAAATGCTCTACCCCACTCAATACGAACCGCCGCAACTGCCGCAGGCCAACAATAACGTCAACATCAACATCGGGGCCAACGGCGCCATCACCGCCTCCGGCGTCAGGACCCCGCAAATCGCGACCCCTTCCCATCCCACGGCCTTTGAAAAGCGTGAGATCGGCATGACCCTCGAGGTCACCCCCACCGCCGATGCGGACAAACGTTACGTGGAAGTCACCCTCACCCCCTCACTCGTCGAGTTTGATGGCTTCGTCAATTACGGCAGTCCGATTTTCGCCCCGCTGCAGCCCAACGCCCTGGGCATCATCAACCCCTTGGCGGCGCGCGCGCTGGTCACCGACAACCGCATCCTGATGCCGGTGTTCAGCGTTCACAAGGTCGCCACCAGCGTCAGCGTGGTGGATGGGGCCACCATCGTCATCGGCGGCATGCTTCAGGACCGCATTCAAAACGTCGAAGACCACACGCCGGGTTTCGGCGATCTGCCGGTGGTCGGTCGGCTGTTTCAAACCAAGGCGTATCAGCCGATTTCCACGGCCGTGGTGTTTCTTGTCAATGTCCAGCTCGTCGATCCAACCGGCAAACCATTCAGCAAACACTGAAACCGCCGGGCTCGGCTCGATCCCAGTCCCTTCTTACCTATCCCGCTGCTCATGCCTCCCGCACCGTGCGAACCGGAAAAATACTCGATCGATGAAATGATGGAACGGCTGAAGGGGCAACCTTCGGAAAATCCGCCCACCGCAGGCGAGTTGGTCACACGGGCCGATGGCACCCAGGCAATGCGCGTGCGCAAGCGCAAACGCCGCACCGAGCAACCCCAACGGGAAGAGGCCAAACGCTCGAAGCGGACCCGCATGATTCAAGTCGCCTGCGGGCTGGTGCTGGTCTTGCTCGCGGGGCTGGCCATCGCCGGCGCCTATGTTTACGCCAACACCGCTCCCTATCGCAAATCCATCACCGATGCCATCGCCAGCTCCACCGGGGCCAGCGTCGAGTTCAAGCAATTCCGCGTCAGCCCCGCTAGCGCCAATGCCGAAGTCGTCGAATTCGAGTGGCCGGAGGGCGGCGTTCTCAGGGCCCTCCGCCTCACGGGTGTGTCGGCCAGGATTTCCCCGCTGAGCCTGTTTGGGACGCGTTTGCACGGTGACGAGGTTACCGCGCGCGACGGCAGTGTCTTGTTGCAGGTGCCCGCCGCCGGCACTCCGCCCGCCCCAAGCCCGCAACACGCTGCCACCATTCCCGTTCAGTTCAACCGCATTGCCGTGCCGCGATTCAACATCCTCATCGGCGATCCGCTCCAACCGGTGTTCAAAATCCTCGCCACCGAAGCCGCACTGCGCATGGACGAGACGAACAACGAACTCCGCCTCTACCATGGCAACCTCCAAATCAGTGGCTGGCCGCCGTTCAAAATCGACCGTGCGGCAATGGAATTCCATGATGCGGAAACCGACCTCCGTTTGCTGCGCATCACCGATTCCCAACCCAAACACGGCACCCTCGACCTGGCAGGCAGCATCCAGTCGATGGCCACCCCGGCTCCCTCCACCCTCAGCGTGAGGCTTGACAACTTCGATTTCGGCGAACTGCTCGGCGCGGACTTCGGCGACCTGATCAACGCCAAGCTCGACACCCGCCCCGACACCGGGTCTAACTCATTAACCTTCGTCTCGGGCGCGCTCGCCAGTGCGGACCTCAAACTCGCCTTCAAAAACACCTTGTCCACCAAGGTCAGCATCAAGGGCTTCCCGTTCCTCCAGGCGCTCGTGCGCGCGCTCAATGACAAATGGTATGAAAATCCAATCTTCGCGGATAATGCCATCGGCGTCATTCATCGCAACAACGCGGTCATTGAGATCCGCGACTTCAGCGTGGAAAAGAAACCACGCATGGCCATCAAGGCGAGCCTCGCCGCCGCCGCCGACAAATCCCTCTCCGGCACCATGGAGGTCGGCATTCCCGAATCCGTCGCCAAACTCGCCCCGAATTCCAAAATTCGCGCCATGCTCAGCCCGGTCCACGACGGTTACCGCTGGCTTACCCTCACCATTGGCGGCACCCTCGCCCACCCCGACGATAATTTCACCGCCCTCTACGTGGCCGCCAAGGACACCGAGGAGGAGGCCGCCGAGGAACCCACGGCCGAACCTGACAAAGCCACCACCCCCGCTGCTGACCCGCAGGAAGGCTCGGAACATGTCGCCCGTCCCAAAGGCCCCTGAGCGTTACCCTTCGTTGTGCCTTGACCGCGATTTTTCTATCGTAATTCAAATAATCCGTCCTATAGTGTATTCCAGATGGGACGACTTAAAACCCCGGTCTCATCGGCCTCAACAAACAACAACCAACGCCATGCAAACTGCCAACGTCAATCTGCCAATCACGATCACTGTCCGGCACGAGGAAGTGACTGATTCCCTGCACGACTATGTCACCAAGAAAATCGAAGGCCTCCACCTCGATTATCCCCGCATTATCGAAGCCAAGGCCATTCTCGACGTTCAGAAAAACCGCCACATCGCCGAATTCATCCTCTTTTGCGCCAATCACATCACCATTGAGGCCCACACCGAAGGCACCGACATGTACGCCGCCATCGATGAAACCATCGAGAAAATCGCCCGCCGCATGCGCAAGCACAAGACGCGGCTGATGAAAAAGCACCGCCCGCATCGCAACGAATCCATCCGCCACCTCGACGAACGCGTCTTCAAGATGGAAGTTCTCGATCATCCCGAGGATTCCGACGTCGATCCCGAACCCTTCATCATCCACCCGGACCATTACTCGATCCGCACCATGTACAAGGAAGATGCCATCATGCAGCTCGAACTCTCGGACCGCCCGTTCGTCCTTTACAAAAGCGCCCGCCGCGGCTGCCTGACCATCGTCTATCGGCGCAAGGACGGCGATTTCGCCGCCATCGATATCAAGGACAAGGAATGACCGTGTCACGGAGGCTCAATGGGCCTGAAAAGGGACCCCCTCTCTTAACCCGGCTGCGCCCCGCGGTGCGCAGCGGGATGGGGGATGCGCAGCCAACCTGGCGGCCCCCCGCGGCCGATCCAATAGGCCCCACACAGCCAGGGCTGCGGAACTCACTCGATCCTAAATCCCACTGCCGAAGAATCCCCTTGCACTGACAGAAGCGACGCCCCAAAGTGCGCGACGAGGCAATGAGTGGCAAACCGGTATGCATTTATGATACGACCCTGCGTGACGGCACGCAGGGTGAGGGCTTTCAATTGTCAGGCTTGGACAAGCTGCGCATCGCCCAACGCCTGGATGACTTCGGCGTGGATTTCATTGAAGGTGGCTGGCCGGGCTCCAACCCCAAGGACATCGAGTTTTTCCGCGAAGCCAAAGCACTGCGGCTGCAATACGCCAGGCTGGCGGCGTTTGGCGCGACGCGCCGCGCCGACAGCCGGGGGGAAGATGACCCGCAGGTGCGCCTGCTGATGGAGGCGGAAACACCCGTGGTGCCCATTTTCGGCAAGAGCTGGGAACTCCAGGTCACCGAGGTCCTGCGCACCAGCGTCGAGGAAAACCGCGCGATGATCCGCGACACCGTGGCCCACCTGGTGCGACACGGACGCGAGGTGATCTACGACGCCGAACACTTTTTCGACGGTTACAAGGACTCCCCCGAGCATGCGTTGGGTACCTTGCAAGCCGCGGCCGAGGGTGGCGCTTCCTGTCTGGTGTTGTGCGATACCAATGGCGGATCGCTACCCTCCGAAATTCTGCAAACCTGCCTGGCGGTGAAGGCCCGCCTGCCGGACGTGCCCTTCGGCATCCACACCCATAACGATTGTGAATTGGGCGTGGCCAATGCCATCGCCGCCATCCGCGCCGTCGCCACCCAAGTCCAGGGCACCATCAATGGCTACGGCGAACGTACCGGCAATTGCAATCTGACCTCGGTGATCCCGATCCTCCAGCTCAAGCTGGGTATTCACGTGGTGCCGTGCCTGGAGAAACTACGAGATCTCTCGTACTTCGTGGACGACGTCTCCAACAACCCGCATTTCGCCCGCGCCGCGTTCGTGGGCTCCACCGCCTTCGCCCACAAGGGCGGCATGCACGTCAATGCCGTGAAAAAGCTCGCCCGCAGCTATGAGCACATCCCGCCCGGCAGCGTCGGCAATTGCCAGAACGTCCTGGTGTCCGAACTCAGCGGTCAAGCCAATATCCTGGTCAAGGCCGAAGAACTCGGCGTGCCGCTGGCCAAAGGCTCGCCGGAGGCCGCCGAGGTGTTGCGCCGCGTCAAGCAACTGGAAAACGACGGCTACACGTTCGAGGCCGCCGACGGCTCGCTCGAATTGTTGGTCCGGCGCGTGTTGGGAACCTATGCCAAACCCTTCGAGCTGCACGAGTACCACACCAGTTTCCGCCAGTACCGCGACGGCCACAAGCCGGTGTGCGAGGCCACCGTCAAGCTCTCCGTCAACGGCGAGCGAACCCTCACCGTCGCCGAAGGCCGCGGCGTGGTCAACT
>Ga0118677_10003244_pt1 | contig 14010 bp, 12 predicted proteins | sample AliMusrvi5mmetaG_FD_86154 | JGI IMG/M metagenome (GOLD analysis project Ga0118677, IMG submission 86154) | reverse complement strand
AATCATCATCCTCGAACACTCCCCATGAATCTTGCCGCAGAGTTGCCATGCCTCCACCGGTCACCCGGAGCTGTTTCTCAAAGCCGATGAAAACCCACCAAAAAATAAAAGTAGCCGTCGTCGGCACAGGACAATTCGCCCAGTGCTTCATCCCCCTCTACCAGGCTCATCCGCTGGTCGGGGTTTCCGTCAGCGTCATCCCCGCCGATGTGCGGGCGAACTACCCAGAAAATGTTCAGGGCGTTTGGGTAAAATCCATCGAAAAAGCCACTCCCTCTGCCAGCGTTTTGCAACCCGGCGATGTTATTGAGCAAATCAACGGTCAGGCGGTGGAGGACGTCTCCAAGTTCGCGCAGATCACTGCTTCGCTCAAGCAGGGTTCTGCCGTCATCCTCTCCATCGCGCGGGGGAAAGTCCGTTTCTTCGCCGTCGTTCAGGCAAGGTAGGAGGCTTCTTCTTTCCTTGCCAACCGGCCCTTCGTCCCGCTAGCGTTCCCCTCATGACCGACGACCTCTGGAAAGGGCTTCGCGGCCCGGCTCAAGCACGCCTGACCCAGCGCAATTACCAACAAACCTCCCTCGACCAACGCCTCGCCACAGTGGGCGTCGAGGCGTCGGAACTGATTGCAGCAGACCGCACCACGCTCGCGTCCCGGTGGATTCCCGGCGTGGAGATTTTTCCCCGTCGGGTTTATCCGCAGCGGCATCGGGGCTTTTTCGGTGAATTCGCCCGTCAAAATGAAGGCGTGCTCGCAAAAATCGGCCTCTGGCCCAGCCAATGGGCCACCGCCACCATGTGGTCAGGCAGCAGCAAAGGGTTTCACATCCACCCTCCTTATCTCCCCGATGGAACCGCTCCCGAAGCCTGGTTCCAGCGGCTTTTTGTGGATGAACCGCAGAATTTTGCCTTGCGTCCCTACGACAAGGAGCAATGGGATGTGATGTTTTTTGTCCAGGGCACGGCAGAAATGTTTCTTGTAGACGAACGCGCCGGGATGGAACGGCGTGTGATGAGGTTCCTCATCGAAGGGGACAATCACCGGGGACCGAACAACGCCGCCGTCGTCATTCCCGCAGGAGTCGCCCACGGCTTGCGCGCCGAGAGCAGCGAAGACGTCATCATGGTTTATGGCACCTCCACCTCCTTTAATCCGGCTTTTGAAGGCCGGATCGAAAGCGGCGTGGAAATCTGCCAGCTTCCGCCGGAGTGGGAAGGATACCTCTTCCCTTAAGAGGCTCACGCAGAGCAAGGGAAGAAACATGGCGGACCCAGTCCCATCGCGCCCGGAGGTCGCGATCCACCGCACGATTCCGAGATGATTCTCACGCATCCAGAGAATATCTTTGCGCCTCCGCGTGCAAAATCCTTCGCCTCTTGGCGCGCCTACCCGCGCTTCTCGTTGAGAACCAACTCCAGATACGCGCGATAGTCGCACTTGGGCAGACGTCCGGCCCGCTCGCGCAGTCCGTCGGCGTCGAGGAAACCCATGTTGAAGGCGATCTCTTCCAAACACGCCACCTTGAGCCCCTGGCGATGCTCGATGGCCGCAACGTAATTGGTCGCATCCATGAGGCTTTCGTGAGTGCCGGTATCCAGCCACGCCATACCGCGTCCGAGCATCTGCACGTAGAGTTCGTTGCGGCGCATGTATTCCACGTTCACATCTGTAATCTCCAATTCGCCACGCGCGGAGGGCTTTAAATTGCGGCAGATGTCCACCACCTTGTTGTCGTAGAGGTAGAGGCCAGGCACGGCGAAGTTGCTCTTGGGTGTCTTGGGTTTCTCTTCGAGGCTGATCGCCCGTCCGTCCGGACCGAACTCCACTACGCCGTAGCGCTCGGGATCGCGCACCGGATAGCCGAAAATGCACGCGCCGCCTTCCATGCTGAGAGCGGTGCGGAAGAAATCGAGCGGGCCGTAGAAAATGTTGTCCCCCAGGATCAGCGCCACACCGGAGTCCCCGATGAAATTCGCGCCGATCAAGAACGCTTGCGCGATGCCCGCGGGTTTCTCCTGCACTGCGTATTGGAGCCGGATACCGAATTGCGAGCCGTCGCCGAGAATTTCGGAGAACCGGGGCGTATCCTGGGGCGTTGAGATGATGAGGACATCCCGGATGCCGCCGAGCATCAGCGTCGAAAGCGGATAGTAGATCATCGGCTTGTCGTAGATCGGCAAGAGTTGCTTGCAGACGACGCGCGTGAGGGGGTGGAGACGCGTGCCGGCGCCGCCAGCAAGGATGATGGCCTTGTCAATTTTCATAAGATTTAGGGGGTGAATATAAACAATCGTCCAATCCAAATCCAGAGAGAACGCCGGAAGCGTTTTTGGAGCCGGGCGAGCTGGGCAGCGGGAGCGTCGCCGCTACGGGCGAAGACATTGGGAGCCAGCCCAAGCGCCATGCCAAGCGCCACCCAGCGCGAACGCATCGCCGCCTGGCGAAAGGCGTCCAGTTGCGCCTGATCCATTGCCCGGCGCGTCTCCGGACAGGGGGGAGCGGCCAGTTCGGGGAAAGCCTCGGATGAAAGCGCGTCCAGCCAGCTTTGAAGTACCTCGGGTTGCCCCGCCGCGAGCCGTGCAACGAATGCCAGGAAGACTTCCACGCGGAAATCTGCTGCGTTGCCCGCGAGCGTGCGGAAATAGCGGGTGTAAGCGGCGCGCACATCGGTGGATTCCGCAAGCCGGGGGGCGAGTTCGCGCAACAGGTCGAAGTTGAGCCGCGTCATTTCCCGCGCTACATTCGCCGCGCCGTCAGCCTTGATGGTGTTGGTGGTGTGCGTCCGATAGCGTAACAACGGTTCCGGGATCACCCCCAAGCGCCCTTCCACGGCGGCCATGACGGCAAAGAAATAATCATGCACGTAACGGTAATCGCGCAAAGGATGGGCGCGGGCGTATGCAGCTCGGATGAAAAAATTACTGGTCGTCTTGGCAAAGTTGGCGACGCCGAGCCACTCGGCGGGGTCTCGCGCGGGATCGGCCCAGATCGTTCGCGTGCGCCGGGCCTTGGGATCGTCCGGGGAAAGCAGCGCGCCGTCCTTGCCTATCATCTGCAGGCCAGTGCAAACCACATCACAATCCGGGTGGGCTACCAAAAACGCTGCGCATTTTTCCAGCCGGGCCGGTTCGTAGAGGTCGTCGGAGTTAAGGATTGCAATATAATCGACCTCCCCGGCTTCGGCGATGGCCCGGTTGAGCGCATTGTGGGCTCCGGCGTTTTCCTGCGCGATGAAGATGAGCCGCGTTTGCGGATGTGCCTCGGCGAACTCCCGGATCACCTCCGGCGAGCGGTCACGGGAGCCGTCGTCCACCACCACGATCCGCTCCGGCGCAAGCGTCTGCACGACGACCGACTCCAGCGCGGAACCGATGTAGTCCGCGTGATTATAAGAAGGGATGACGACGGCAACCGTGGGCACTCGCCACGTTTAATGCTTTTCTCTGCATTCGGAAACCTTAAATTACTCCCATCATGTTGCCCGAAACTCCCACCATCCAAACCGAGGTACAGGTAATGTTCTTCGACACGGACTGCGGCGGCGTGGTCCACAACCTGGCTTACCTGCGGTTCATCGAAATCGCACGCACCTACCTGGCCGACCAACTCGGCATGGGCTTTGTCGCCATGGCACGCGACCAGCAATACCCCGTCGTCGTCCGCACGGAGATCGACTACAAACGCCCCGCCGTGCTGTGGGACAAACTTGTCGTCCACGGGCGGTTGGAAAGCGTCGAGCGCAGCCGTTTCTGGTGCAGCTTCCAGATCATCCGCCCCAGCGACGGGATGCTGATGGTGGAATCGCGCCAGATGCTCGCGGTCGTCCAGATGCCCGCCGGGAAGCCGCTGCGCCTGCCCGCCGAATGGGCCACGCGGTATGCGCATTTGAGGAAAGCGTAAGTCTCACGCAGAGACGCGGAGGCGCGGAGAGGGGTGAACCCCGAATAGGAAAGGCTTGCGAGCCGGGGGTGGGTTTAGGAAGATCACTCTATGAGGACGCCTTTTTTTATTTTAGGGCTTTCTGTCGCGTCGTTCCTTTTTGCAGCCTGTTTATTGGGGGCTTTCATCTCCGGCCCGCTTTGTTTCCTTGCAGGTCCGATCATTGCGCTTTTTGGCTGGTTCTACTTCCCGATTGTTCTCCTCCTGCATGTTAGCGCGTGGTTCGCAAGCTCACGGGCAAACCTTTGGTTAAGGCATCGGTGGGTATTTCCGCTGGCTGGCAGTTTATTCGCCGCAATTCTTTTTGCCATCATAGGAGTTAAAGAACAGGGTCATGTTCTGCATTACACCGTGGCTAATTCTCTCGCAGCCTTTGCAAGCGCTTGGTTTTCATGCTGGCTAATCACATGCCGACAGAACGACGCAAAGGCATCGAAACCGATTGCAGAGTAGACTTTTTCCCAAATGCCAACCGACACATGGCCGCTTGATTCCCTGATGCTTCCGCCGCTGGTGCTGCGGCCGCCGCATGGGCCGCGTCTGGTGCGGTTGCTGGTCTTGATTCTGGCGGTCATTTTCTACCTGCCGCCTGCCGGGTGGAGCCCGATCACCAACGGCCCCGAGGGGGAGCTTGCTGCCGCTGCCCAGGATTTGTGGAATTCTAGCGCGACGCCTCCCGCCACTCCGGCCCTGCTCCACGGTCCGCTGGCGCTTTGGTTGACACACGGCTCTCTCGCCCTTGGCGGAACGGAGAACAATTTCGCCGCCCGCCTCCCTGCCGCGCTTGCCGCCGTGGCCGCGATCTGGCTGACGCTGCAACTGGCGGAGCGCCTGGGAACGCTTTGGGAGGGGTTTGTAGCGGCGCTGATGCTGCTCTGCTCGCCGGGGATGTTCACGCTGGGCCGGGTGCTTACGCCTGCTCCGCTGGCCGCCGCCTTGGTTGCCGCTTGCGTTTGCTGCCTCCAACGCGGGGCGGAACAGCACATGGGCCGTCGCCGCTGGCTGCTGTTGGCGTGGATCACCTGGGGCTTCGCCACGCTGGCCGGGGGTTGGCTGGCTGGAGCCGTTCCCGCCGGGATGGTCCTTCTCCTCGCCCTGTTTTACCCGGAAGCCCGGTTGCGTTTCCGGCCCTTGCTTTCCTGGGAAGGGGGACTGGTGCTGGCGTTGACGGCGGCCACGATGGCGGCTTGCGGTTTTCCTCCCGGCGGCTCGGGAGGCGCGACGCCGTGGACGCTTCCCGCTTGGCAGCTTGTCCTCTGGCAAATCGGCTTACTGTTCCCTTGGCTGCCGCTGCTTTTGCCCGGCGCGTGGTGCGTTTTCCTGCAACTCCTCCACTCGCGGCCTTTGGAATGGAACGAGGCGCTGCCGCTGGCGTGGCTGGCGGCTGGGGTGGGGCTCATGCTGGCCGCTCCCACCCTCTTCTCCGCACTGCTCTTCTGGCCTGCTTTCGCCGTCTGGGGGGCGCATCGGCTGGGAACGCTGCACCATAAAACTTTCCTGCGCTGGAGCCTTTGCATCGCGGCGCTCTCTTGCGGCGGGCTTTATCTGGCGGACCGTTTGCGCGAACTACTCCCGTTCCTGTTCCCGGACCAGATCGCGATCTTCCGCTCCATCCCCGATTACTTCTGGCCTTCCGTCACGCCCGTCGCCTTCATCGCCATGCTCGCCTTCGGGCTCTTTGCGGCGAGCGCGTTTTGCATGGAACTCCTTCACAACCGCCGGTTCGCCGTCCTCTCGCTCTTCGCCGCGATGATTCCTGCCGGATTCGCCTTTGCGGACATCGGCGCAAAATTCGCCCCGTGGTTCTCCGACGCCCAACTCGCCCGTTGTCTCAACGCCACCCACGCGACGCAGCCGGTGATTTTCGCCGAGGGCAGCCGGGCCGCTTCGAGCAGCCTGCGGTTCTACCTTGGTGGGGATTTCCGCGCCGGGCTCCGGGTTTCCGCGCCGGAAGCGGACATCCTATCCGTATGGAAACCGGGCGCGTATCTTGTTATCCCGCGCGACCGGCTCCTCTACTGGAAAGCCCATCTGCCGGGCCGGTTTGGCGTCGTAAGCGAGTCCGGCGCGCATCTTTTGCTGGCGGCGCAAGGCAGTGAACCGTAAGCAAATCCCCCTCTTTTAAAGATGGGGATTGATAAATGGCCGCGCTCCCGGCTTAATTCCAGGCACGTTTTTATCCGATGCCTAAGAATCCCGACCTCAAGAAAATCCTCCTCATCGGCTCCGGCCCCATCGTCATCGGCCAGGGCTGCGAATTCGACTATTCCGGCGTGCAAGCCTGCAAGGCGCTCGCCGAGGAAGGATATGAAGTGGTGCTGGTGAACTCCAACCCGGCCACCATCATGACCGACCCCGAGTTCGCCTCGCGCACCTACATCGAGCCGATCACGGCGGAAGTGGTCGAGAAAATCATCATCGCCGAGCGGCCAGACGCCCTGCTGCCCACGCTGGGCGGCCAGACAGCCCTCAATACCGCCATGGAACTAGTGCGCAACGGCGCGCTGGAACGCCACAACGTCAAGCTCATCGGCGCGAACGCGGAAGCGATCGAAAAAGGCGAGGATCGCCTAAAATTCAAGGAGGCGATGATCAAGATCGGCCTCGACGTGCCAAAATCCGGCATTGTCCACACCATGGAGGATGCCCGCAAGGTGGCTGCCGAGATCGGCACCATGCCTCTCATCATCCGGCCCGCCTACACGCTGGGCGGCGCGGGCGGCGGCATCGCCTACAACCGCGAGGAATACGAGGTGATCATCGCACGCGGGCTCGACCTCTCTCCGGTGAGCGAAGTGCTCGTGGAGGAATCGCTCCTGGGCTGGAAGGAATACGAGATGGAAGTGATGCGCGACCGCAAGGACAACTGCGTCATCATTTGTTCCATCGAGAACTTCGACCCGATGGGCGTGCACACCGGCGACTCCATCACCGTCGCCCCCGCGCAGACGCTCACCGACAAGGAATATCAGCTCATGCGCGACGCTTCCTTCGCCGTGATTCGCGAAATCGGCGTCGAGACCGGCGGCTCCAACATCCAGTTCGCCGTCAACCCGGAGAACGGGCGCATGATCGTCATCGAGATGAACCCGCGCGTCTCCCGCAGCTCCGCGCTCGCCTCCAAGGCCACCGGGTTCCCCATTGCGAAGATCGCCGCCAAGCTCGCCGTCGGCTACACGCTCGACGAGGTCCGCAACGACATCACCCGCGAGACCCCCGCCAGCTTCGAGCCGACCATCGACTACTGCGTCGTCAAAATCCCGCGCTTTGCCTTCGAGAAATTCCCGCAGGCGGACGCCACCCTCACCACGCAGATGAAAAGCGTGGGGGAGGCCATGGCCATCGGGCGCACCTTCAAGGAATCGCTCCAAAAATGCCTGCGCTCGCTGGAAATTGGCCGCTTCGGCCTCGGCGGCGACGGTAAGGAAATCCCGGCGCACCTGCCCGACGGCACGTGGGACATCGACCTCATCACCCGCAAGCTCGCCACCCCGAACTTCCTGCGCGTTTTCTACCTGCGCATTGCTTTCCTAGCTGGGTTCGATGTGGAGAAAATTTTTGAGCTGACGCAAATTGATCCTTGGTTCCTCGTCCAGATCAAGCAGCTCGTGGACGAGGAAATCTCCTACCGCGAGAACCCGACGGACATCCCGCTTCTGCGCGCCAAAAAGCTCGGCTTCTCCGACCGCCAGCTTGCCAACATCACCGGCATCACCGAGGCCGAAATCCGCACCCAGCGCAAAGCTGCAGGCATCCTGCCCACCTACCGGCTCGTGGATACCTGCGCGGCGGAATTCGAGGCTTACACCCCGTATTACTACTCCACCTACGGCGACGAGAACGAAACCAAGCCTTCGGATGGCCGCAAGAAAGTCATGATCCTCGGCGGCGGCCCCAACCGCATCGGCCAGGGCATCGAGTTCGACTACTGCTGCGTTCACGCCTCCTTCGCCCTGCGCGAGGCCGGATTCGAGACGCTCATGGTGAACTCCAACCCGGAGACCGTCTCCACCGACTACGACACGAGCGATCGCCTCTACTTCGAGCCGCTCACGCTGGAAGACGTGCTCAACATCTACGAGCAGGAGAAGTGCTGGGGCGTCATTGTGCAGTTCGGCGGACAAACCCCGCTCAACCTCGCCAACGGCCTCAAGGAAAACGGCGTCAACATCCTCGGCACCCAGCCCGAGAGCATCGACACCGCGGAGGACCGCAAGAAGTTTTCGGCCATGATCGACAAGCTGGCCCTCCTCTGCCCGCCCAACGGCACCGCCACCAACGAGGCCGAAGCCGTCGAAGCCGCCAACCGCGTCGGCTACCCGGTGGTCGTCCGTCCCTCGTTCGTGCTCGGGGGCCGCGCGATGGAGATCGTCTATAACGAAGCCGACCTGCGCCGCTACATCCGCACCGCCGTGGAGGCCAGCCCCGAGCGGCCCGTCCTGGTGGACCGCTTCCTGGAAGACGCCGTGGAAGTCGATGTCGATTGCATCTGCGACGGCGAGACCGCTGTCATCGGCGCAATCATGGAGCACATCGAATACGCTGGCATCCACAGCGGCGATAGCGCCTGCGCCATCCCGGCGTTCTCGCTTTCAGACTTCGTGAAGACGACCATCACCGACGCCACCAAGGCGATGGCCCGCGAGCTCAATGTCAAGGGGCTCATGAACGTCCAATTCGCGATCAAAAACGAGGTCGTCTACATCCTGGAAGTCAACCCGCGCGCCTCCCGCACCGTGCCGTTCGTCTCCAAGGCGATCGGCGTGCCGCTGGCCAAATACGCTGCGCGTGTCATGGCAGGTGAGACCCTCGCGCAGATTGGCTATACCAAAGAGATCGTCCCGGACCATTACTCCGTCAAAGAGGCCGTCTTCCCGTTCATCAAATTCCCCGGTGTGGACATCGCTCTCGGGCCAGAAATGAAATCGACCGGCGAAGTCATGGGTATCGACGAAGACCTGGGCCTCGCCTACGCCAAGGCGCAGATGGCCGCCCAGCCCTCGCTGCCCACAGGTGGAAACATTTTCCTGAGCGTGCGCGATGCCGATAAAAAGGAAGCCACCGTGCTGGCGCAACACTTCGCCGAGCTCGGCTTTAAGCTCTACTCCACCGGCGGCACAGCCAAGGCGCTCGCCACTGCGGGAGTCCCCGTCAACAAGCTCTTCAAAGTCACCGAAGGCCGCCCCAACGTGCTGGATATGATCAAGAACGGCGAGATCGCCTTCATCGTCAACACCCCGAGCGGAAAAATCCCGCGCGAGGACGAAGTGAAAATTCGCAGTGCCGCCGTGGCCAACCGGATTCCGATCATGACCACGCTGAGCGGTGCTAAAGCCAGCCTCAACGGCATCCAGTCTATGAAGAGTAAAGGCCTGCGGGTCCGTCCCATCCAGGAATATCACAAGGCACTCTTGGCACGGTAGGAGACAGACGACGCAAAAAAGCGCAAAGAGCGCAAAAAATGAAAGAGATTCCAACCCCCTCGAATCCGGAGCTTTTTCATCTGGCTGTGCTGAATCCCGGTGGCGGCGATCCGCACCAGACATTTTCTGACCGCGCAGGAATGCCGGTTGCAAGCGGACATCCTCCCGTGAACTACCACGCCTATGCCGCCTGCACGAGGGGCAGCTTTCACCGGGATGCAAAGACCATTGCCCCGGACTCGCGAGCCGTCCTGCTTTTGCTGCGACGCGATCTGAAACTCTGCCTCAAGAGCCTCATCGCTCTCCAGGCTGCGGGAAAGGTCGTCGCCGTTTCGCTCAAGGAATCCGGCAGTCACCAGGTCGCCGCGCTGCTGGCAGACCCCGCGAAGATGGCTCTCTTCCGGGAAATCTGCGTCCGCGCCGACCTCTGCCTCTCCAGCACGCCGGATTTGATTCCTCTCTACTTGGGGGCCGGAGCGCGCTGGGCGGAATTTCTCCCCACGCCTTATCCGGTGGACGATACGCGCTGGGATTTTGCGCGCCCCGTGAGTGAGCGTCGGGGCATCTTCCTCGGTACACGGGAATTTGATGTCCCCTCGCGCAATCACCTCGCTGCTTTGTTATCTGTGCGGCAACTGGGCGTACCCGTTACCGTCTGCAACCTGGATGGACGCCGGGGACGCCGCCGTCTGCAATCACTCGGATTCGAAAAGGAGCGCCTTCGCATTGTGGAAGGCAAAATAGCCTACCCGGATTATTTGCGACTCGTCGCTTCACACCGCATCGTCTTCCAACTTGACCGGAGCGCCGTGCCCGGCCAAGTCGCTGGAGATGCCCTGCTTGCGCATATCCCGTGTGTGGGTGGCGATGGAGCGGTTGACCGTCTCGCCTTTTACCCCCTCTCCTGCTTCTGCCAATCCTCGGTGGATCTGATTGCCAATGCCTCGCTCCTTCTACGAGACGATGCCGCCTATGCGCAAGCCGTCGAGGAGTCACAGCAACTCGCGCGCGAACAGCTTTCCTTCACCGTCGTTGCAGAACGACTTGCCTCACTATTTACTTCCTTATCTTCTAAGCCTCAGCCTCGAAAGTAGGACTACAAATAAACGCCCTGCGGCGCGCTGCAGGCGTGCTCCAGAAAGTGGCGCGCGACCTTCACGTATTTCTCAGCCCAGGTGCGAATCTTGGCCTGCGCATCGAGATCAAGCGTCTTGACCACTTTGCCCGGCGTGCCAAGAACCATCGAGCCCTGCGGAATTTTCATGCCGCCCGTCACCACCGCGCCCGCGCCGATGATGGAACGCGCGCCGATCTCCGCGCCATCGAGGATGATCGCCCCCATGCCGATAAGGCATTCGTCGCCAATCGTGCAGGCGTGGATCATTGCTTTGTGGCCGATCGTCACTAATTCCCCAATGATGACCGGGTAATCGTCGGCCAGATGGACCACGGAACCATCTTGGATATTGGAGCGTGGGCCGAGGTGGATGCGATTGATGTCGCCGCGCAGAACCGTATTGTACCATACGCTCGATTCCTCCTCCAGAGTAACATGCCCCATAATCGCTGCCGTTGGAGCGACGAAGGCCGTGGGATGGATGGAAGGTTTCTGCGCAAAAAACGCCTGCATTCGTTCTTCAAAAGTCATAGCCATGTCGAAAACATTCTCATTGAGGCGGCTGCTTGGCAATGCCGATAAACAGGCGCTTGGAGGATTTTTTGCTGTTTTTAAAAAAACTCTTTGACATCGGAAAAAGCGAGTGACACAACACGTGCAAGATTTCTGGATTCCCAGAGATCAAAATAGTTCAAAAAATACTAACCCGGAACAAACCGCTAGAAATCCCAATCCATGAACAAGGCAGAACTCGTTGAATCCGTTCAGAAAGCACTTGGAGCCAGCAAAGCTGATGCCGAGCGCGCCGTCGCTGCTGTTATCGACAGCATCAAGACCGGCTTGAAGAAATCCAAGAACGTGCAGCTCATTGGCTTTGGCACCTTCAAGGTCGCCGAACGTGCCGCTCGCATGGGTGTCAACCCCAAGACCGGAGAGAAGATCAAGATCAAGAAGTCCAAGACCGTCAAGTTTTCGGCGGGCAAAGACCTCAAGAGCAAAATTTAAGCTCAGGGAAATTTCCCCCTCGATAGAGAGACACCCCGTTTGGCCTTCTGGCAAAACGGGGTGTCTCATTTTTTGCTCATCCCATGCCCACCTTCGCCGACATCCTGCCCGCGCATCGTCCGCTGCTCATCCTCGCGCCGATGCAGGACATCACGGACCTGCCTTTCTGGCGGGTGATGCAGCACTACGGCGGCGCGGACCTTTACTACACGGAATACTTCCGCGTCCACCGTGACTCCACGCCCGAGCGCTCCATCCTGCGCAGCATCGACGAGAACCCCACCGGACGCCCCGTCATCGCGCAGATGATCGGCGAGGACATTCCCTCGCTCATCCGCACCGCCCACGCGCTCCAACGGCGCGCGATCTTCGGCATCGACCTCAACCTCGGCTGCCCCGCGCCCATCGTCTGCCGCAAGAGCGCCGGGGGCGGTCTACTGCGCCATCCGGAGCACATCAACGCCATCCTACGCGCGCTGCGGCCCGAGATCGACATCCCCTTCACGGTGAAAACGCGGATCGGCTACGACGATCCCACCGAGTTCGACCGGCTCCTCGATGTTTTCGCCGCGCACGCCATCGACGCCTTCACCGTGCATGGCAGAACCGTGCGCGAGCTGTACCGGACGCGGGTTCACCTCGACCGCATCCGGCAGGCTGTGGACCGGCTCCACGCGCCCGTCTTCGCCAACGGCAACGTCCTCTCCGTCGCACTGGCCCGCGAGACGCTGGCTGCCACCGGCGCCGCCGGGCTGATGATCGGACGCGGCGCAATCCGCAACCCGTGGGTTTTCCAGCAAATCCGCGACGACGCGGAAGGGCGGCCCGTTTTCCAGCCAACGCTGCGCGACCTGCGTGTCTACATCGACCATCTCTACGCAGAGACCCGCATCCCGCGTCTTGACGAGGCGGCCAATGTTTCCAAGCTCAAGAAGTATATGAACTTCATCGGGCAAGGCATCGGGCCGGAGGAGGCGTTCTTAAAGGGCATTCGGAGGGCCGCAACAGAGCAGGAATTCTTCCGTTTATGCGACACGCATCTTCTCAACGACGCGCCGTTCCCCGCCGAACCAGCCGTACGCGCGCTGCTCTGCACACGCAGTGAAGGGTTGCCGATTGGGAAATCGGCATAAAGAAACAGCCACAAAAAGGAGAGTTCCGCACGGGAAAGACATGGCGGGCGCACTCCCATCGCGCCCGGAGGTCGCGATCCACCCGCACGCCTCTTTGCGGCCAATTATTCTTGGTTTGAGCGCCCAGCACGCAGCCGGTTTTTGTTTGGGTCGCCGTTGTTGAGCACAAAAAACCCGGCCAAGGTTTCCCCTGGCCGGGTGGTCGTTCGCTAGAAGCGTTCGATTATTTCTTTTGATCGCCGGGGCGATACTCTTCCTCGGCAGCCATGAAGGCTTGTTCGAGGCCGACGAGGTCTTCGCCGGGACGGATGCTGTCGAAAGCTTCCGTCTCCTTGCGCAGGTCGTCTTCGGAGTAGTTGGCGGCCTTGATGGAGAGCCCGATGCGGCGTTCGGTCTTGTCGACCTTGATCACGCGCGCTTCGACTTCCTGGCCGACCTTGAGGATGTCCTTGACCTTCTCCACGCGGTCTTCGCTGAGCTGAGAGATGTGGACGAGGCCGTCAATGTCGTCGGCAAGCTGCACAAACGCGCCAAAGCTGGCGAGCTTGGTGACTTTGCCGGTGACGAGATCGCCGATCTTGTAGCGCGTGTCGATGACCTTCCACGGGTCTTCGTCGAGCTGCTTGACGCCGAGACTGATGCGCTGGGCGCTCTTGTCGATGTCGATGACGACCGCTTCGATTTCGTCGCCCTTCTTGAGCATTTCGCTCGGGTGATTGATCTTGCGGGTCCAGCTCATGTCGGAGACGTGGATCATGCCGTCGATGCCTTCTTCGAGTTCGACGAACGCGCCGTAGGCGGTCATGTTGCGTACCACGCCCTTGACCTGTTTGCCGATCGGATACTTGTGTTCGATCTCGTCCCAAGGATTCGGTTCGAGCTGGCGGACACCCAAGGAAATCTTCTGCTCTTCCTTGTTGACGCCGAGCACGACCGCTTCGACTTCCTGGCCGATGGTAAGCACGTCGGACGGGCGCGTGATGCGCTTGGTCCAGGAGAGTTCGGAAACGTGGATGAGGCCTTCGACGCCTTCCTCGATCTCGACGAACGCGCCGTAGGGAACGAGGTTGGTGATCTTGCCTTTGACCTTGGTGCCGATGGGGAACCGGCCTTCGGTTTCTTCCCACGGGTTCTTCTGGGTCTGCTTGAGGCCGAGGGAAACGCGTTCCTTCTCCTTGTTGATGTCGAGCACTTGAACGTCGATCTCCTGACCAACCTTGAGCAGCTCGCTCGGGTGGCCGAGGCGGCCCCAGGTCATGTCGGTGATGTGCAGCAAGCCGTCCATGCCGTCGAGGTCGATGAACGCACCGAAATCGGTGAGATTCTTGACCACGCCGCGCACGGTGTCGCCCACCTTCACGCTCTCCATGAACCGGCTGCGCTTATCGGAGCGCT
>Ga0118677_10010638_pt1 | contig 14011 bp, 12 predicted proteins | sample AliMusrvi5mmetaG_FD_86154 | JGI IMG/M metagenome (GOLD analysis project Ga0118677, IMG submission 86154) | reverse complement strand
GCTCTTCAGCGATATCGGGGAGTACCTGCAGCCCCGGGACCTGCTGGTGGTCAATGAGACGCGGGTGATGCCCGGACGCCTTGTGGGGGTCAAGCGCGACACGGGTGGAGCCGTGGAGGTGCTGCTGCTCAAGGAGCGCGGCAACGATACGTGGGAGTGCCTCGTGAGGCCCGGCCGGAGGATGCAACCGGGGACCACGGTGGTCTTCGGTGGCGGCGAGATGACGGCGCTGGTGGCGGGGCGCCTCGAGGGCTCGGGGCTCCGGCTGGTCCAGTTCACTGTTGCGTCCGGCAGGTTCAAGGACGTCGTGCACCGCCTTGGCGAGGTCCCGCTGCCGCCGTACATCACAAGACCGCTGGCCGACCCGGAGGAGTACCAGACGGTCTTCGGGACCGAGGAGCACAGCGCCGCGGCGCCGACAGCCGGTCTGCACTTCACGCAGAGGCTTCTCGACCACCTCGTGGAGAGCGGCGTCCACCTTGCCCGCGTCGAGCTCGACGTCGGTCTCGACACGTTCCGTCCCATCTCGGAGGAAGACCCCTCCGAGCATCGGATCCATTCGGAGCACTTCCGCGTCCCTTCCTGGACGGCTGACGCAGTCAACCAGTGCCGCGCCCAGGGCGGGAAGGTCGTGGCGGTGGGCACGACCGTGGTGAGGGCGCTGGAGAGTGCCGTCGATCCGGAGAGCGGGGAGGTGCGGGAGACGGAGGGCGACTCGTCGCTGTACGTCATGCCCGGCTACCACTTCCGGGCTGTGGACGCGATCGTGACTAACTTCCATGTGCCGCGGTCCACGCTGCTGCTGCTGGTGAGCGCCTTCGCCGGACGGGACCTGATCATGAAGGCGTACCGCGGCGCGATGGCACAGCGCTACCGCTTCCTGAGCTTCGGGGACGCGATGCTCATCGTGTGAGTGCTGCCGCCGGTCACGGCAGGGGCGTCCACCAGGTCCAGTTCGGGTCGCCCGCAGCCGGGTCGCTCGCGGATGTGTTCGGAGCCACCGCCAGACCGCGGGCGATGGTGAAGCCGCTGAGCGCGTAGACCGTGACACCGTTGGCGTCGACCGATGCCCGGGCGAACGCGGGGGAGCCGTCGGGCGCCGTCGGCGAGGCGAAGCCGGACGGCAGGGTCGGCCAGACTCCGTAGCGATCGAGCGGCGCGCCGGCCTGCAGCTGGTAGCGCACGCCGTTCACGCTGCGCACGACCGGCGCGAAGCTCTGCAGCCCCTGGGGCGTCCTCACGACGATCGACTCATCGGCCGCGGGGGACTTGAACACCGCGGCGCTCGCCGGTGTGTCCGTCGGGCTCGCGAACGCCGAGAGCACGGTGCCGAGGACCGCGGTGTTGACGGCGGACGTGTCGGTGACCGCCGCGCCGACGGCGAAGACCGCGCCCTGGAACGAGATGTAGGAGGGAGCGGTGGCCGGTGCGGCCGCCTTCATGGCGGCGTAGTCGTTCTTCGCGATCCTGCCTGCGGCGCCCGATCCCTCGGCGGTCGAGGCCCTCGGTGCGGACGCGGTCTGCGAGGCGGAGCCGCCGGTCGACGCCGACTCGGGCCCCCTTGCCTGTATCACCACGACCGCCACCACGGCGACCGCGGCGGTCAGGACGGCAGCGGCGCTCAGCCAACGGGCGCGCGCGCTCCAGGAGGCGAACCTCTTCACGCGCGCCTGCACCGTTGCCGCGCCCGCCGACGCCGGGCGCCCGTCGCCCGATGCATCCGCGCGCTCCGGTCTGGCCGTCGCTTCCGCCGACACGGCGGCCATGATCCGCTCGAGCAGTCCATCCGGCAGCTCGGTGTGCTGGGCGGCGTCGATCCGCTCGGTGGCCGATGCGAAAGCGGCGCACGTGGGGCACGTCGGGCAATGCGCGCGTGCCGCCGCGAGTTCCGGCTCGGTGACCTGCTCTCCGTCGTGTCGGGCCGACAGGACCGCCTGGACCTCTACGCAGTCCATCACGCGGTCTCCGCCCGGTCGAGGCGCAGAAGCGCCTGAAGGGTCCTTCGGGCGCGGAACACCCTCGACTTCACGGTCCCCGAGGGCACGCCCAACACCGAGGCCGCCTGGGCGTAGGAGAGATCGAAGAGACCGACCGCGTCGAAGGCGTCGCGATCCTCAGGGCTGAGGGCCCGGACGGCGGTCTCCAGATCGGCCGCAAGGACGACGCCCGGCGCGTGGTCGGGATCGCCCCGGGACTGCAGCAGCACAGGATCCGTCGCGATGGCGGCGCGCCTGCCCGCGCGCAGCATGTCGAGGCAGACATTGCGGGTCACTCGATAGAGCCACGTGGAGAACGCGGCTCGCTCGTCGAAGCCGGGCAGTGCTCGCAGCACCTTGATCCAGACCTCCTGCGTCGCGTCCGAGGCCGCCTCCGCGTCGCCGAAGAACCGCAGGGCGTGCGCGTAGACGGACGGCGCGCACGTCTTGACCAGGCACTCGAACGCCTCGAGGTCGCCGGACCTGGCGGCCGCGATCGTCTGGCTCGTGACGCTCGCGCGCTCGGGCATCTCTTTCGGTTCCTTGGACGGCTCGGCGGGCACCAGGGTTCGCGGCGCCCCGCTCGTCGCCAGTGTCACTCACATGCCGCGCCGGTGTCGAGTGCGCGTCTCGGCTAGAATCCCGCGCATGGACTCCTCGGCTTTCGATCTCATCGCCACGGACCCGACCACGAGCGCCCGGGCCGGCGTGCTGCGGACGAGGCACGGCGACGTCCCGACCCCCGTGTTCATGCCGGTGGGGACTCGCGCCACTGTCAAAGGTGTGATCCCGCAGCGACTCGCGGCTCTTGGGGCGAGCGTCGTGCTCGGCAACACGTACCACCTGTTCCTTCGCCCGGGCGAAGGACTGATCGCGAAGGCCGGCGGTCTCGGCCGATTCATGTCGTGGGAGGGCCCGACCCTCACGGACTCCGGAGGGTTCCAGGTGTTCAGCCTGGCAGACACGGTGAAGGTCAGCGACGAGGGCGTGGCGTTCCGCTCGATCCTCGACGGCTCGCAGCACTTCTGGACCCCGGAGGACAACATGGCGATCCAACAGCGCCTCGGCGCCGACATCGCGATGCAGCTCGACGAATGCCCGCCCTATCCAGCGGAGAGGGAGCGCGTGGCTCGTGCGGTGACGCGCTCCGCGCGGTGGGCACTCCGATGCCGCGCTGCGCACACCGACGAGGGGCAGCTGCTGTTCGGGATCGTGCAGGGGGGCGTGTACGACGATCTGAGAGCTGAGAGCGTCGATCGCCTGACTGAGATCGGCTTCGCCGGCTACGGGATCGGCGGCTACTCCGTGGGCGAGCCCCACGAACTCATGCTCGCCTCTCTCGCTCCTGTGTGCGACAGGCTCCCGCGCGACGCACCCCGCTATCTGATGGGCGTCGGGAACCCCACGACGATCCTGCGTGCGATCGGGGAGGGCGTCGACATGTTCGACTGCGTGCTGCCGACGCGCACGGCGCGGCTCGGGACGGCATTCTCCAGCGAGGGGCGCCTGAACCTGCGCAACGCGCGCTTCGCTGACGATCTCAGTCCGCTCGACCCGTCGTGCGCGTGCCCGACGTGCACGTCCTACTCCCGAGCCTACCTGCGCCATCTCGTGACGACCAAGGAGATGCTGGGGGCCGTGCTGCTCTCGGAGCACAACCTCTACTACCTTCTTGATCTGACCCGCAGGGCGAGAGAGGCGGTCCTCGGATCCCGCTACGGGGCGTTCCTGGCGGAGTGGATGGGGTCCGCCGCAGCCGCCGACTACTGACGCGCCGCGCCGTATTTCGACATCCCCGGTGCTATCATCCGACCGTTCCGACCAGAGGTGTTCCCACGACAGGAGTCCAACGACATGGACCAGACCACTCTCGTCATCGTCTACATGGTGCTCATCATCGGCGTCTTCTACTTCCTGTGGATCCGCCCGCAGCAGAAGCAGCGCAAGGCGGCCGCCGAGATGTTCGCGGCGCTGAAGCCCGGTGACGAGGTCCTGACCGCAGGCGGCATTGTGGGCAGCGTGCGCACTCTGGGCGACGAGCTCGTCGAGATCGAGATCGCCAGCGGCGTCGTCTGCCGTTTCACCAAGTCCGCGATCATCAAGCGCCGGGAGATCATGGAGATCGCCGTCGATGAGTGACGCGCACGACGACGCTCCGACGCAGCAGTGGGCACGGGTGACCGTCGAGGACGTCGCGAGCGACCCGAACGTCACGGCCTATATCGAGGTGGCCGACGAGTACCTCGGGGCGATCGGCTACACCGAGCATGGGTTCCGGCACGCTAACCTCGTCGCGCACATCTCCGGCAACATCCTGCGGCGGCTCGGCTACGACGAGCGTACCTGCGAGCTCGGTGAGGTCGCAGGGTTCATGCACGACATGGGCAACTGCATCGGGCGGGACCACCACGGCGTGAGTTCGGCGCTGCTGGCCCGCACGTCACTGACGGCGCTGCAGATGGACCCGCGCGAGATCGCCCATGTGATGAACGCGATGGGCAATCATGAAGAGGACTTCGGGACGCCGGCGAACCCCATCGGCGCCGCGACGATCATCGCGGACAAGTCCGACGTGCATCACACGCGCGTCCGCAACCCCGATCACGCATCGTTCGACATCCACGATCGGGTGAACTTCTCGGCGAAACGCTCCTTCCTCCGCGTCGACGGTGAGGCGCGGACGCTCAGCCTGGAGATCGACATCGACACCGAGCAGAGCCAGGTCATGGAGTACTTCGAGATCTTCCTGTCGCGGATGCAGATGTGCAGGGCGGCCGCGGTCGTCCTCGATTCGGATTTCCACCTGATCATCAACGGGACCAAGCTCCTGTAGCGCTCTCGGCCGCGGGCGCCGTGGCGAGTACGGACATCAGCGACGATCTCGCCCGCATCCCCTCACGGCACGCTCTTCCTTCGTGTAGTAGAGTTTCGAAGGATTGCGACGGGCCCGGACCGGGCTCTGGATGGACCACGAAGACCTGAGAGGCAGTCGATGGACTCAAGGCAGAAGAACTTCCTTGCGCTCGCGGGGCTGGTGGTGCTGCTCGTGGCCGCCGTCTGGGCGTTCTGGCCGCCGAGCCAGCGGATCACGCAGGGGCTCGACCTCCGGGGTGGCCTGTCCGTGATCATGAGCCCGGTCGGCACCGCGGACCAGACAGCGATGGAGCGCGCGCTGGCCATCGTCGAGAACCGTGTCAACGGACTCGGTGTCTCCGAGGCGACCGTCCAGCTCCAGAATGGCGGTCAGGCGATCCTGATCCAGATGCCGGGCTACAAGGATCCGAAGAAGGCCATCGCGGCCCTCGGGCAGACCGGCAAACTGGAGTTCGTCGAGGTGGCGAGTCTGCCGACGACGATGCAGCCGAACGTGACCGCAGGGTTCGTCCTCCCCAAGGGCAGCTACACCGCCGCGCTGGGCGGGGACGTGATCACGAAGGCGACCGCGACGGCCAGCACGAACAAGCTCACGCCCGGCGCCTACGAGGTCGACATGCAGTTCAACGCCAGCGGTACGACGAAGTGGGCCTCGATCACGCAGGCGAACGTCGGCAAGCAGATCGCCATCGTGCTCGACGGCAGGGTCGTGTCGGCTCCAGTGGTGGAGAACGCCATCGTGGGCGGGGACTCGCAGATCACCGGCAGCTTCACCGCCGATCAGGCGAACCAGCTCGCGACGATCCTCCAGTCCGGCGCGCTGCCGGTGCCGCTGCGGTTCTCGCAGACGGAGGTCGTGGGACCGACGCTCGGGCAGGACGCTCTGCAGCGCGGCGTTCTCGCCGCGCTCTTCGGCATCCTCATCGTGGCCATCTACCTGGCCATCTACTACCGGGGATTCGGCGTGGTCGCCTGGGTCGCTCTGGGCTCGTTCGCGATGGTCTACCTCGGCATACTCGCGACGCTCTCGCGGGCGGGGCAGTATGCGCTCTCCCTACCGGGCATCGCGGGCATCGTGCTCTCCATCGGTCTTGCGGCCGACACCTCCATCCTCATCTTCGAGCGTTACAAGGAAGAGACGGCGATGGGGCGCAGCCCGCGGATGGCGGCGAAGTCGGGCACACGTCACGCGATCCTGACCTCCCTGGACGCCGATGCGGTGACCTTCGCGAGCGCCATCCCCCTCTTCATCTTCGCGATCGGTCCGGTCAAGGGCTTCGCGCTCACGCTGATGATCGGCATCATCTGCGACCTCACCGTGGCGATGCTCTTCACGCGACCAGCGGTGATGCTGCTCTCCGAGTCGGTGGTGCCCAAGATCCCCGCCTTCTTCGGCGTGAAGGGGGGCGGCGCAGGTGCGTAGGCCTTACATCGACTTCATGGGCAAGAAGCGCGTCATGTTCTCCATCTCGGGGGTCGTGCTGGTTGTGGCGATCGCGGCGCTCGCTTTCCGGGGTCTCAACCTCGGCATCGAGTTCAAGGGCGGCACGGCCGTGACGATCACGAACGTGTCGAACGCGACCGTGGCGCAGGTCCGGTCGGCTGCCTCCGACGCCGGGCTTCCGGAACCCGAGGTGCAGACGACCCAGAACGGGTTCATCGTGCGCTCCATCGAGACGAGCACGGGCGCGGCGCAGACCGAGGCTTCGGCACTCGCCTCCACCCTGCATGTCGCCGCGGCCGACACCCAGGTGAACACCATCGGGCCCGCGTGGGGCAGCAACATCACCAACTCCGCGCTGCTGGCCCTCGCGGTGTCCATCCTCGCGATCCTCGCGTACGTCTCCGTCAGGTTCGAGTACAAGATGGCGGTGACCGGCGTGATCGCGCTCTTCCACGACGCGATCATCACCCTGGGGCTCTACGCGCTGCTCGGTCGCGAGGTGACGCCGAACACGGTGGCGGCGCTGCTGACCATCCTCGGCTACTCGCTCTACGACACGATCGTCGTGTTCCACCGCATCCGGGAGAACACGCAGAATCTGTCGAAGAAGACGTTCATGGCGATGGCGAACGACTCGCTCAACCAGGTCATGGCGCGTTGGATCAACACGGGCCTCGCCTCGCTCATCCCGGTACTGTGTCTGCTCTTCCTTGGCGGATCGACACTGCAGGACTTCGCGTTCGCTCTCACGATCGGACTGATCTCGGGCGCCTATTCCTCCTTCGCCGTCGCGAGTCCGCTCTACGCGATGTGGAAGGAACACGAGCCGCGCTACCAGGCGCTAAAGAAACGCTTCGCTGAGGCGAAGTAAGCCCGGCGGAAACAAGTCGTTGCGGCGGGGCCGGCACGCAGGAGCGTGTCGGCCCCGTCTGCTAGCATGACCCCCGTGCCGACGAGATGCGCTTCCACGGAGCCCTGGCTCATCACCCCTACCGACGAGACGGCAGCAGCCACCCTCGCTGCGGACGCGGGGCTCTCTCCGGTCGTCGGGCGCATCCTGCACTCCCGCGGGATCACCACGCCGCCCGCCGTGCGCGAGTTCCTCCTGCCCGACCTGGAGCGCTCGTGGGGCGACCCCGAGTCGCTGCCCGGGATGGGCTCCTGCGCCGACGCGGTCGCCGCAGCAGTCCGGGAGGGTCGCCGCATCATCGTCTTCGGCGACTTCGACGTGGACGGCCTCACCGCCGCTGCCATCGCCGCACGGGGTCTGGCCGCGATGGGCGCCGATGTGGCGCCGTTCGTCCCGCATCGCTTCCGTGAGGGCTACGGGCTGACACCCGCGTCCGTGGAGCGCGTCCTCGAGCTGGCGCCGGAGCTCGTCATCACGGTCGACTGCGGCATCTCCTCCGCGGTCGAGGTCGAGATGCTGACGTCGGGCGGTGCGCAGGTGGTCGTCACCGACCACCACGAGCCCGGCGACCTCGTCCCCGAAGGCGTTCCCGTGTGCGACCCGAAGCTCGGCCGCGAGGGGTTCCGCGAGTTGGCGGGCGCCGGTGTCGCGCTGAAGCTCGTCGCGGCCGTGGGGGCCCGCCTGGGATGCCCGGACATCTGGCGGACACTCACCGACCTCGCCGCGCTGGGCACCGTCGCGGACGTCGTCCCGCTGCTGGATGAGAACCGCGCCATCGTGTCGGCGGGGCTCGCGCTGGCGAGTCGCGACACGCGCCCCTGCCTCCGGGCGCTCTGCGAGGTCGCCTCGGTCGACTGCACGGATATCGGCGCCGACCGCGTCTCCTACGCGCTCGCGCCCCGGCTCAACGCCGCCGGGCGCGTCTCCGACCCCGCGGAAGCGCTCCAGCTGCTCATGACCGACGACCCGGAACGCGCGACCGAGATCGCGCACGATCTTGAGCGCTACAACCGGGTCCGCCAGTCGGCAGAGGCCGAGCTGCTCGAGGCCGCGCTCGCGCAGGCGAACGAGAGGTGGCAGGAAGGCTCCCGGCTTCTGCTGTTGGAAGGTGAGGGCTGGCACGAGGGCGTCCGAGGGATCGTCGCCACCCGCCTCGCCGCCAGGTATGGCGTGCCGGTCATGGTCTTCAGCGTGGAGAACGGCGAGGCCCGCGGCTCGGGCCGCAGCGTCGGCACGGTCGACCTGCACCGTGCCCTCACCAGTGCCTCGAGCATGCTGACGCGTTTCGGAGGGCATGCGGCCGCGGTGGGGGCGACGCTGCCCGCGGCGCGCCTCGGCGACCTGGCGGCGGCGATGAGCGACGCGCTCGCCGACGAGACAGCCGAGGCGTACCGGACCACCGAGACAGTGGATGCGGAGATCGCTCTGGCGGAGGCCACCCGTGAGCTCGCGGCGGACATCTCGGCCCTCGCCCCGTTCGGGGAGGGCAACCGTCAGCCCCTGCTCGGGTGCCGCGGCGTGTTCCTGAACGGTCGCAAGAGGGTGGGCGAGGGCGCCGACCATCTGAAGTTCGAGGCGTTCGACGGCGTCACTTCCATCCCCGCGATCGCGTTCCGCTGCCGCGACGTCGAGAGGCTCGCCGCCCACGATGGTCCGACCGACATCGCATTCTGCCTGGAGGCGGACCGATGGAGGGGACGCGAGCGTGTGCAACTCGTCGCGAAGGTGCTGGTGGGGCGTGACCCTGCGCCAGGGGCGGACGCCCTCGTCGAGGAGCTGTTCGCCGACGCCGACCGGGTGCTCGCGCGCGGAGCGTACGAGCACGTCGAAGAAGCCGAGTCCTTCCACACGAAGCTTGCCGGCGTCACCTTCGAGGGACGACAGGAGGTCGTGGCGCGCCTGGAGACCGGAGCGCTGTTGCGGGTGCAACGTCAGCCTGACAACGAACATGACCCGAACGCGATCGCGCTCTACGACCCGGTCGGCGACCAGGTCGGATTCTTCAACCGCGGGCTCGCCGCGGCACTCGCCCCCGTCATCGACCGGGGCGCTTCGTTCCAGGTGACCGTCTCGGAGGTCACGGGGACCGAGATGGAGTCGCGCGGCGTGAACGTGCTGGTCGAGCGCACGGATCTCGAGGCGGAGGCGGGCGCGGACGAGGAGGCTCGCCTCGAGCGTCGCGCCGATCTCAGCGCGCTGCCGCCCGAGAGTCTGGAGCCGGTCCTCGTGCGGGCGCTGATCGGGGACCGCGGACTGCACGACGCGCAACGGGCGTCGCTGACGCATCTCGCCGCCGGTGAGTCGTGCCTGGCTGTGATGGCCACAGGTCGCGGGAAGTCGCTCATCTTCCACCTGCATGCCGCGCGCATCGCACTGACCCGGGGGGAGGCGAGCGTGTTCGTCTACCCTCTTCGTGCGCTCGTCGCCGACCAGTCCTTCCATCTCGACGAGTCGTTCGGAGGTCTGGGTCTGCGCGCCATGGTGCTCACCGGGGAGACCGCCGCCGGCCGGCGCGATGAGGTGTTCGAGGAACTCGCCGCGGGGAGCTGCGACGTCGTGATGACGACGCCCGAGTTCCTCGAGCGGCACGTGTCCCGTTTCGCGGCCTCCGGCCGCGTCCGCTTCCTGGTGGTGGACGAGGCGCAGAACCTTTCCGCGGAGGTGCTGGAGCAGATCCGTCTCATCTCGAATCTGGAGACCGAGACGGACAAGCTGATCCAGATCGTCCTGGTGGGACAGCCGGAATTGAGAACTCTGCTGGCGCGCCCCGAACTGCGACAACTGGACCAGCGCATCACGGTACGCTATCACTTGAAATCGATGGAATTCACCGACACCTGCGACTACATCCGGCACCGGATCAGGTTCGCCGCCGGCGGGAGCGAACCTCTGGGTTTCTCCCCGGGAGCCGTCGAGAAGATCTTCCGGTTTTCCGGCGGGCTGCCGCGCCTGATCAACAGTACAACTTCGATGCAGGCCGCCAGTCCCGCCTTTGAGGTTGCCCGCCTGACCGCATTCATGGGAACCGGGACGGAAACGCTCACATACTTTGCCTGGTTTTTGATCGCCCTGGCAGGCTTCGGTATTTTCGTCGGACTGTATAATGCCATGAACGAGCGGCGCTATGATCTTGCCCTGATGCGCAGCTTCGGCGCCCGACCAGGAAAACTTTTTGCCCTGATGATGGCAGAGAGCATGATCGTTTCTCTGATCAGCGTTTCCGTTGGTTTGATTATGGGTCATCTACTGGTCGAGGCCATTGCCCGTTGGCTTGCCAGCACAAAGCATATCCATATGACCGGGAAGCTGTTCCTGGTGCAGGAGTACTGGCTTATACCGGTGAGCCTTGCTATCGGAGTATTGGCCGCGCTGCTGCCCGCGATACGGGTCTACCGGATCGATATTTTCAAGACACTGGTACGGCGTTGAATAGAAATACGGGGGGATTATGATGCGTTTCGTTCAGTTTGCCGGCATGGCACTGTTTGCCGTACTTTTCTGCGGGTTTATGGGTTCACCGGAGACTTCCCGTTTTTCCGGATCGACGGAATATAAGCCGCAACCTCCCGGCGGTATGGCGATGCAGTCGGATGACCAGATCTGGAAAAATTTTGCTAAATGCAAAGTCAAAACGGATCAGAATCTTTCCTACAGCATCACCTATATTCCGGGAGTTAAGGCCTTGAACGGCAGGAATGTCACTATCAGCGGGTTTATTCAGCCGCTTGAAGCGAAGGACACGTTCCGGCATTTTCTACTGAGCAAGAATGCCCCGACCTGCGCCTTTTGCCCTCCTGGTGCCCCCAACGAAGTGGTTGAGGTGTTTTCAACAAAATTGACCCGGTGGAAGGAAAATCTGGTCACATTCTCTGGTACGCTTTCTCTGGTGAATGACGGTAAAACGGGAGTGTTTTTTCAAATGAAAGATGCCGTGGAGAGGTGAGAAACACTCAAGATCGTTGCAAGTCAGCTTGTACTTGCAACGATCTTGAGAAAGATTACTGCCGCACTCCTGTTATCGTCCTTCCCGCCGCATTTCTCTTCTTTCTTCTCTTATTATTTCGCGCCGAACTTCCGGGCGGTGTAACCGGCCCCGATAGTGCTCTCTGTCCCGCTGGTAAATTCTGAATTCCCTGTCACGGTAGCGATGTATTTCTTTGAAACCGAATCTTACCAGAACAGGCGGCAGTGCTCTTCTGGCAACGACACTCCACGGAGCGCCGTAATATCCGGCCTGATACCAATAGCCATTTGCGTAGTAGTAATAGGAATTGCCAACGTAAATCATGTCGAATGGGACATCAACCGCAACATAGTAGCCAAGCTCAGGAACATACACAAACGGTGGCGGCGTCGCCGGAAGGACAATCGGAGCCGGAGCCGGCACATATACGGGCGCAGGGGGCGGCGGAGGGGGAGGAGGAGCTACCTGCACCGGCGCTGCCGGTGCAGGAACACCGATATCCACGTTAACATTAAGCCCGCTGGCCAGACTCTGCGTGACTCCGATTGCCGACACCAGCATAACTGCTGCCAGTGCCGCTGAAAAATAGGATACTGTATATCTCATCATGGTATCGCTCCTGTTTCAGATCGTCTAAGAATTTCCAGATTTAGCTCCGTTTGATATTATTGTATATTTTCATTGTTCGGTTGTGTAGTAAAATCATCGCAATTCATTGAAATTCCACATTTTCTCCATATTTCAGGAGATCCCGCATCTCCTTTGTTCCGGTTTCAACTATCCTCATTTACTTCATATTTGCTCCATATTTATATGCTATTAATGGAACAATAGAGGAGATAAGAAAGTATCGATGTAACCCTCCAAAGGTATCAGGACAGGAAATAATTAGTCACTTTGCAGACGGTGACCTTTTTTACGTAAAATGCGGCGGTCTCTATGAAAAGATATCTGAGGATTCCATTCACTGTCATAATGTTGATCCTGCTGTTTGCCCTCCCCGGTCGAGCTGAACATTTCCGTGGCGGGCCGGGCTGGTGGCCGGTAGTGGGGTTGGGGCTTGGCTAAGGCTGGATGAAGGTCGTCCCCCGCCTGCACCGCTGCCAGCGACACATCCTGCCGCCAAGTAAATATATGAAGGGATAAAAATAACCATGAAAAATATAAAGAACATTATGACCTGCGTAGTTATGGTTGTCGTTTCAGGATGCGCAACCATGCCGCAAGGACCAAGTGTGACGGTTCTGCCATCTCAGGGGAAGCCATTTGATAAATTCCAGGAAGAAGACGCCAACTGCAGAAAATGGGCTGAACAGTCCGTCGGCATATCACCAGCCGATGCCCAGAATCAGAACACTGCGAGCGGAGCTGCTGTCGGCACCCTTGCGGGAGCAGGCATAGGAGCGCTGCTGGGATCTGCGAGCGGCCACATGGGAGCTGGAGCGGCAATTGGTGCGGGAGCCGGCCTTCTATTAGGCACAGCGTCCGGTTCAGATGCAGGCCGGGTATCAGGCCGGGAAGCACAGCGACGTTACGACATTGCCTATTCACAGTGCATGGTTTCCCATGGCAATCAACTCGTGAACCAGGCAAGACCCGTACCAGCCTATTATTCTCGCCGTCGAGTTATTGTAGTACCGGCTGAGCCACCACCGGTATATTATGCACCGGCACCGCCGCCAACCTACCAGCCGGCTCCTCCGCAGACTTCAGCGCCGCTGTATCCGCCACCGGGAACTCCGGCGCCGACGTTTGACGAGAATAATGCTCCACCACCACCGGTTTACTCGGCGAATCCGGGAGAAAACACAACCGTAGTGCCACCGGCACAAAATTATTATCCACCGCCAAACACGCCGCCCCCCGCAAACCGGTAAGTGTTGCCTTTTCGTGAGCCAAGCCAAGGAGAACGCGTGGTTTGGCTCACGGGAACGTGGCACTGATCAGAGCCAACACACCCTTACATTTCATCCGCTCCACACTCATCTGCTATGATGTTCAGGAAGTTCGTGGTAAACTGAGCACTTGAGACCGGAAAAGCAAAGGGGGATTCTCCATGACTGACACTGAAAAGCGAGGCATGAACCGCAGGACGTTTATCAAGGCAGGTGCCGTCGGCACAGTTGCATCATTGCTTGCAGCTCCGGCACTTGCAGAGTCTCTGATGCAGATGGCAAAAACAGAGTCTCCAGAATTCCCTGTCCCAATTTACCGGACGCTTGGGCGGACCGGCCTGAAAATCAGCGCCGTCAGCTTTGGCGCCATGCTTACCCCTGAACCGGAAGTGCTCAGAGTGGCTTTTGAGCATGGTGTGAACTACGTAAACACCGCCCGCAAATACATGAGCGGCAAGAACGAGGCAATTGTCGGCAAGGCTGTCAAAGGCATGCGGGACAAAGTATATATCGCCACCAAGGTTCTTTCGGAATCACGCACAAAAGCCGAGATAATCCGTGACGTCGAGACAAGCCTGAAAGCTCTTGAAACCGACTATATTGACGTCATCCAGGTCCATGATCTTACCGGTGTCGAAAACAAATCCCTGACGGAGATCCGGGAGACCCTGACGTTACTAAAAAAACAGGGGAAGATCCGTTTCTGCGGTGTGACCACACACACAAATGAGGTTGCCGTGTTAAATGCGCTGGCAGACGATCCTGACCATTTTTTTGATACCTGCCTCGTCAAATACAACTTCAAGTCCGACAAACAGGTTGAAGCCGCCATCAGCCGTGCAGCAGCAACCGGCGTCGGCATTATCGCCATGAAGACCCAGGTTGGCGGCTACGACACCACCGGTCTGGGGAAAATTTCGCCACATCAGGCCGCACTCAAGTGGGTGC